>JACCEB010204838.1_pt1 | contig 10390 bp, 13 predicted proteins | sample 7454761 | NCBI WGS metagenome assembly JACCEB01 (sample SAMN15323454, study PRJNA562643) | freshwater metagenome | isolation source: river surface water | place: USA:Blue River Watershed | collected 2017-08-18 | reverse complement strand
CTTCTTCGGCAAACCACTCTATAAAAGAGGCACCATAGAAAACCTCACCTCTGGCTTCAGATAGAGGCTTGCCTTGCTCTTGAGTCATTAATTCAGCCAAGCGGTTGGATTGTTGGCTAATGAGTTCAAACCAACGACGTAAAACAGCAGAACGCTCTTTTCCTGTTTTGCTTTCCAGTTTGTTAAGGCTTCCTTGGCTTTCTTAATGGCCAATTCAGCCTCCCTCGCGCCCATATTGGGAACTTGGCTAATCATTTCACCTGTAGCTGGGTTATGAACGGGGAAGGTCTTGCTGCTTGCTGAGTCTTGGGTCGTTGTCATGAGCTAGAGATTAGCATACCCATTTAATAAGTCCATGAGGCTTCAGATAAGCAATGATTGAAGCCTCAAGATATATCCCTTCATTTTTTAGGGGAAATCCCTAATCTCTAGGGTGAACAGCAATCTATCTATCGATTTTTAGTTAAAAAAATACACTAAATATAGGTTTTTCATAATGTAAAGTTAGCACTCGCTAACCATTATTTTCCCCTTATAGGTCAATGACTACCCAAGCTTATCCACAAGAAGTCTGGTTCTATATACAGTCTTTTCATAACTAAAAGATGTATTTAAATAATTCTATATTCTTGACAGGGTATATAACTCTTCCTAATATTCGTCAACACAAAGAGATGTTGCGGTGCATCAATTTTAGAGGGTTTGAAAGTTGATGTGGTTTGAAAAAGCAAACAAGACATTTTTTTAGGGTAAAACAAATGAATGCAAATACTTTAAAGATGACTGAGATGGTGTCCAAAGGCAGAGAGAGCTCTGAGCCTGTGGCATTGTTAACTCGTTTGACTAGGGTGAGAGCTAAGTTGGGTGGTTTGATGAGCGCCTTGGGCGTTTTAACCTGTTTTACAGTGGCTGCACTTTGGATCAATCAACCGATGCGTGTGGAATTAGGCACTTGGTTAATTCCAGCCCAAGCGTACAAGATTTTGCAGGACGGCTTTACCTCAGTTCCTTCAGTAGCTGAAGAAGCCGCCAAAATTCCAGTGACATTGGTCGATAAACAAGCGATTGATCACAGAATCCTAAATAGTTCAGTAGAGCGTCAAGCTGTAGCTCGCTACGTATCCAATAAATATAAGATTGCTCACGCAGTTAGCCTAGATTTTGTAGATAAGGCAATTACTGTGAGCCGTGAAGTGGGTTTAGACCCGACTCTCATTCTTGCGGTAACTGCCGTTGAGTCAGGATTTAATCCATTTGCTGAGAGCAATAAGGGTGCACAAGGCTTGATGCAAGTCAGAACAAGTGTTCATACAGATAAATATCAGTTATTTGGTGGTCATCAGGCTGCATTAGATCCAGATGCCAATATGCGCGTTGGTTCATTGATTTTGCGTCAGTACATTGCTAAGGGCGGTTCATTGGACGCTGGCTTGCGTTTGTATGTTGGAGCCTCATCAGTATTTACTAATGACGGTGGCTATGGCCAAAAGGTTTTAGCTGAGCGTCAACGTATTCGTGACGCAGCTTCGATGAAGCTAGCAGCTTTGGGTGGTAAAACACTTTAAATCGCTTTAAACCACTTTTCGTTTTGGTATTAAGCAAAAAGGCCTCTATATAGAGGCCTTTATTTTTTAGCCACAATAAAGGCTAAGTATTTAGATTACATCTCATGTGGGCGTAGTTGCTGCGCTAATTTATCTAAGACACCATTCACGTATTTATGGCCATCAGTACCGCCAAACACTTTTGCTAATTCAACGGCTTCATTGATGGCAACTTTAAATGGCACGCTGATATCTTGAGCTAGTTCAAAGGCTGCAATCAGAAGGGCGCCGTACTCTACTGGTGATAACTCTTCCATAGGGCGATCAATATGTTGCTTGATATGGTTCTCTAAGGTGTCATAGTGATTCACAACACCTGAGAAAAGATGATCAAACAAATCTTTCTGTGCTTTCTTAAAGCCAGGATCTTCGCCTAACTGCTTGGCAATAGTTGCGTAATCAGCAAAGCCACCAGCTGCTTTGATGACCAACCATTGATAAACACCTTGTAAAGCATATTCACGAGCACGACGACGAGGTGTGAGTGACCTCTTCACCGTTACCGATGAAATAGGCTTATTCAGTTGTTGGGTGTCTAAGTTCATAGTGTTTTGGGTAATTATCTTTGATTAGTCTTCTTCAACTTCATCATCAGGCGTAAGACCGATTGATAGGTTAGCCATTTCTACAGCTGTGCGTGCGCAGTCACGGCCTTTTTCAACAACACGCGCCTGGGCTTGAGCATCAGTTTCACAAGTTAATACGCCGTTAGCAATAGGAATACCGTAATCGAGACCAATACGAGTAATGCCAGCACCAGACTCATTTGAAACTAATTCAAAATGATATGTCTCACCGCGGATAACTGCACCAAGGGCGATGAGCGCATCAAATTCGCCACTTTCAGTCAATTTCTGAAGTGTTAATGGAATTTCAAGTGCACCTGGAACTGTAGTGATCACAATATCTTCCTCAGCCACACCAAGAGCTAGTAACTCTTTAACGCAAGACTCTGTGAGGGCTTGGCAGTGCTCTGGATTAAAACGAGCCTGAACAATGCCAATGCATAGGTCTTGACCATTTAAGTCTGCTTCAATTCGATCAATATTGCTTAGTGGCATTTGGAACCTTTAATTAAGAGATGAAATTACAAAAATACTTTTAGAGCGCCAACAATTACTTTGCTTGATAAGGTAAGTGACCTGTTACTTCCAAGTTGTATCCAGACATTGTTGGTAACTTACCTGGTTTAGCCAAGAGCTTCATTTTCTTGATGCCTAAATCTTTTAAGATTTGGGCGCCGATACCGTAGGTTCGAAAATCTGTTTTGCGCTGCGGATTCACTGGCGCTAAACCATCCAACTTTCCTAGTTGATTAAACCAGGCATCGGTATTGACGGCAGCGGAGCCAGCGCAATTCAATAAAACAATCGCGCCTGCATCACTCTCTGCAATGGTTTTAATAGCTTCAGTGACTGGCCATGAGTGTTGGCTATGAGCTGTTTCTAATAAATCCAAGATAGTGGCAGGCTCATGAACGCGCACCAAAGTTTCTTTTTCCGGAGTGGGCGTTCCTTTAACTAAGGCGAGGTGCGCACATCCTGTTGGACTATCTTTATAAGCAATACCTTGTAAGGGACCCCAAGGCGTATTAAAAGTTCTTGCGCCTTGACGGCTAACAATGCTTTCATTGCGACTGCGGTAATGGATCAAATCAACAATCGTGCCGATTTTTAAGCCATGTTCTTGAGCGAACTCAATCAAATCAGGAAGGCGAGCCATCTCGCCATCGTCTTTCATGATTTCGCAAATCACAGACGTTGGGCTGCATCCAGCTAATTCAGCTAAATCACAACCTGCCTCTGTATGGCCTGAGCGAACAAGCACGCCACCAGGTTGCGCCATCAATGGAAAAATATGACCTGGCATCACGATGTCGCGCGGCTTTGCATCTGGAGCAACAGCCACTTTGACAGTATGTGAGCGGTCGGCTGCAGAAATACCAGTTGTGACACCTTCAGCAGCTTCAATGGATACAGTGAAATTAGTACCTAGTGCTGCTGTGTTGTCACGAACCATTAAAGGTAAATTCAATTGCTCACAGCGCTCGCGCGTTAGCGTGAGGCAAATAAGCCCGCGACCATATTTAGCCATGAAGTTAATAGCTTCTGGCGTAACGTGATCTGCTGCTAGAACAAGATCGCCTTCGTTTTCGCGATCTTCTTCATCCACCAAAATGACCATGCGACCGGCACGCATTTCGGCAATGATTTCTTCAACACTGGCTAAGGAATAGGCTGTACTTGACATAGACCCGTGATTTTAAAGCTTTTTCCAAGCTTTACGGGTCTTTTTGCTGTTTTTGCTCGTATGAGCCTGTTATTTCGGGGCGCTTAGCATGCGCTCGACATACCGAGCGATCAAATCAACTTCTAAGTTCACTGGTGAGCCGGCTTTTAAGTGCTGCAAAGTCGTATTGGCTAGAGTATGAGGAATGAGGTTGATGTGCATGAGGCAACCATCAGCAACATCTTCAATTTTATTAACTGTCAAAGATGTGCCATTCACAACAATGGAGCCTTTGTAAGCCAGATATTTAGCTAGCGACTGAGGTGACTTGATTACAAGGTGCCAAGATCCTTCATCAGATGGATTACTTTGACTAGAGACTTGCTCAAATAAAATAACCTCGCCAATGCCATCAACATGACCGCTAACTAAGTGGCCGCCTAAACGATCATTAAAGCGAAGTGCTTTTTCTAAGTTAACAAATCCTGGCTGACTTAACCCAGTTGTTTTATTAATAGATTCAGCAGAAATATCAATGGAGAAGTGAGTGGCACTCATTTCAACAACAGTCATGCAAGCGCCTTGCAGAGCAATACTGTCGCCCAATTGAACATCGCTCATATCCAAACCGCCTGCATGAATCTTTAGACGATAACCATCGCCTAGTTTTTCAACAGTTTCAATATGGCCAATAGCTTGAATAATTCCAGTAAACATTTTTTAATTTTCTTTATATAGGCGTAAGCGTAAATCATTTCCGATGCTCACGTGTTCTGCTAGTGACCAATTCATGGTTTGCTCAAGTGAGCTAAGTTCAGGAAGATTAGCCATGCCTGAACCCTCACCAATTAATCTTGGGGCCATGTAAACCAATAGTTCGTCAACACAAGATTCTCGTAAGAGCGAACCATTTAATTTAAAGCCTGCTTCAACGTGCACTTCGTTCACATGCAGTTTTTCTGCTAGATACTTAAAAACTGCGGGTAAGTTCACTTTACCTTTGCTGCCTGGCGATGTGTCAGCTAGCTGGATAACGGTGACATTTTTATCGTGAAGTAACTGTTGTGTTTTTTCAAGATGTTGAGCATCAACATTGCCACAAATCACAATTGTGTGACCACCGATACTTGTATCTAAGATCTTGGCATCTAGAGGAACTTCGAGGAAAGAATCAATCAATACTCGTAGAGGTTGACGTTCTGTGTCAACGCCTCTGACATTCATCTGAGGGTTATCTTCTTTGACAGTCCCAATCCCAGTGAGGATGCAGCAAGCTTGAGCGCGCCAACGGTGACCATCTAGCCTAGCATCTGCGTTGGTGATCCATTGGCTCACTCCATTGGTGAGTGCAGTCTTGCCATCTAGGCTAGATGCAATTTTCATACGTACCCAAGGTAAACCTTGAGTCATGCGTTTGATAAAGCCCATATTGAGCTCAGTTGCTTCTTTTTCTAAAAGTCCGCAACGAACCACGATGCCTGCTTGACGTAATTGATCTAATCCCTGTCCAGCAACTAAGGGGTTCGGATCTTGCATCGCTACGAACACAGTACTAATTTTTGATTTGATCAGGCTGTCTGTGCAGGGAGGTGTTCTACCAGGATGACAGCAAGGCTCTAGTGTGACGTAAGCAGTTGCTCCAGTAACATCAAAACCTTTAGATTCTGCATCTTTGAGGGCAGCAATTTCTGCATGGTTGCCACCTACTACTTGAGTGTGCCCAGACCCAATAATTTGATCCTCTTTGACAATGACGCAACCCACCCTTGGATTGGGGTTGCTTATGAATAGCGCTTTCTTGGCTTGGGCCAAGGCTGCATTCATAAATTCATGGTCTTTGGGGCTATACATGGGTCTAAGTTTAATTAATTTGACGAACAGTGATGATTATCCTCCCTTGGGTCGCAATTGCGCCAGCGTCCGCCAGGTCCCAGGATGACGTGACGTACTAGCTCCGGATGTCTGGCGTGTTGCCAAATTATTCGGTTAGCTACAAATCCCCCATTTTTCAATAGGGCCATTTGACCGTTTTTGAAAGTCAGATGCCTGGATCTTTGGGCGCTGATATCAGTAAATTGTTGGCTAGCTTTAAGAAGTTCTTCCGGGATGCGAACGACTCCCTCGAGCTTCTCTGATTCAAGGGAGTAAGTTTTTAAAGTGATTCTATGAGTGGGTGTTGTTTTATCTAGTATTTGAATGTGCCAGCCATATGCCCAGTTATTGGTTTGCAGGGGTCGCATTACCACTTCGGCGCTATGTTGTCTTGAATATTGCCTGCTAAGCTGTGCATCCTGGATAAATGCATGAACAACTCTTCGAAGCTGTATCTCTGAAATTTGGCGATCAAATAGTCTTATTGAAAAGCCAGCCAAGATAGATATCAAGGTAATGAAAATAGAGGCTTCAATCAAAGTAAATCCCCCCATATTTTTTAAATAAAAAATATGGGGCTTATAAAACTGTCCAATTAATCCGTTGCATCGATCGATGCGTTGCTTTTTTATTTTTGGTAGAAATGATTTTTTCATCGATGCGGATGGTGGACTCAATGCTGACTTTAGTTTGACGGTGGGTGATCTTGGATTTGATTTTGTAATGCTGGGTTGCGACGCCAAAAGTGACCCTAAAATTTTTTGGCCTGAATAAGTTCACTTCAATTGCTTCATTGGGAGCTGGTGCTATACCTTTGGATAGTGTTTGTTCGGCCTCTACTAATTGCATCTCTGCTAATTCAAATGCCTTTTGGTACTGAATTTCACTTTGTAAGAGCCGGATATGAGTGCTAGCTATATTGATGCCTGAGGCAGTTGCTAAAGCAATCAGCAGTAATAAGGTGAGCGCGCTTGGAAGAACATAACCACGCTCATGATTGTCGTAATGCATAAATTCTTTCTAGCTCAAGTTGGTGTATTCCTTTTTTTAATTTGAGTTCAATTTTCATTGCTCGCACCTGTTTCCAGTGAGCTTTCTTCTTCGAGGCTCTTTCGCTCACCTCATAAGGTTCATGCCACTCGATCTTGTTTTGATGAATCGTCCCGACCTGAATCTGCATGGATTCGATGTGACCAATTAAGGCGTCATTCTGTAGCTGAGCTTTTTTATTTTTTGTTTGTAAATACAGAACACCTTCACGTTGCAGGTGGTGTCCTTGTTGCTGAACAAAAAATGCTTGATAGGGATTGTCTTCGGATATGTGTTGTGTATAAAAAGCATCCGATCCATCCATACTAGGGGCTCCTTTACGAATTTGAAATTCTCCAAGCTTGCTATTACTCATGCTGGCACTATCTTTTGCCATCAACTTAAATCCACGCATTGATTTATTTAATTGAGCCTGTTGGATCGCTTGTCCCATCATCTGAAATGCTTGTAGGGCTTCAGCTTGAAGAAGGGTATTTGTTTGCTGTTGGTTTAGCGCTTGGTAAATCTGAAAGCTGGAGTGACTCATGCTGATCATGAGGCTGCTAGAAATCAAAGTCGAGAGGCTAATTTCTAACAAGTTCATTCAGATTCGCCTTGCAGAAGCGCCATCGCCATTTCATGTTGATTGCTAGCCTCTATCAAACGTCTTAGTTCACTCTCTTGTTTAAGAGTATGGCTAGTAATGAACTGCTGGCTGGAGAAGATAACTAAATAAGAGCCGCTTAAAAGTGTGAGTGTGATTACGACTTCGATCAATGAGAATCCGGATAGACTTTGATGATTATTTTTCATCCACACATCATGAAGCTCAGCTCATTGCTGGGCAATCAGTCATATCTGATTTTCTTGTAGGAAATTTCTTAATAAGCAAAAGCCCTTTTGTCGAAGTAGTCGTATATAATTAATTCATAACTACAATGTAGTTATGAATTATATAAGTTTCGAATGGAATAAAAGAAAAGCCAGCCTTAATTTGAAAAAGCATGGGGTGTCATTTGAGGAGGCTCAAACAATTTTTTATGATGATTTAGCTTGTTTGATTGATGATCATGATCACTCGGAAGATGAAGATCGTTTTTTGTTGATGGGGTTGAGTAACCGATTACGTTTTATTTTGGTTTGTCATTGTTATAGACTTTCAGGAGGAGTTGTCCGAATTATCTCTGCTAGAAAAGCAACATCATCAGAGATTAAATTTTATCCAATAAGGTGAACTATGCGAAAAGAATACGATTTCTCAGGGGCAAGGAAAAATCCATATGCAACTCAGCTCAAGAAGCAAATAACAATCCGATTGGATGAGGATTCAATTGCTTACTTTAAGGGGATATCTGAACAGGTGGGCATCCCTTATCAGAGTCTAATAAATCTCTACTTGAGAGATTGCGCAACCGCCAATAGAAAATTAAATATTAAGTGGTCTTGATTACTTCAACTCTTTAAGTGCGCTTTCGAATGATTCAATGTCTGCGAAGCTCTTGTAGACAGAAGCAAAGCGAATGTATGCCACCTTATCAAGGCGTTTAAGTTCGCGCATGACAAGTTCGCCCACGCGGTCACTGGCAATTTCTTTTTCTCCAGTAGCTTGAAGTCGCTCCTCAATATTGCGGATTGATTCTTCAACTGCTTCTGCAGAGACGGGGCGTTTGCGTAGCGCAATACCCATCGAGTCAACAATCTTGCTGCGGTTGTACTCAACGCGGCTGCCATTCTTTTTAACAATGGCAGGTAATGCTAATTCAGGACGTTCATAGGTTGTAAATCGTTTGTCACATTTTTCACAGCGACGACGACGTTTGATGACGTCACCTTCCTCAGATACACGGGTATCTAAAACCTGAGTATCTGAGTGTTTGCAGAAGGGACAATGCATCTAGTTTCCTAAGTCGAAAGAGCGATTAGTTGCTGTAAACAGGGAAGCGCTTAGTAAGAGCTGCCACTTGTTCGCGAACGCGAGCAATATTCGCTGCATCGTTCGGGTTATCTAAAACGTCAGCAATCCAGTTAGCAACTTGAATAGCCTCAGCTTCTTTAAAGCCACGTGTTGTCATCGCTGGAGAGCCCAAGCGGATACCGCTTGTTACAAATGGTTTCTCTGGATCATTAGGGATCGCATTTTTGTTACATGTAATGTGTGCTTCACCCAAAACGCGTTCAGCTTCTTTGCCAGTAATTTTCTTGGCGCGAAGATCAACCAACATCACGTGAGATTGTGTGCGTGAAGAAACAATACGTAGACCACGTTGAATCAATGTTTTTGCCATAGCATCAGCATTGATTAACACTTGTTGTTGATACTCTTTAAAGCTTGGCTCTAACGCTTCCTTGAAAGCAACAGCTTTAGCAGCAATCACATGCATCAAAGGACCACCTTGTAAGCCTGGGAAAATAGCAGAGTTAATTGCTTTTTCGTGTTCAGCTTTCATCAAAATAATGCCGCCACGAGGACCGCGCAAACTCTTATGAGTTGTCGAAGTCACGATATCTGCGTGAGGTACTGGGTTAGGGTACAAGCCAGCAGCAATCAAACCTGAGTAGTGAGCCATGTCCACCATGAAAATAGCCCCAACTTCTTTAGCCACTTTGGCAAAACGCTCAAAATCAATATGCAATGAATATGCAGAAGCGCCAGCAATAATCAACTTTGGTTTGTGCTCACGAGCTAAACGCTCCATAGCCTCATAGTCAATCTCTTCTTTGTCATTAAGGCCATACGCAACGGCATTGAACCACTTACCACTCATATTAAGAGCCATGCCGTGGGTTAAGTGACCACCTTCAGCCAAGCTCATACCTAAAATCGTGTCACCTGGCTTCAAAAACGCCAAGAAAACAGCCTCATTGGCTGAGGCGCCACAGTGAGGCTGTACGTTAGCAGCATCCGCACCGTAAATTTGTTTTAAGCGGTCGATAGCCAATTGCTCAGCAACGTCTACAAACTCGCAACCACCGTAATAACGCTTGCCAGGGTAGCCTTCAGCGTATTTATTGGTTAATTGGGAGCCTTGGGCTTCCAAAACCGCTGGAGAGGTGTAATATTCAGAGGCAATCAGCTCAATATGCTCTTCTTGACGCTTGTTTTCTGCTTGAATGGCATCCCACAATGCGGGATCAGTTTTGGCCAATGTTTGACTACGTTGGAACATGATTAGGGCTTTCTATGAGGATCAACTAATTCGGGGCTAGCATACGCTAAACTCTGTAGACCTAAATGATACAAAAAAACAACGAAGGAGACCAAAAATGACTCAATTAACAGTTTTAGTAACCGGGGCAACCGCTGGTTTTGGACAAGCGATCGCTAAACGCTATTTGGCCGAAGGTCATCAGGTGGTTGCTGCGGGTCGTCGCGCAGACCGGCTAGAAGCCCTCAAGAAGTCTTTGCCGGCTGATCAGCAAGCTCGTTTGCACACAGTTATTTTGGATGTCACTGATAAAGACGCTGTTTTTGCCCTACCTGCTCAGTTACCAGCTGCTTTTGCTGGGGTGAGTGTTTTGGTCAACAACGCCGGTTTGGCCCTTGGTTTAGAGCCAGCTCACAAAGTTGCCTTGGATGATTGGGAAAAGATGGTGGACACCAATATCAAGGGTTTGATGTACATGACTCGGGCTTTCTTGCCAGGCATGGTGGAACG
>JACCEB011789924.1_pt1 | contig 10391 bp, 9 predicted proteins | sample 7454761 | NCBI WGS metagenome assembly JACCEB01 (sample SAMN15323454, study PRJNA562643) | freshwater metagenome | isolation source: river surface water | place: USA:Blue River Watershed | collected 2017-08-18 | reverse complement strand
GGCCTTTGTAACAGTGGTGGGTTTGTTTGTGAATGCCAGTGAGGCTGAGGTGCGTCAGGTGCTGGCACAAGTGCCCCTACAGTTATTGCAATTCCATGGGGATGAAACAGCTGCGTTTTGTCGTCAGTTTAATTTGCCCTATATGCGCGCGGTTCGCGTTCATGCGCAGTCAAATTTGCTACAATACGCGCGCCAGTTTGATGATGCGCAAGCACTTTTACTCGACGCCTATGTCGAAGGAGTGCCTGGCGGAACGGGACAAGCATTTGATTGGCGCTTAATCCCCCACGATTTGCCAGTGCCCATCGTGTTAGCGGGTGGATTGTCAGCCGACAATGTGCGTCAAGCTATACAAACCGTCAAACCCTATGCAGTCGATGTCAGTGGTGGTGTCGAGCTGAGCAAGGGCATTAAATGCAAACAGAAAATAGTAGCTTTCATGCGAGGAGTGAGACATGCAACCCTATGATATGCCAGATGCGCGAGGTCACTTTGGACCTTTTGGCGGTATCTTTGTCGCGGAAACACTGGTAGAGGCGCTAGAAGAGCTGCGCCTGATGTACGAAAAGTACCGCTTTGACGCCGAGTTTTTGGCAGAATTTGCGCATGATCTCAAGCATTTTGTCGGCCGTCCTAGTCCGATTTATCACGCTAAGCGCTGGTCTGAACGGGTAGGCGGGGCGCAGATTTATTTAAAACGTGAAGACTTGAATCATACCGGTGCGCACAAAGTGAATAACACGGTGGGTCAAGCCTTACTAGCCAAGCGCATGGGCAAGCCACGTGTGATTGCCGAAACCGGCGCAGGTCAGCATGGTGTGGCAACCGCCACCATCGCAGCGCGTATGGGTTTGGAGTGCGTGGTCTATATGGGCTCAGAAGACGTCAAGCGCCAAGCCCCTAACGTCTATCGTATGAAATTATTGGGCGCCACCGTTGTGCCAGTCGAAAGTGGTTCCAAAACCCTGAAAGATGCTTTAAATGAAGCGATGCGCGATTGGGTGACCAATATTGAAAATACCTTTTACATCATAGGCACGGTGGCAGGTCCTCATCCCTATCCTATGATGGTGCGCGATTTCCAAGCGGTGATTGGGGTAGAGGCCAAAATCCAAATGCAAGAAATCGTTGGTCGCCAACCAGATGCCGTGGTGGCTTGTGTGGGTGGTGGTTCGAACGCCATGGGAATTTTCTATCCGTATATCGATGTACCGAATGTGCGTTTGATTGGCGTTGAAGCCGCCGGTCATGGCATAGAAACCGGCAAGCATGCTGCGCCATTGACCAGCAATAGCGCCATCGGCGTGTTGCACGGCAATCGTACTTATTTAATGCAAGACGAAGATGGGCAAATTATCGAGACCCATTCCATTTCAGCTGGCTTGGATTATCCCGGTGTCGGCCCAGAGCATGCATGGTTAAAAGATAGCAGTCGTGCTGAGTATGTGGCGGTGACGGATGACGAAGCTATGCAGGCTTTCCATGGGCTGTGTCGTACCGAGGGTATTATTCCTGCATTGGAATCCAGTCACGCCTTGGCATATGCCGAAAAGCTGGCCAAAACCATGCATCCTTCCGAAATTATCTTAGTCAATTTATCCGGCCGTGGAGATAAAGATATCAACACCGTTGCCGGTCTATCAGGAATCAAACTGTAAATTTATGTCACGTTTAGCTCATACCTTTGCGCAATTAGCGCAGCAGCAGAAAAAAGCGCTTATTCCTTACATTACTGCGGGCGATCCGCATCCTGATAAAACCGTAGCGATTATGCATGGCTTGGTGCAAGCCGGTGCCGATGTAATTGAGCTGGGTGTGCCGTTCTCTGACCCCATGGCGGATGGTCCTGTGATACAGCGCGCCAGTGAGCGCGCTTTGGCACATAAAGTGGGTATGCGCGCGGTGTTGAATATGGTCCAACAGTTCCGTAGCCAAGACGATAAAACGCCTATCGTACTGATGGGTTATGCCAATCCGATTGAAGCGATGGGGACACAAAAGTTTGCTGATTTAGCCAAACAAGCTGGGGTAGACGGTGTATTAACGGTGGATTATCCACCTGAAGAATGTGGTGAGTTTACCCAGCAATTAAAAGCCCATGATATTGACCCAGTATTCTTATTGTCCCCCACTACAGAGCCCAGCCGAGTAAAACTGATCGTCGAGCAAGCCAGTGGCTTTGTCTATTACGTGTCGCTCAAAGGCGTCACCGGTGCAAAAAATATGGATGTTCAAGAAGTACAACAACGGGTTGCGGAAATTCGCGCCATGACTGGCTTGCCGATAGGGGTAGGTTTTGGCGTGCGGGATGCTGCTACGGCCAGTGCAGTAGCCGGATTTGCTGATGCGGTTGTGGTTGGCAGTCGTATGGTACAAGAAATCGAACAATCGTCCGTGGACAATGTGGTGGCCAACACTACACAGCTCACACGTTCATTGCGTCAAGCGATAGACGCTTAACAAGCGTTAAGCCGCTATCCATCCAAGGAGACAGTCATGAGTTGGTTAGAAAAAATTCTTCCACCCAAAATCAAACGATCTGCAGGCCCCAGCAAAAAAAATGTGCCAGAGGGTTTGTGGAGCAAATGTCCGAAATGTGACGCTGTGCTATATCGCACAGACCTTGAAGCCAATGCTGAGGTATGTCCCAAATGTGCCTATCACAGCCGTATTTCCGCACGTGATCGATTAAATCTGCTATTGGACGCCAAGGGCAGAACAGAGATAGGCGCTGAGGTTGAACCGGTAGATCCATTGCAATTTAAAGACAGCAAGAAATATGTCGACCGTGTTAAAGCAGCGCAATCCGAAGTGGGTGAAAAAGACGCGTTGGTGGTTATGCAAGGCACTATGAATGGCGTGCCAGCCGTGGTGGCGGTATTTGAGTTTAAATTTATGGGCGGCTCTATGGGCTCGGTGGTGGGTGAGCGTTTTGTACGTGGCGTACACGCCGCCATTGCCAGCAAGTCGGCCTTTATCTGTATTTCTGCCAGTGGTGGTGCGCGTATGCAAGAGGGGTTGTTCTCGCTCATGCAAATGGCAAAAACTAGCGCAGCCTTAACCAAACTGAGTGAAGCCAAACTGCCGTTTATTTCTGTGCTGACGGATCCGACCATGGGTGGCGTTTCAGCTAGCTTTGCCATGTTGGGTGATGTGATTGTGGCTGAGCCGCATGCTTTGATTGGTTTTGCTGGTCCGCGCGTGATCGAGCAAACAGTTCGAGAAACCTTGCCTGAGGGCTTTCAGCGTGCCGAGTTTTTACTTGAGCATGGCGCTGTGGATATTATTATAGACAGGCGTGAAATGCGTGATCGCTTGGCGAATCTGATCACCGCGATGTTGCACAAACCCGCTCCTACTAAGCAGTAAAAATTTGAATTGAACCCAGGCCACTCCCTCCCCAGCAATTTAGACGAATGGCTACACTATATTGAGGCCCTACATAGCAAAGATATAGAGCTAGGGTTACAGCGCGTGCAGCACGTCGCCCAACGGCTCAATCTGCGCGCCAACTTTCCCATCATCACGGTCGCTGGGACCAATGGCAAAGGTTCTAGCTGTGCCATGTTGGCACAAATTTATCAGCATGCTGGTTATAAAGTAGCCAGCTATACTTCTCCCCACCTTATCGATTACCGCGAGCGTATTTGCATTAATCAGCAAATGATTAGTGAGCCACAAGCTTGCACTGCATTTGCTGCGGTTGAGCAAGCGCGAGCAGGCACACCACTGACCTATTTCGAGTTTGGGACTTTGGCGGCCATGTACTACTTCCTGCAACAACAGGTCGATGTCGCTATCCTAGAAATAGGTATGGGTGGACGTTTGGATGCGGTCAATCTATTTGAGCCTGATTGCAGTATTGTGACCAGCATAGATTTGGACCATATGGAATATCTTGGTAACACACGAGAGGCCATAGGACGAGAAAAGGCTGGCATTTATCGTAGTGGCAAGCCGGCGATATGTGCTGATAGAAATGCGCCGCAATCGTTGATTGATTATGCACAGCAAATCGATAGTGAATTTTATTTGATAGGTCAGCATTTTGATTTTCAAGCCAGCCAGCACCACTGGCAATTTGACAGCCAGTCTATCAGCTTGCCAGCGTTGCCTATGCCTGGACTGACGGGTGCTTTCCAACTGAATAATGCTAGTGCGGTAATGATGGCCTTGCACTTGATGCAGGGGCGACTGCCCATCTCTTGGCAAACGGTCGCGCAGGCCTTACCACAAATTCGTCTGGCAGGGCGATATCAGACTATTCATGACCAGCCCAGGGTGATTGTCGACGTGGCGCACAACCCACATGCCGCGCAGGCGTTATTGGAAAATTTACGCGCACAGCCATGTGCCGGTAAAACCATTGCAGTGATGGCTATGTTGGGAGATAAAGACATTGCTGCTGTGGCGCGCTTAATGCAGCCGGTGATTGATGTTTGGTATCTCGCGGCGCTGGAGCATAGCCGCGGCGCAAGCTTGCAACAGACGCAACAGGCAGTCCAAGCAAGCATTCAACAACAGCCTATCATCTGCCAGCAAAATCTTACGCTTGCCTTTCATGAGGCTTACAAGCAAGCGGGCGAAAATGATAGAATTATTGTATTTGGTTCATTCTTTACAGTTGCGACAATTATGCGCATTCTGCTCGATTAAATAGGGAAAATAATGGCACAAGAAAACACGCAATCGGATTATCAGGAAATCGAGTTTAAAAAACGTGCACGTCGCCGACTGGTCGGTTCCATTGCGCTAGTGTTACTGATGATTGTTTTGTTGCCTATGGTGCTGGTAGATAAACACATCGACAGCCCCCATCAAGACTTGGTGATTACCATCCCGAGTGAAGACAGCAATGCCAGTGTGCCGAATACAACCGCCAATAGCAGCTCGCCCGCCCCAGTAGAAACAGCATTGCCAAATAGCGATTCCAGTGCTGAAACCAATCAAGATAAAACCGTAGCAACAGATACCAGCGCAGAGCAGCCTAAGTCAGCAGAGAGCAACAAGCCAGTTGAGCCTAGCAAAAATGCTGAAGCCAAGACTGGCAACGTGATGGTGCAAGTTGGCGTTTTTGCTGATAGTGCCAATGCCAAACAAATTCAATCCAAGTTGGAAGCCAATGGTTTTAAGGTGCAAACCACCAGCTTTAACAACGGCAAACTTAGACTCAGAGTAGGTCCATATAGCAATAGAGCAGAAGCCGAGGCAGCAGTAGCCAAGCTGCAAACACTTAAATTTAACCCCATGGTTGTGAATGACTAGTTTTGATTATTTTGTGCTGATCGTGGTGGGGGCTTCTATCTTACTTAGCGTCATGCGCGGCTTAGTGAAAGAGCTGTTATCGATATTGGCTTGGATATTGGCATTTATCGTGGCTAAGTTATATACCCTAGAATTAGCGCATATTTTGCCAAGCAATATCCCTAGTGAAGAGTTACGTTACTTGGCCGCTTTTGTGATTTTATTTTTGGCGACTTTATTGATTTGTACCTTGCTAGCGATTGCCTTATCACAAGTGATTAAAGTTGCTGGCATGGGTTGGTTAGACCGTATACTAGGCGGGGTGTTTGGCTTGTTGCGTGGTGTTTTTGTGGTGTCGATTTTGGTCATGCTATGTGGGCTGACCCATTTGCCGCAACACCCAGCTTGGCGCTCGGCTTTGCTGAGTGCGCCACTTGAAGCTTTGGTAGGAAAAATCTTGCCTTGGATGCCGGCGGCAGTGGCAGAAAAAATTCGTTTTGAATAAATCGCGTTAGGTCATTATTTATGTGTGGAATTTTAGGCATAGTCGGAAAAAACCCTGTCAATCAGCTGTTGTATGACGGCTTGCTGGTGCTACAACATCGAGGCCAAGATGCTGCTGGCATTGTGACTTGCGACGGTGGTACCTTTTATATGCACAAAAATAATGGCTTGGTACAAGACGTGTTCCAAACCCGTCATATGCGCAGTTTGATTGGTAACGCGGGTATCGCCCATGTGCGTTATCCTACGGCTGGTTCATCCTCCGCGGCGGAAGCGCAACCTTTTTATGTGAACTCCCCGTTCGGTATCGTATTGGGCCACAACGGCAACTTGACTAACTCAGCGCAGCTGAAACAAGAGATGTTCCGGCAGGATTTGCGCCATATCAATACCACCTCGGACTCTGAAGTGTTACTGAATGTGTTGGCGCATGAGATTGAGCAAACCGCACACAGTGCCGTACTCGACGCCGATATGATTTTTGATGCGGTGGCAGGGGTACATAAACGCGTCAAAGGCGCGTATGCGGTAGTGGCGATGGTGGCTAATTATGGATTGCTGGCATTCCGCGATCCGAATGGCATACGTCCTTTAGTAATCGGTAAATCAATTTCCGACAAAGGGGTGGAATATATCGTTGCTTCTGAGAGTGTGGCGCTAGATGTGTTGGGCTTTCAACTAGTCAGAGATGTGGCACCAGGTGAAGCGGTATTCATCGATATGGATGGTAATTTCTTTAGTCGCCAATGTGCGCAGAATGCCACCTTGACCCCTTGTATATTTGAGTATGTCTATCTCGCTCGCCCAGACTCATTGATAGATGGTGTCTCGGTGTATCAAACACGTTTGCATATGGGTGAGAGTCTGGCGCAGAAAATTCGTCGAGAATGGGCGCATCTAGACATTGATGTGGTGATTCCGATTCCTGATACCAGCCGCCCCAGTGCTTTGCAGTTGGCTAACGAGTTAGGCTTGACCTATCGTGAGGGCTTTATCAAGAACCGCTATATCGGACGCACATTTATTATGCCTGGGCAGGCCTTACGTAAAAAGTCAGTACGCCAAAAACTGAATCCCATAGGCATGGAATTTAAAGGCAAAAATGTCTTATTGGTGGACGACTCCATCGTGCGTGGCACTACCTCACAGCAGATTGTGCAAATGGCGCGTGATGCTGGGGCGAATAAGGTATTTTTTGCCTCTGCTGCACCGCCCGTGCGTTTCCCTAATGTGTATGGCATTGATATGCCAAGTCGCCATGAGTTATTAGCTACGGGGCGTAGCGATGAAGAAATTTGTCGTGAAATTGGTGCAGATGCACTGATTTATCAAGACTTGGATGCTTTGGTGCATGCGGTGCAAATGAGTAACCCAGCGCTTAAAGTGTTTGATTGTTCTTGCTTTGATGGAAAATATGTCACGGGCGATATTGATGAGGCCTATCTATCGGGCGTTGAAAATGCCCGTGGGGATGGCGAAAAAGTGAATCGGCCTACCGATTCGATTACCCAACTAGATTTGAATTTGGTCAGCTCTAAATCTTCCGATGAGTTCGCTGGCGATGACTAAGCTATTACAGCACTGGATATCCTATGAGTGAGAATAAACCATTCAATTTTGATACGTTGGCGGTTCGCGCCGGCGCCGAGATGACCGAATTTGGGGAGAACTCCGAAGCGCTGTTTCTGAATTCCAGTTTTCGCTTTAAAAATGCTGCTCAGGCGGCTGCCCGATTTGGCGGCACGGAGCCGGGCAACATCTATTCACGGTTTACCAACCCTACCGTCACTATGTTGCAAAACAAACTGGCGGCCTTAGAGGGTGCAGAGCAGTGCGTGGCAACTTCTAGTGGTATGGCTGCGATTTTGGCCTGTGTCATGGGCTTATGTAATAGCGGCGACCATGTGGTGGCCTCGCGCAGCATCTTTGGTACCAGTGTGCAGTTGTTTGGCAATATTCTGAAACGTTGGGGCTTGCAAGTGACGTTTGTGTCGTTGACCGATATTGCCGAGTGGGAAAAGGCCATACAGCCGAATAGCAAGTTGATGTTTGTTGAAACGCCATCCAATCCCCTGACGGAAGTTTGTGATATTGCCGCACTAGCTCAATTGGCGCATAGCAAAGGCTTGCTATTAGCGGTGGATAATTGTTTCTGTACCCCCGCGATTCAATTACCCATCAAGCTTGGAGCCGACATTATTATTCATTCCGCCACTAAATATATTGATGGACAAGGGCGTTGCTTAGGGGGTGCGGTATTGGGTAGTAAAGCGCTGATGGAGCCTGTGTATGGTTTCTTACGCACTGCAGGGGTGACCATGAGTGCTTTTAATGCTTGGGTGTTTCTTAAAGGCTTAGAGACCTTACATATTCGTATGCAAGCACACGCCGCTAATGCACTTAAATTAGCCACATGGTTAGAACAGCAGCCGGGTGTGCAGCGCGTGTACTACCCCGGACTGGCCTCGCATCCGCAACATCAGTTGGCCATGCAACAACAAAGTAATGGTGCCGGCATTGTGAGCTTTGAGGTTAAAGCCAAGGCTGGCCAAAGCGAGCAAGAAGCGGCTTGGGCGGTGATAGATGCGACCAAGATGATTTCCATTACAGCCAATTTAGGCGACGTCAAATCCACCATTACGCATCCAGCGACCACCACACACAGCCGTGTTAGTGCTGAGGATAGAGCGGTGGCTGGCATCCGCGATAATCTGGTGAGAATTGCGGTTGGCTTGGAACACATTGATGATCTGAAAGCCGATTTGGCGATACTGACGCGCTAAGCAATCAGCAAAACAAAAAGGGGCGGTTTCGCCCCTTTTTTATTGCCGATAATGGATAGGCATTATCTTAATGTTCGTCCAAACATCTGTAATGCTAATTGATAGCCAATCGAGGCTAGTTGGGGATCGTAGCGATCGCCTTCGTCACGCATAAACGCATGTTGTCCATTGAACTCATGCCAAGTGAACTTGATATCTGTGGCATTTAATTTGGCATACACTTCAGCGCGACCGGCAGCTGGAATGTGCGGATCTTGTTTACCCCAAATCATCAGCAATTCGCCTTTGATATGGTCTAGTTTTTCCATGGAATGCTGACCAGGTTTATTTGGAATTACCTGCGTATGTAAGTCTGTGGCATAGAAACAAGCCGTTGATTTCACTTCGGCTTGCAAGGCAGCGCGGAATGCTAAATGTCCACCTATACAAAACCCCATCGCGCCAATATCCCCCGTACACCAAGCTTGCTGTTTGACAAACTCAATCATGGCGCGATTGTCGCTGTCATAACCTTGTACATCTTTAGCCGCTTTATCGGCGTTGCCTTTATCACGCCCAGCATCGTCATACCCCAGTACCGTGCCAATGGGATTCAGCTCATGAAAAACTTCGGGCACTAATACAGCATAACCGTGACCTGCCATAAATCTTGCAGCACGCTCAATCGGACCAGTTTGTTGGAATATTTCTGAATAAAATAAAATGGCTGGGAAGCGTCCTTCGCCAGCAGGGCGGTGAATATAAGTTCTCATCACGCCAGTTGGGGTGTTTAAGTCAACGATATGGCTTTGAATATTCACGCCGTTCTCCTCTGCAAGGTTATTTTAATAATCATCTGTAATTTTACACGAACTCGTGCTCAGGCTTCCAGCTTGCGCTTGTCTGCAAAGCGACTTTGACAGGGATATTTAGGCGAGCTGGAGTATAATATCGTGCATGCAAATCATCATGATGACATTACTGGTAGCCATTGTTATTTTGCTGGTGTTACTGCTTTTGCGTAACAAGCAAAATAGCGCTGAGGTATTAGCAAAAACGCTAGAAGAAAAACATATATCTATGTTGCGCGATTTAAACGATGGCTTGAATCGCCTCGGCGACAGATTGGCCAATCAGATGCAAGAGAGCAATGAGCGTTTACGCAATGCGGTCGCGCAAGAGCTGGGCCAAACCCGCGAAACTCTAGCGGCTATGCAGTTAGCGCAAACTGAGAGCCTATCTAAGACGCGCATCGAAGTGTTAGAAAAATTACACACCACCTTGACCGAGCAAGGCCAAGCCGAGCAAGCCTTGATTCAAAACACCATGCTCAAGACTTCTACCCAATTGACAGAGAGCGTTGCCACGCTTAGGCAAGTGGTCGACGAACGCCTACAAGAAATTAGTGGCAAGGTGACGGAGAGATTGGACGAGGGCTTTAAGAAAACCAATGAGACTTTTACCCGGGTGATGGAGCGCTTGGCTACCATAGACAAAGCGCAAGAGAAAATCGATGGCTTGACCACCAATGTGGTGAGCTTGCAAGCACTGCTGGGAGATAAACGTTCACGTGGCGCGTTTGGTGAAGTGCAGTTAGAAGGCTTGGTAAAAAATATTATGCCTAGCGACGCATATGCGATGCAGCACACATTTCCCAACGGCACGCGCGTTGATTGTGCGTTATTTCTGCCCGAGCCCACTGGTACCGTGGCTGTGGATTCCAAATTCCCGCTTGAAAACTACCATAGACTTAGCGATAGCGCGGCCAGTGATGAGGATAGAAAGCGTGCGCAAAGCCAATTCAAAGCCGATGTCAAAAAACACATAGACGATATCTCGCAAAAATACATTATCAGCAATGTGACGTCGGATGGTGCGGTG
>JACCEB011457013.1_pt1 | contig 10394 bp, 8 predicted proteins | sample 7454761 | NCBI WGS metagenome assembly JACCEB01 (sample SAMN15323454, study PRJNA562643) | freshwater metagenome | isolation source: river surface water | place: USA:Blue River Watershed | collected 2017-08-18 | reverse complement strand
CCGATCGCATCGCCGTGCTCGGTGCCGGCATCATGGGCGGCGGCATCGCCTATCAGGCGGCGCTCAAGGGCATCGACGTGCAGATGAAGGACATCGCCCAGGCGGGCCTCGATGCCGGCATGAAGGAAGCGCAGCAGCTGCTCGGAAGGCAGGTGCAGAAGGGGCGGCTGAGCAACACCCAAGCCACCGAGGCGCTGGCCCGCATTCATCCGACGCTGGATTACACCGGCTTTGCTGAAGTCGACCTGGTGGTGGAAGCCGTGGTCGAGAAGCAGACCGTCAAGCAGGCCGTGCTGGCCGAGGTGGAGCGCCACGTGCCCGCCACCGCCATTCTGGCCTCGAACACCTCCACGATTTCCATCACGGCACTCGCGCAGCCCTTGCAGCGTCCCGCGCACTTCTGCGGCATGCATTTCTTCAACCCGGTTCCCCTCATGCCCTTGGTGGAAGTGATCCGGGGCAAGGGCAGCAGCGAGCAGAGCATCGCCAGCACGGTCGCCACCGCCCAGCGCCTGGGCAAGACCCCCATCGTGGTGCGCGACTGCCCGGGGTTTCTGGTCAACCGCATCCTGTTTCCCTACTTCGGGGCCTTCGCCATGCTGCTGCGGGACGGTGCCGATCTGCGCGCCATCGACGCTGCCATGGAAGCCTTAGGCTGGCCCATGGGCCCGGCCTGGCTGCTCGATGTTGTTGGCCTCGACACCGCCGTGCATGCCCAGGCCGTGATGGCGCAAGGCTTCCCTGATCGCATGCAGTACGACTTCACCTCCGCCACGCAGCTGCTGTTCGAGAGCGGCCGGCTTGGACAGAAGTCCGGCGCCGGTTTCTATCGCTACACGCCCGATACCGCGGGTCGTCTGCAGAAGCAGGTCGACGAGCAGGCGCTGGCCCTGATCCGCAGTCAGCAGAAGGCATCCCGCGATTTCACGGCCGAGGAGATCGTCGATCGCATGATGCTGCCGCTTTGCCTCGAGACAGTGCGCTGTCTGGAAGACGGCATAGTCGACACGGCGGCCGAGGCCGACATGGGCCTCGTGCTCGGCCTGGGCTTCCCGCGCGTTCGCGGCGGCGCCCTGCGCTACCTCGAGCGACAGGGCCTGGCGGCCTTCTGTGCCCTGGCCGACGCCCATGCCGCGCTCGGTCCGCTCTATCATCCCACCGCGACGCTGCGCGCCATGGCAGCTGCCGGTGCCCGGTTCCACGCATGAATTTCCAAGGTGACACCATGACCAGTCTTGCCACCCCCGCCATCAGTGACGCGCACGAACTCGACGCCCAGGCCATCAAGCGCCAGCGCCTGCTCAATCGCTGTCACAAGAATCTGCGTCGCGACGTCGGCAAGGCCATTGCCGACTACAACATGATCGAGGACGGCGATCTCGTGATGGTCTGCCTCTCGGGCGGCAAGGACTCCTACACGCTGCTGGACATCCTGCTGAGTCTGCAGAAGCACGCGCCCATCGATTTCCGACTCATCGCGGTGAATCTGGATCAGAAGCAGCCAGGCTTTCCCGAGCATGTGCTGCCGAATTATCTGAAGAGTCTCGGCGTCGATTACCACATCATCGAGATGGACACCTATTCCATCGTCAAGGACAAGACGCCGGAAGGGAAAACCTTCTGCGGCCTGTGCTCGCGGCTGCGTCGCGGCAGCCTGTATGGCTATGCGCGGGAGATCGGAGCCACCAAGGTGGCGCTGGGGCATCACCGCGAGGACATTGTGGAAACCCTGTTCCTGAACATGTTCTTCGGCGGCACGCTCAAGGCGATGCCGCCCAAGCTGCTCAGCGACGACAAGCAGAATGTGCTGATCCGCCCGCTGGCCTATTGCAGCGAGGAAGAGATCGCGCGCTACGCGAAGCTCAAGCAGTTTCCGATCATCCCCTGCAATCTGTGCGGCACGCAGGAAAACATGCAGCGGCGCAACATCAAGGAGATGTTGAAGCAGTGGGATCGCGAGACGCCCGGCCGCGTCGAGAGCATCTTCCGCGCCATCTGCAATGTCGCACCGTCCCAGTTGGCGGACCCGAAACTCTTCCCGTTCGCCGGACTCAAGGCGATCAAGGACGAGCCGCTGGGAATCGACCTCATGAATCTCGGCTGAGCACCCATGCAGATTCCCTGGCAACAGCTTGCGCCTGACACCGTGACCGCCGTGCTGGAAGAATTCGCCACGCGCGAGGGCACGGACTACGGCCACGAGACCTACAGTCTGGCGCAGAAGGTGGCCATGCTGCGGCGCCAGCTGGAGCGCGGCGAGATCGCCATCAGCTTCGATGCCGCCACCGAGACCTGTTCCCTCATTTCCCTGCGCTGACGCGCGTTGACAGCGAGACCCTGGCATGACCGACAGCCCTTCCTCTCTGCCCGAAGCCAGCGTGCACCTGGATGCCTGCGGCCTGTATTGCCCGGAACCGGTGATGCTGCTGCACAACCGCATTCGCGACATGGCCGCGGGCGAGGTGGTGGAAGTGATCGCGACCGATCCTTCCACCACGCGCGATGTGCCCAAGTTCTGTCTCTTCCTCGGGCATGAGCTGCTGGCGCGCACGCAGCAGGACGATCGCTATCACTACTGGATTCGCAAGGCCTGAGCCCATGAGCCGCCTGTCGCGCGAGCCCGTCTATCTGGTCGATGCCTCCATCTACATTTTTCAGGCCTGGTTCTCGCCGCATTATCTCGTGAGCTCCACCGCGGGCGATGATCTGAGTGCCTTCTTCGGCTTTGCCCAGTTCCTGCAGCGCTTCCTGCGCCAGACTCTCCCGCGACGGGTGGCCATCGCCTTCGATGAGAGTCTGTTCTGTGGCTTTCGCCACAGCCTCTATCCGGCCTACAAATCCAATCGGGAATTGCCCGATGAGCTGCTGGCGCGACAACTGCAAGCCTGTGCAGCGCTGGCGCCTCTGATGGGCGTGCCGGCCTGGGGCAGTCGAGTCTACGAGGCCGACGACATCATCGGCACCCTGGCCCGGCGCGTGGCGCCGCAGCCGGTGTGCATCGTCAGTCGCGACAAGGACCTGGCTCAGCTGCTGCACCAGGACGAGGATCACCTGTGGGACTACACCGCGAACACCCGGCGCTTTCGCTCCGACATCGAACGTCAGTACGGCATCCGTGCTGAGCAGATCCCGGACTATCTCGCGCTGGTGGGCGATCCGGTCGACGCCATTCCCGGCGTGCCGGGCATCGGCCCGGTGGCCGCGCGCGCACTCCTGCAGCATTTCGGCACGCTCGAACAGCTCTACGCGAATCTGGAGGACGTGGCGCTGCTGCGCTATCGCGGTGCCGGCAGGACGGCGCAGTTGCTGCGTGAGCACGAGCCTGCCGCGCGCCTGAGCCGACAGCTGGCTACCATCATTGATTCGGTGGATGATCCCGCAGAAACCTTTTCCTGCACCGCAAGCGACTGCCTGCGCTGGCGCAGCCCCGACATCGAGGGCATCGCCCGCCTGCTGGCGAGTCTGCAACTGGAGCCTCTGGCGCAGGAGCGCTTCCTGACCCTGATGCAGGGCCTGCAACCCCTGACCGAAGGAGCCGTGTGATGAAGATCGTGGCGGATGAGAACATCGTGGCCGTCGCCGAACTCTATCGGCAGCATGGCGAACTGCACTTGCTGCCGGGACGCGCCATAGGACCGACTGACGTGAAGGATGCCGATGTGCTGCTGGTGCGTTCCATAACCCGGGTGGATCGTGCGCTGCTCGCCGGTTCGCGCGTGCGCTTTGTCGCCACGGCGACAAGTGGCACGGATCACCTTGACCTGCCATGGCTGGCCGGGCAGGGCATCGCTGTGGCCGAGGCGGCGGGCAGCAATGCCAATGCCGTGGTGGAATATGTGCTGGCGGCCCTGGCTGAGTTGCACTGGCGTGGAATTCCGATTGAAGGGCGCACTGCGGCCATCGTCGGCTTCGGTCAGGTGGGCTCGCGGCTGCATGCCGCATTGCAGACTCTGGGGCTGGACGTGCGGGTGTGCGACCCGCTGGTCGAGGCCCACTGGCGTCAAAGGGGAGTCCCGGCACCTGTCCGGTTCTGCCCACTGGAGGAAGCCCTGCAGGCCTCGCTCATCAGTCTGCACACGCCATTGACCCAGGGCGGCTTGCATGGGACCTGGCACCTTCTGAACCAGACACGCTTGGCCGCGCTGCGTCCTGGCACCGTGCTGATCAATGCCGCACGTGGCGCAGTGGTCAGCAATCAAGCGCTGCTCGCGTGCCTGCGGCAGGGCGCCGAGCTGCACTGTGTGCTGGATGTCTGGGAGAACGAGCCCACGATCTCGATGCCGTTGCTGCAGGCGGTGACGCTGGGCACGCCGCATATCGCCGGCTACAGCGTGGAAGCCAAGAGCAGTGCGAGTGAGCGCAATTACCAGGATTTCCTGCGGAATTTCGGGCTGACAGACACACGCCCGAGCGCTGGGACTCAGGCCGCACGCACGCGGCTCAAGGTGGACCTGGCGCCGGCAGCGTCGCTGCAGGACGCGCTGACCCTGTGCCTGCGCGCGGCTTTCCCGGTGGCGCAGATCGACACGCAGCTGCGGGAGCAGACCTCCGATGCCGGGGTGTTCGATGCGATTCGTCAGCGCCTCAGCGCGCGGCGCGAGTTCGCGCGCTACACGCTGCAGTGCGAAAAGCTCGGGCAGGGAGTGGAAAGAGCCGCGCTGGAGGCCAGGCTGACGGCTCTGGGGTTCACGCTGGATTTCTGAAGGCTCAGAATTCCGCGCGGGAGAGGAAACGTTCGATCTTGGTGATGGCCTGCGTGAGCACGTCGGCGTTGGGCAGGAACACGATGCGCAAATGCTGCGTGTCCGTGACGTTGAACGCGCTGCCCTGCACCAGCAGGATCTTTTCCTTTTCCAGCAGGTCGAGCACGAATTTCGCGTCGTCCTTGATCGGGTATTTCAGCGGGTCCAGTTTCGGGAACATGTAGATCGCGCCGCGCGGCTTCACGCAGCTGACGCCGGGAATGGACGTGATGAGATTCCACGCCAGATCACGCTGCTCGCGCAGACGCCCGCCCGGCAGGATCAGTTCGTTGATGCTCTGATACCCGCCCAGTGCCGTCTGCACCGCGAACTGGGCCGGCACATTCGCGCACAGGCGCATGTTGGACAGAATCTCCAGACCTTCGATGTAGTTCTCGGCCTTGTCCTTGGCGCCGCTCAAGACCATCCAGCCCGAGCGGAAGCCCGCCAGACGATAGGCCTTGGACAGGCCGTTGAAGGTGATGAAGAAGAGATCGTCGGCCAGCGACGCGATGGGAATGTGCTTCGCATCGTCGTAGAGAATCTTGCTGTAGATCTCGTCCGAGAACACCACCAGTTTGTGCTTGCGCGCCACGCGGATGATGTCTTCGAGAATCTCCTGGCTGTATACCGAGCCGGTCGGGTTGTTCGGATTGATGATCACGATGGCCTTGGTGTTCGGCGTGATTTTCTTCTCGATGTCCTTGATGTCCGGGAACCAGTCGGCGCCCTCGTCACACACATAGTGCACGGGTGTGCCGCCGGCCAGGCTCACGGCAGCTGTCCACAGCGGGTAATCCGGCGCCGGAATCAGCACTTCGTCGCCATTGTTGAGCAGCGCCTGCATGGACATCACGATCAGCTCGCTGACGCCGTTGCCCAGATAGATGTCGTCGATGTCGACGCCCTTGATCTGCAGCTGCTGGCATTCCTGCATGATCGCCTTGCGCGCCGAGAACAGCCCCTTGGAGTCGCTGTAGCCCTGGGCGTTGGAGAGATTGCGGATCACGTCCTGGATGATTTCATCCGGGGCCTCGAAACCGAAGGGTGCCGGGTTGCCGATATTGAGCTTGAGGATGCGGTGTCCTTCCTCTTCCAGCCGCTTCGCTTCCACGAGGGCAGGACCGCGAATGTCGTAGCACACTTTGTTCAGCTTGTCGGACTGTCTGATCTTCTTCATCGCTCGTGTCTCTGGCGGCGCGGAATGTCAGAGTTGATCCGTGCCTTGGGTTGTGGCCGTATGCCTTGTGGCGCTGGCGTCAGGGCGGCTATTGTAAACGCCTGCCGGCAAATTGACAGCGCACAGGCAGTGCAAGATTCACGGGTACAGAGCAGGGGACTACACCATGAGTGACAAGCAGATCCGCATCAAGAGCGACGAGGAATTGCGCCGCAGTCTCGGGGAAGACGGTTTTCGCATCGTGCGACAGAAGGGCACGGAGCGCGCCTTCACCGGTCGCTACTGGAACTGCAAGAACCCGGGTGTCTATCGTTGCTCGGTGTGCTCCAACCCCTTGTTCGATGCCGGCACGAAATACGATTCGGGCAGTGGCTGGCCGAGTTTCTGGCAGCCGGTCGCGGCAGGGAAGGTGAGGGAGGAGGCGGACTTCAGCCACGGCATGCAGCGCGTGGAAGTGCTCTGCGCTCATTGCCAGGCCCATCTGGGGCATGTCTTCCCCGATGGGCCCGCGCCCACCGGGCTGCGTTACTGCATCAACTCGGCGTCGCTGGAGCTGGATGGCGATGGGCCTTCAGATTGAGTGACCTGGCACTCCTGGCTCAGTCCGGGCTGTCCTGCTGCAGGCTGAAGATTCCCTGCACCCCATTCAGGCTGGTGGTGTCGAGCAAGTCGAATGCACCGACAAAACCGTCTGCGGCCGCACCGGTGAACGCGCCGCCGAGTGCTGCTGAACCATTGACGACGGGGATGGAGTTCACCGTCATCGTGCCCAGATCGGGATTCAGTGTCACATCACCATTGGCAATGGAGCCGTCGAAGTGGATATGCCATTGCTGCGGCACGGTGCCCGCCGTGACGGTCATTTCGCCCGTGATCAGGTCTGCCGTTTCGAGATCGAACACCGCATCCAGGTCCACGCTCTGGAAACTCACAGGGCCTGCCGAGAGCCCCTTGCCGTATCCGGAACCTGAATGGAACGTGTAGTTGTACGTCGCATCCAGATTGCGAATGACGAAGTCGGGCGTCAACTGGAAGGACGGGAACAAGGCATTGGCATCTGTCACGATAGCGCCATTCCAGGACTGGAATGCGGTGTTCCAGTCCCCCCAGTCAACCGTCAGGTCTTCCTTGCCAGTCACCAGCGTTCCCGCGATGTGTTCGTTGCCACCGCCAGTGTGCACGTTCTTGAACGCGAACGATGTCACCACTTCGTTGCCGGTGTTGATCAGCATGCCGGCCATCTTTCCTTCAACGTCGCTGTTCGTGACCGTGCCGCCAATGCTGGCCGAATCGAGCGTGAGCGAGGTGAAGGCACCAAACCCGCCTATCTTGCCGCGTGCGATTCCAGAGAAGCGGATATCCCAGACCTGGCCATTGTCGATTGTCAGCACGCCATTGCTGATGGTGCCGTTGCCCAGATCCACGGTGAAGCCGAAATCACTCACCTGATTCTTCAACAGGGTGCCGGCACTGCCGCCGCCCTGCACGTTGATCAGTGAGGAGTAGGCCGCGTACTTGCCAGACAATGAGGCCTGCGCGCTCGGCGTGGCGATGAACCACCAGGCGTCCTGTTCCAGGGTTGTCTCTGTCGAGATGTAGGACACGCGGCGGATCGGGGCACCACTGCCGCCGGCCCACTTGCCCCAGACGAGAGAACCGGAGTCATTCAGCACATTGCTGTTCACCGACTGTGTTGCCGTGCCGCGGCGGAAGATGTTCAAGGGCACATCCTCGTGGAAGGCGACGGCGCTGTGCCAGCCGCTCTCGGCCAGCGAGTAGTCCGCCAGCAGGTAGTTTTGCGAGCTGCCTTGCTGTTGTGAACGGCCGCCGTAGATGGCGTAGCTGCTGCCCGAGGTGGCCAGCATGCCGAACTGATCCTGGTTCAGGCCATTGAGCTCTGCCCCGGTGAGATAAGAGGTCTGCCCAAGAAGATACGCGACCGACACATAGCGGGTGGAATCGTCCTCCACATGCATGTTGATGCCGCCGATGAAATGCTGTGCATTTGTCCCTGCGAAGCCCCCCAGCAACTTGCCCACAAGCGACACGGTTTCTCCGTCGATGGTGGTTTCGACGGTGTCGAAACTGGTCAGCACGCCGTGGTGGAAATTGCCGCTGTAGCTGATGTCCCAGATTTCCGATGTCTGGTCGCAGGTGGAATTGCCCATGCAAATCGAGAGCAGTCCGTTGCTGAGAACACCAGTGGCAAGATCCACATCGAAGATCGACTTGATCTGATATACCGTCTGGCTGCTGGTGGACAGGAAATCCGTGGCCTTACCGACCACTGTGCTGCTGGTGCCGGCGTAGGCGCGGGTGATGTTGCCCAGCGCCGTCAGTTCCGCCGTGGTGGTGGGCGTGTAGTTGACGAACAGCGCGCGGCTGTAGGAATCCTCGTACTTGCGATCGTCGGCAAACGAGGTGAACACCTTGAAGTACTCGCCTTCATCCACCTGCCAGGTACCCCAGTTGACGCCGCTGAAACCGACATCGACGTCCAGATTGGACACGCCCGCTGTGGTGCGCTTGAGAATCAGGTCGGGCGTTTCGTCCACCGCCAGCACGTCGGCTTCGTCCGCTGCGGCAAAGGTTTCGGTGGTGCCGCCATCGCCCCCCTCACTGGCGTTGACGATGGCGGTGCCATACACGGCCAGCCGCTCGTTGCTGTCATCCTCGTAGTCTTCAGGCTTCTCGCCGCCGAGGATGAACCCGAAGCGGCCGGACTCTTCCAGATAGTCGTACTCAGCGCTCTCCAGCACGGGCACAAGCACCACTTTCTCGAACAGCACAGCGCCGTAGCGGTTCTTCTGGTTGTCCTGACTCAGCAGGTCGAAGGCGGCCATGAAGCCGAGGTTGGTGCTGCCTGTGAACACCCCGGCGATGTAGCCGTTGAAGGGATCATCGGCTTCCGCGCTCATGCCCTCGTACCTGATGTAGCCGTTCATGGACGTCTTCGACAGGATGCCTTCCTCGACCAATCCCGTGAATGTGCTGACCGACCAGGTCTCGTTGTCGGAGATCAGCCTGAACTTGCCGTTGGTGAGGAAGCCGCTGGCGAAATCAATCTCGAAGCTGCCGTTGACGCTTTCGATGGTGACTTCCCCGGCGCCGAGGAACTCATTGACTGCCTCGAAGTAGTGGGTGCCCGTCAGCGACGCGCTGGGGCTGGGCACGGCGGACGCGATGATCACATCCCCGGAAATCTCGTTGAAGATGGAGCCATTGCTCAGGTGGTACTGGTAGTGCAGGGGATACTCGTCGCCCTGCCAGCGTCCCCACTGCACATCGAAGTAGTTGATGTCGTCGCTGAAGTCCGTATGGCTGGAACCCGCGGGGCGCAGGATGAATCCGGGACTGCTGCTGTACACCAGCGGATTGAAGCCTTCGACCATATCCGGAGTCTTGCCCATGTTGATGCCGGAGTTGCTGGTTCCCGAGCCGATCACCGCGAAGCCGCGCCGGGTCAGGTCAGCGATCTCGTCCGAGCTGATGGCCTGGGGCAGGCGGAAGGCCGTGGTGCCGATAATGGAATTGCTCGGGACTTCCTCGCCAGCGATTTCCTCGAAAATGCGGAAACCCGCCACGAAGCCCTCGGCGGAGGTCCCTGTCAGATAGCCGTTCAGACTGCCCCTCAGCAGGCGCTCGGCGTCGACGTTGAAAAGATTGCCGCCTTCCATGACAGCGGGCGAGCTGCCGTTGCTCACCACGATGCTGCCCTCCAGGTCCACGTTCAGCCGCCCGAATTGGGCTCCGGAGCCTAGTTGCAGGTGACCGGAGAAGGTCGTCTGCCAGCGCTCCCAGGCGCTGGTGGTCGCAGTGCATGTGCTCGCGCCGATGCACAGGTTCAGGGTGCCGCCGGTCACATTGCCCTCGGATTCCTCCAGATCCAGCATGAAGCTGCCGCTCACGCCCTGGACGAGAGAGGTGCCGCTGCTGCGATTCGCCAGGAACGCATTGCTCGTGCTGAACTGCACCTGGCCTTGCATGTTGGCAATCGTGGCACTGGGCGCTTCTGCGGCCGACACCATGATGAACTTGTCCAGCGTCTGGGTTTCCGACGCCGTCTCATTCTGCCGCACAGAAGGGGCCACGACGCTGCTTGTCCACAGACCCCACTGGATGCCGAGACCGGCGACATTGACCTGGAAGTCGGACACCGTGGCAGCGCCACGGCGAATGAACACGTTGTCGTCGACATTGCCGAACAGCGGTGTGGATTCCGTGAAGTCGCTCGCGTTACCGCTTTGCACACCAAAGCTGTGTGCCATGGCCAGTCCGCCACGACTGCTTGTGCTGTTCAGCGCGCCAAGTTCGCCGGAAGTGATCGCGGCTGGCGTCGGCGTTGGTGTGGGCGTAGGCGTCGGCGTAGGCGTCGGCGTTGGAGTCGGCGTTGGTGTTGGAGTCGGCGTCGGCGTCGGCGTTGGCGTCGGCGTCGGTGTCGGCGTCGGCGTCGGGTCGGGCTCCGGCGCGGG
>JACCEB010173388.1_pt1 | contig 10398 bp, 12 predicted proteins | sample 7454761 | NCBI WGS metagenome assembly JACCEB01 (sample SAMN15323454, study PRJNA562643) | freshwater metagenome | isolation source: river surface water | place: USA:Blue River Watershed | collected 2017-08-18 | reverse complement strand
CTAGAAGCGAGTTCAGTGTATGTAGAAGAAACTTCTTGAACTGAACTAGAAGAAGGCTGTGGTTGTGGTTGTGGTTGTGGTTGTGGCTGCGGCTGCGGCTGCGGCTGCGGCTGTGGCTGTGGCTGTGGTTGTGGTTGTGGTTGTGGTTGTGGTTGTGGTTGTGGCTGTGGTTGTGGCTGTGGCTGTGGCTGTGCTGCAGCTACTGGCTTGGTGGCTACCCCCTTACTCCAAATTAGTTTCTTCCCACTTTTGATGCAAGTGTGTCTCAAGCCGCTATTTATTTTTGTAATTCCAGCTTTGCTACAACTTTTTCCAGCAATGTTTGCAGAGTTGGCCACTTGCAATGGAGCGAGTATGAATAGTAGACAAATCAGGCTAAATATGGCGATCATTCGTTGCCGCATCTAGTAAAACTATCAACTATTAAAGATTTTAGGAAGGATGAGGAAAAGGTTATTCAATAATTACATATGTACTGTTAGCTTTGGTCTTTCGTCACGGTTCACCAATGCCCTGATGTAAGTGGCTCTAATTAACCGGGGGTTCGAGTCCCTCTGGGCGCACGTTATGGATAAAGTGCTCCTACAAGTCAAAGGAGCGCAAATGGCAACAGCTATACCGTTACAAATCCCCGTAGAGAGACTTAGAGGTCTGCGCCGATATAACTTAATCGCTGGTGTTTTTCATCTACTCCAAGCGATTGCAATTATGGCTTTAGCAAATGACTTTGCCCTGCCCGTCTCTGTGAAGTACTTGAAGGATGCCCCAGTTCCGGGAGCTTCTTTTGAAAGTGTTCTGCTCTTTGATTTTCCCATCGCTATCGGGGTCGCAATTTTTTCACTTCTGAGCGCGCTCGCACATCTTTGGATTGTTGGCCCAGGTTTTAGAAACTACACAAACGATCTAAGCAATATGCGAAATATTGCCCGATGGATTGAGTACTCCGTCTCTTCAACTCTGATGATTGTCTTAATCTCCTTAATTAATGCAGTTTGGGATGTTGTTGCATTAATGGCAATTGCGGGCGTTAATGTTGCGATGATCCTATTCGGTTGGCTTCAAGAGAAGTATGAGGAGCCTGGGAAGGGAAGTCTCCTTCCATTCTGGTTTGGTTGTATTGCGGGGATCATTCCTTGGATTGCGATGTTTTGGCTTTTGTTCTCGCCCGGTAGTTCTGCAGAGGCTCCCGGTTTTGTATACGGAGTCGTTTTCTCACTCTTTCTATTTTTCAATTCGTTTGCGCTAGTTCAATGGCTGCAATATAAGAGAATAGGTAAATTCGCAGATTACCTTGTTGGAGAGCGGACATATATCATGCTTTCATTTATTGCTAAGTCTGCACTTGCTTGGCAAATCTTCGCCGGAGTACTCGCAACTAGTTCGTTATAAGGAGAACAAATGTCCCTAGTTGATTGCCAAGATTGTGGAAACAAAATTTCGACGCGAGCAAATGCCTGCCCACATTGTGGCGCTCCTGGCCAAGCAACAGTTGCGTCGGAAAATGATGTACGCATCCGCTTTGCTATTTGGCCTGGACAAGTATTTAACAATGATTGTGAAGTTTCTGCGAATGGCAAGGTAATCGCCTCTTGTAGACAAGGAGAAACAGCTTCTTTTGAACTCGCTGGTGAGACCGAGATCCAGATAAAGATGGGTGGGGGTTTTGGCAAACCAAAGACAATTGCTAAACCTGGAGATCGATTTGAAGTTGGCTTTAGGGGGCTAGGAAAGGTCTATATTGCAAAGGTCGACACATTAACTTGATCAGATTAAGTTAATAATTAGTAGACTTGATAGATTATGAATCTATTTGCTAGCCGCCGCTTCTCTGGTGCGTTCATGCTCTTTGGCGCAGTGAGTGGGTTTATCGCTTCTTTCTTGTTGACTATCGACAAGATCAAGATCCTAAAGGATGCACAGTTCAACCCATCCTGCAATATAAATGAGGTTCTTAACTGCAAGAGTGTGATGCTTTCGAAGCAAGCGGAGGTATTTGGTTTTCCTAATTCATTGATCGGTATCGGCGCCTTTGCGATATTCATCGCGGTTGCAATTGCGATACTCGGTAACGTCAAATTTCCTAGTTGGTTTATAAGTATTGCACTCGGGGGAACAATTCTTGGGGTGATTTTTTCGCATTGGCTTGCTTATCAAACGACTTTTGTGATTGGGGCGCTCTGTCCTTATTGCATGGTTGCGTGGTTTGGTAATTTCTTGATTCTCTCGAGTCTCATACAAAGTAAATTAGAAAGTAAATCTTTAGAAATAGAAGATGAGTCAGCAAGAATCACTATTGCACGGGTGAGTGGTTTCGTCCCAATATTCCACCTAGTTTGGCTCAGCCTCGTTATTGGAGCGGCTTACTTCGCTGTTAGCTAGTAGGGCTAGTAAAAATTAGGAGCTGGCCATCATCGGTGGATGCAATTAATCTCTGATCTGGCATTAATTCGAGATCTCGTATGCGGTAGCCCACTCTTGATATTTGAGTCTCTAGAATTTTGCCGTTTTCAAAACGCATGAAAACAAGCGACGCCTCCCGTAGCGTCCCCATAACTAATCCACCGCCGTACTTTCCAAATATTCCTCTAGGTAGTTGAACCAACTCGGTAGGTGCAATAGAAGGCGTCCATTGTTTAATTGGTTCTCGATATCCAGCATGTGTTCCAGTCTTTTCTGGGATTACATAATCTCCTTGGCTGTAGGGGGCGCCATAAGTCACGAAGGGCCAGCCGTAATCAATTCCATTCTCAATGATGTTAATTTCATCGCCACCACGTGGACCATGCTCAGATACCAGCAAAGTCTTGTCATCTAACAACGCGATGCCTTGCTGATTTCGGTGGCCACTTGAAATCTTCTTCGCACCCTTTGCGGTAATTCTAAATACGGAGCCTAAATCGCCACGCAAATTTCGATCTCCAAGATCACCGTAGCCGAGATCGCCTACAGTTAAGTAGGCAGAACCTTTATTAATTATCTCCATGCGTCCGGCCGCATGTTGCACAGCTGAAATCGGAACACATGGTTTGCTTCTAAACCATCGCTCATTCTTCTTGATAGTGGAATTCACTCGGTCAAAAGTTGCGCGGAATACCACGACTTCGACGCAGCGGGTGCTTGTCAATCTTGGGAATGAGATCAAGAGATTTGCTGAGTTCTGGGCTTCTGAGAGAACTGCGATATCAGTTATTGCAAAGCGGGAGTCTTTAATTCGTTCTTTTGCGCTGATCATTTCGCCAAGTCGCACCAATTCATTGCCCTCTTCGCGCCAAGCAAATATTGATCCACCGCGAACGCCGCCGCCTAAAAGGACTGTGCCATCTTTCAAAACAGCAAGAGCGGGCCCGCGATCGTTGCCACCGAGAGATTTTGTAATCTCAACATCAAAACTCGCTACATCTAGTGCTAGGTCTTCGACCTTTATTTCACTTGCGCTGGAGGACTGGGCAACGAGCGTTAAAAGAAGTAGAAGCGAGATAACTTTAAACATATAGGCGGTTAATAATAAGGCCCCCACGTTAAGTGAGGGCCTTATCTATTCAATTGTTAGAGCTTGGGAAGTAGTACTTGGTTTATGCCATGTGCAACTTGCTTGTTGCCTTTATTGATATCAACAAGATTTAGTTGTACGACAGCATTCGTATGCTTAGGGTGCTTATCAACTAAGGTGATAGTTGTCCCACTTACTCGCACGCCTAGAGTCTGGGTAGTTGCGGTAGCGAGCTTGGCACCGTTTGCTTGGAGTGCAGCTGGAGAGAGAATCGGGTCTCCAATAATTACGTGATAGAGAATTACTTTCTCAACAGTTTCCGCACCAAGACTTAGAACTGCTGCTGCAATCGCAGACTCACTCTTCAAAGTCTTACCAGTCAGATGCTTAACAACTCTTTGGAATGCTCGATCTGTCGGTACAAATGCGGTGAGTGCTACATCTCCGTTCGAGATTGCTTGAATTGGAGACATTGGAAGCTGTCCCCAAACATCCATCCAAGCGGCGGTGAAAATATCGAAGTCATTAAAGTTCTTATCAAAAGCAGCGCCCTGGAGATTGAGCACTTCTGTGAGAGGCATAGTCTTAAGTGGTCCCTCTTCCGCCTTTGCTATTGTCATGGGCGAAAAGAGGAGTGCGGTGGCGGTTGCCACTGCGGCGAGGCGCTTTATATTCCTCATTTTGTTTCGTCCTTCCTTGCGTTAGATTGGTTTGGTTAGGTCTTGCGAGTGCGAAGTATCTTTCGAGATTCTAAGAATTACCTGACATTCTTCTCTAAGGAAGCCCAAAGTTAGGTTGCAATTTTCTTAAGGTGAAAGGCCAAGAAAGAGAGGTTTAGATGAAGCGCGTGCTGATCACCGGTTTCGAACCATTCAACACCGCAACCCGTAATCCCTCACAAGAAGTGATTAGGAGAATCACACATAAATCGATAGTTGCAAAAGAAGTGCTCCCGGTCACCTTTTCAACTTCTGTCACAAGAATGATTGAGCTAATAAAAGTTCACCAACCAAATGTTGTCATCGCCCTTGGCCAAGCTGAAGGTCGCTCTCATATCACCCCTGAGCAAGTCGCGATAAATCTTGATGATGCGAAGATCGCCGACAACGTAGGTGAAATTGCACAAGCTCGAAAGATTATTGAAGATGGCCCGGATGCTTATTTCACAACGCTGCCAATTCGATCGATTGTTGAGCGGCTCCAAGTAAGCGCGATACCGGCATCGATATCTCTAAGCGCTGGAACTTTTGTTTGTAATCATCTTTTCTATCGTCTTCAGCATTACTGCAAAGGTGGAGAGATTTTGAGCGGATTCATACACCTTCCACTTATGCATGAACAAGCAGATGAATTTCCAGGCAAACCCACGATGAGCATAGAAGAGATGGTTAGGGGTATCGGTTTAGTTCTAGATGAACTTAGTTAAGTTGCGAGTTGGCTCGATCTAAGTCGGCCTGGAAATCAACTTCGACTGCAAATAGATCCGAGATATCAATAGGTTCAATCTCAATTCCCTCGTTCTCAATTGCTAGTTCGAGTCCACGTTCAAAGTAATCATTATCTGCGCAAGCCTCAAGGTGTTTGATGGCCGCAGCTTTGTGGTGGGAGGAGATGAAGTTGATTCCCACCGCTTCACCAAGGGCATTTTCTACCCGCTTGGAGAGTGAATTTATAAAGCCATTACCGTTGACAGTGTATTTAACCTCTTCTTCGCCGACTGCGGCAGTGTTCACGCATACAAAGGACTTTTCATTTTTAATTCGCTCACTTATGCGCTCTAGTACGCGTGCATCGAATACAACATCGCCATTGAGCCACAAGACGCCACTTTCATGAGAATTGCGGAGCGCCTTTAGCAAGCTTTTAGAGGTATTCGTTTGGTCGTACGCCTCGTTGTAGACATAGGTGACATCAGGATGCGCTTCCAAGATCATCTCTAGCTTGAATCCGACCACAATAGAAATTCGAGCGGAATCACCAAAAACAGAGCGAACGTTCTCAATCTGCTGTTGCAGAATTGAACGACCATCAGCAAGAGGTGTGAGTGGTTTTGGCCACGGTTTTCCAAGACGAGTGCCCATTCCTGCAGCAAGAATCACAACTTGGATAGCCATAGATTTATACTACTCTAAATGAGCAGCGAACTTGATTTATTAACTGTTACTGCGAAGTCTTCTTTATCTGAGATTCTAAGAAAATTTCAGGAATCAAGTAAAGATCTAATTGTTCTAGACGAACGTACGGTAATCACAAAACCTCACCTTGAATTGCTTACAGATTATCCAAGAAGTACAACTGCCGCTCTCGTTGCAATTACAAAGAATGGAAATACGTTAGTCCGTCAAAATCGCGTAGCTAGTGCCAGTTCGGCTTCGCATAAAGTCACTATTGGAAATAGAGATTTTGTTGGCGCAATCCGACTCTCACAAAGACAACGCGAGGCGATTGTTTCAACTCTGGATAACGCGATTACTGCAGGTGCAAAAGGAAATGCACTGGACTTACTACTAGTTGCATTGGTCCGCGCCACGATAAAGGTTGATGCCGTTGATGTGCTTGGCGCTCCTTGGTCACGAAGTGATGATGCAAGTGAAGGTGAAAGAGTTAAGCGGGAAATAGTTGCGCTAAATGAGGCTCGATTAAGGCTAAAGATGGCCAATCGATCCAACGATGGCTTTTTCTCGGTCTTCTTCCTCCGCAAGTTCTCAAAGATCCTTACTTGGGTTGCCGTGAAAATTAAGGCAACTCCAAATCAGGTCACGTTGCTCTCCTTTGCCATCGGTTTATATTCAGCTTTCTGTTTCTCAAGAGGAACTTTCACATCAATCTTGCTTGGCGCTATCTTGTTACAAGTCAGCATTATTGTGGACTGTGTTGATGGTGAATTAGCTAGATACACCCGACAATTTTCCAAACTGGGCGCTTGGCTGGATGCAGTCACAGATCGCGTCAAGGAATACATGGTCTTCTTGGGGCTTGCATATGGAGCCGCTCTTGAAGGGAAAAATCTATGGATTCCAGCGATGGCAATGATGGCAATTCAAACTTTCCGACATCTTTCGGATTACAACTTTGCCCAGAGCGTGAAAATCAGGGCGGAGGAGAAGTTTGTCGATCCGGTTGATTTCATGGCTGATTTCGATGGAATCGTGCCGAATGAGCGTGAACCAAAAGGCCGGCTTCGTTATTGGTTAGGCAAAATAATCCAATTTCCAATCGGTGAGCGTTGGTTAGTAATTAGCGCAAGCGCAGTAATTGGTGGAGCACAATTTACTTTTATTGCAATGCCAATACTCGCTTTCATATCGGCGTTGGTTGTTTATCGCGGACGCATTATTCGCACAAGACAACTTGAGAGATCCCCAATAAAAAGCAATTTGATTATTAATCAATCTGATTTGCTGGGCATTAAGCGTACGTTTATGAGTCGTGCTAGCTGGATTGAGCCCTCGCTGCTGCGGGCGTTGGAAATGTTAATTTTGATTACTGCCTTTGCTCATTTCGAAGTTTTAGGAGTCGCAAGCTTCATCCTTCTCTTTGCAATAATCTTTCATCACTATGACAATCTTTATAGATCCTTACAAAATGAAAACAAGCCCAGATGGTTAAGTGCGATGGGGTTATATGTAGGAGGAAGAGTTTTAGTTATTGGAGTCGCACTCATTCTTGGTTGGGATTTAAGCCCGTTAGCTTGGTATTTTTCACTTCTATTCCTTGGTATCTCCTCAATTCAGTGGGTGGGAGAGCACCGTCAGAATAGAATTAACAAGTGATTCAAGGTAAGCCAAACCCTTCGATAGCCGAATTGCGTGCTGTTTGCCAACCAGCATCCGTTACTGGTCGCTCCAACGCCGAGCATTGGGTCGCTGATCTTTATTTAAGGAAAATTTCACCCTACTTAACGCGAGCGCTACTCAAGACTCCTATTACAGCAAATGGTGTCACTTACCTAATGATTCTCACAGGTGTATCTATTAGCGCTGCGCTACAAATTCCCGGCGTAACTGGTTTAGTTTTAGCTTTCCTTCTCTCCCAACTTCAAATGCTCTGGGATTGCTGCGATGGCGAGATTGCGCGTTGGCGCAATACCCAATCACCTAAGGGTGTTTTCCTTGATCGAGTCGGACACTATTTAACCGAGAGCCTCATCCCGCTAGCGCTTGCCTGGCGTCTGACCTCGGAGAATGAAGATTTCAGATTGCTTTTCACTGCATCCTTAATTTCTATTCTGATACTTCTGAATAAAGGTTTTAATGATGCGGTCCATGTTGCCCGCGCATACGCATCTTTGCCAAAGCTGGCTGACAGCAAATCTATTAGCGAACCGAAGTCAGTAGTGCTTCGAGTTGCAAGAGCGCCTTTTAAAATATTTGCAGTGCAGCGACTCTTTCATTCTGTTGAGATGTCGATAGTTATTTTAATTTTCTCCGGATCAGAAGCACTGATAGAAATCGGATTACCTATCGCGCTGTTTGTGACTGTTGGCCACCTAATATCTATCCTTGGCTCAAGAAAGTTGGAGCGCTAGATGCTTTCTATTATCAAGGAGATAAGAAGTGGCTTCCAACAACTCTTTCCGGGCGGAAGATTCAGGTATGTACTTATAGTCCTATCGGTTTTGGCAGCTGTAATATCAGTATCAGAACTTCTCGTTATGAAATTCTTTGTGAATATCGTCGTGCAAGAAGGAGATATTGATAGAAACCAATTTATTCTTCTCGGCTCAGGAATGGCGCTCTTCTTCTTATTAACAAGGTTGAGCCAGTATTACCAGAAAACCTATCGCGTGAAGGCTTTTGCTCGATCTTTTAAAGCGTTGAAGAAATTGAAGAAGCGCGGTGCAAAGAATCCAGAGTGGGGAATGGCATTTGAAGTTTCAACGCTCTTCACCCAAGGCACACAACTTCTTGCCGTGTTATTATTTTTCGCAATCATCGAGCCAATATTTGCATTGGCGAACCTTTTGGTAATTCTCATTGTTCTTACTTGGATTGGCCGGATATTCAAGAAGCACTTAGTTGTCCAAGAGAAACTACATATGAGAGTTGATGGAAAACGTGCTCGACCACAGAAACGATACGGGGCGAGGATAAAAGCAGGCGAACTCGGGGCTCTGATTGCCGGTGGCGGGATAGTCCTCTTACTTGGGCTACTTTTATTTATGAGCTATAACGGAGAAATAGGCCTTACCAACACTTTAATTATCTTCTTTGGTACTCGCCTACAAAATGGCTCGCTCACGACTGGATCTAGGTCTTTGATGCGTTATGCAAAGTTTAAAGCGGGTGCGACTAGCCATGATGAAGATGATGAGTGAGCGCCCACTACTAACAATTGCATATTCGACGTTACCGAGTCGAATCAAGTCAATAACTTATCCAAGCCCACAAGAAGACAGAGAAGTACTGGTCTTAGTACAAAATCAAGATGAGAGCTCCTATGTTTTCAATGAACGCTCCGCAAAACTTATTGAATTAAAGAATCGCGGGGTAGCTAAGAGTAGAAATGCCGCTTTGGATCGGGCCAGCGGCAAATACCTCTTATTTGGCGATGATGACATTACCTTTGATGAAGCGGGAATTAGAAGCGCTCTTGCTTATTTCGAAAGCCATCCTTCCTGCTCAATTATCTTGGCTCGAGCGATTGATGAGACCGGAAAGTCCCGAAAGAATTATGTTTCCAAAGAGACGCCCTTGAAACTAACTAATTCCGCGCGGGCGGCTACCTATGAAATGTTGATTCGTGTTGATTCAATACGCGAAAAGCAAATTCGCTTTGATGAATCCTTTGGAGCCGGTGCCACTAATTATCTTGGCGATGAATATATTTTTATTGCTGATTCTCTCCGTGCGGGATTAAGTGGCGTTCATCTACCAGTAAATCTTGCGGTTCATCCAACGGAGAGTTCTGGCTCACGATGGGGAACAGAGGAAGATTTACAGGCAAGAGCAAAGGTTTTCAAAAGGGTCTTTGGTTGGAAGGCGCCGTTATACCGAGCAGGCTTTTTGGTTAAAACTGAGAATCCCTTCCCAGGAATTAGCAAAGCTCTTCGCTTCATCTTAGGCCGATGAAGATTTACGCCCATCGAGGTTTTAGCTACAAATATAAAGAATCCACACTCGCTGCCTATCAAGGCGCAATTGATGTTGGAGCCGATGGCCTCGAGTGCGATGTCCGACTCACTAAAGACAAAGTTCCAGTCTGCTTTCACGATCGCACCACTAAGCGAATAGCCGGAGTAAATAGACGCGTTGCAACCTTGACGCTAGCGCAACTAAGAGAGATTACAGATGTTCTAACCTTAGAAGAGCTCTTAGATTTAGCGAGAAGAACAAAACGTGAAGTTCTTGTAGAGACTAAACACCCTGTAATGAGCGGTTCACGAGTGGAGAAAATAGTCGCGGGCCTAGGAAAACGCTATAAGTTTACTGCGATGTCATTCTCGCTACTTGCAGTTCTTCGCTTCAAGAGGGAATTAGACGATGTGGCATATGTTGTTTCGCATCGTTGGCGATTGCTCTATGTGCCAACAAAGAAGGTCGCAGTTGATGTTGAATTGTTTGCCAAATCTCCTTGGGTACGAAAGCGACTTGCGAGAAAAGAAGTGCTTTTATGGACTGTCAACGACAAAAAATATATTTCAAAGTTAAATGAATGGAGTATTGCTGGCTTAATCACAGATCAACCAGACTTATTTTCATAGACACACGCTCTGATTTGCGTAACCAACGAAGTTTCAGCGTTCTTCTTCCTGGGCTCTTGATAATCGTTGCGATACATAAACTGGGATAAGCGACAATAGAATCACGACCGTAGCTACAACATTCACAACACTTGCCTGGTTTGGTCGCCCTACCTCTTTAAGTATCCAAAGTGGCAAAGTATCTACGCCAGGGGGAGCAGTGAAT
>JACCEB011863242.1_pt1 | contig 10400 bp, 4 predicted proteins | sample 7454761 | NCBI WGS metagenome assembly JACCEB01 (sample SAMN15323454, study PRJNA562643) | freshwater metagenome | isolation source: river surface water | place: USA:Blue River Watershed | collected 2017-08-18 | reverse complement strand
ATCGATACCTTTTCAATTGAATCGATGAGTTGTTGTTTTTGAATAGGTTTAGCAATAAAGTCACTTGCGCCAGCAGCGATGGCCTCAAGAATGATATGTTCTTGGGATAGTGAAGAAACAACAATAACTGAAATACCATCAAAGTTTTTAGAGATATTTTCTGTTAATTCAATACCACTAACGTCTGGCATAACGATGTCTGTGATAACAATATTGGGATTTGTTTCTTTTATAATTGCAACTGCGGCTTCAGCTCCATTGGCCTCACCAACAACATTCAAATTTTCTTCAATGAGCATTTTGCGAATGATGCTTCTCGAAAAATCGGAGTCATCTACAATCACAATTTTTAGATCTTTCTTGTTATTCATGAATTTTAGAATATCAAATTTAGGGGAGAAGAAAAGAAAAAGGCTCCTTTCGGAGCCTTTTGTTTAGGCAGCAATCTGTTTATTCTTGATATGAGGTGTTTTACTCGTATCCGCCTTGCGTTTGGTTTGATCCAAGTCCAGCTGACCTTTCCAGTCAACTAAGGCGATCGAGAGAACCTCTTGAATATTCTTCACAGGGATGAAGTTTATTTTTTTCCTGTAGTGTGCAGGAATTTCAAGAAGATCTTTTTGATTCTTCCAAGGAATAATAATCGTTTCGATACCCGCTCTCATCGCAGCGAGAGCTTTCTCTTTAATTCCACCCACTGGAAGTACTTTACCTGTAAGTGTGATTTCACCAGTCATTGCAATGTCCTTACTCACATAAGAATTAGTAAGAAGAGACGTGATGACTGTTGCAAGAGTTATCCCTGCTGATGGTCCATCTTTAGGGATTGCACCTGCTGGAAGATGAATATGAATCTCATTTTCCTCAAAGAACTTATCGTCAATACCTAGTTCAGAGGCATGACTTCTGATAAATCCAAGAGCAGCATGAGCAGACTCTTTCATCACTTCACCAAGCTGGCCCGTAAGAGTAATTCCTCTTCCTTTCATCTTGGTAGCTTCAATGTGAAGTATTTCCCCACCGACAGCAGTCCAAGCGAGACCAGTTGCTACTCCAATTTCATCAAACTCATTTGAATCCTCACGAGAGTAAACTGGAGGTCCCAAAAGTTCTTCTACCGTTTGTGAGAAGATATGAGTTTTACCATGGTGACCAGAGGCAATCTTTTTTGCTACTTTTCTACAAAGTGCTCCCACTTGTCTTTCAAGATTACGGAGACCTGCTTCTCTGGTGTAACCTGATATCACTGTTTCTACACCTTCGTCATGAAACTCGATGTGATCATCAGTAATACCGTGCTCATCCATTTGTTTAGGGATGAGATACTTTTTAGAAATCTGTACTTTTTCTTCCTGTGTGTAACCAGCAAGATTAATAATTTCCATCCTGTCACGCAAAGGTCCTGGGATTTGTTCCAAAACGTTTGCTGTTGCAATGAACATGATTTTTGATAAGTCATAGTTCATGTTGAGATAATTATCTCTAAAAGTGCAGTTCTGCTCAGGATCTAAAACCTCAAGCATCGCTGAGGCTGGATCACCTTTAAAATCAGAACCGAGTTTATCGATCTCATCAAGAAGAATAACAGGATTAATCGTTTTACATTGTTTCATCGCTTGAATGAAACGACCTGGCATTGCTCCAACATACGTTCTTCTATGACCACGAATTTCGGATTCGTCTTTGACTCCACCAAGTGAAATTCTTACAAATTCTCTTCCAGTTGCTTTTGCAATAGATTTACCTAAAGACGTTTTACCAACTCCCGGAGGACCAGAGAAACAAAGGATGGGTCCTTTCGCTGCTCCACCTTTTAAAGATCTTACAGCAAGATATTCAAGAATTCTCTCTTTGATTTTTTCAAGATCAAAGTGATCTTCATCTAATACATCTTTCGCAAAATTAAGATCCGTCACTTCTTTTGATTCTTCTGACCAAGGAAGATCTACAACCCACTCTAAGTAAGAGCGTAGAATGCTTGCCTCGGAAGAATCAGGATGCATTCTTTCAAGACGGCCCAGCTGCTTTAAAGCTTCCTTTTCAGCATCATGTGGTAAATGTTTAGCTGTGAGCTTTTCACGAAGCTCAGTAAATTCATCGTTTTTATCAGATGAATCTTCACTCAACTCTTGTTTCATGGCCTTAATCTGTTCACGCAAAAAGAATTCTTTTTGGTTTTTCGTCAGATCTTCTTTTGAGTTTTTGATTTTTGATTGTTGAGAAAGAATTTCAAGTTCTTTCACAAGAATTTGATTTATGTGTCCCAAACGCTCCACTGGATCAAGAACCTCTAAAACTTTTTGAGCATCAGAAACTTTTAAATTTAGATTTGATGCAATTAAGTCTGCAAGCCTTCCAGGATCTTGAATATCTTCAAGTACCATAAGGATATCTGGTGATAAAACTTTCCCAAGAGAAATGACTTTTTCAAGATTCTCTTTTACTGTTCGTGCCATCGCTTCAATAGTTGAACTTGTCGCTGTTACAGTTTGAGGTTCAACTTTTTCTACTTTAACTTTGTAGAAAGGCTCAGTAGATTCAAATTCTTTAATCCTTGCCTTAGCGAGTCCTTGGATAAGAATTTTGATTCTTCCATCAGGAAGTTTTCTCATTCTCATAATCATTGCGACTGTTCCCATTTCATAAATCTCTGAAGGTGTTGGGGTTTCAGCAGTAATGTCCTTCTGTGATGAAAGGAGAATAAGTCTGTCTGTGTTGTTGAGTGCCTCCTCGACGGCCTTGATGGAAGTCTCGCGACCAACAAAGAGTGGCAGGATCATAAATGGATATACTACAAGATCTCGAACTGGCAGGAGAGGGAGACTTTCCTTGAATTCAATTGCTTCGCCCTCATAATTCGTAACCATACTTTTACTCCTCTAGCGTATGTCTCTTCCGTGAACATTTCTAAAAGCTAAATCGGGATTTTTACTGAAGCGCTTTAAAGTTATTTGATGTAAAATGAAGAAAAAATTGAAGTTTTTATATTTTTATACATGAATATTTTGATAGGTTTTTTATAGGGAATTCATTTAATTTTTCATCATTTCAAGAAGTTAAAAATAGTAGATAAAAAGGTTCATATTTATGAGTGACTCAATTGGTTTAGTAATACTAGCTGCAGGGAAGGGAACGAGAATGAAAATCGACACACCTAAAGCATTAGTGAAAACAGCTGGGAGAAGTCTCTTAGATTATGTTGTTGATGCTACTCTCAAATTTGCCTCAGCATCTTCCCTTAGAGCAGAAATTGGTCTCGTTGTTGGTCACAAAAAAGAACTCATTGAAGAGTGGTTGTCTTCGCATCCGGCAAAAAATATGCTCAAAACTGCTTGGCAGAGAGAGCAAAACGGCACCGCTGATGCTTTAAAATCCTGCTTCAATGATCTTCCTCATTTTTGGGATTTTGACTACACACTTGTTGCATGCGCAGATACTCCTATGATTCAAGCTTCTGAATTTGAAGCTCTGTTTTTGACTCTCAAATCTAATCCAGCACTTGTGGGAGTGGCCGCAACTTTTGATGCTCATGATCCTAAAGGCTACGGAAGAATCGTTCATAGCGACAAAGGCTTTCATATTGTAGAAGAAAAAGATGCCTCAGAAAAAGAGCGACTCATAACGGAAGTAAATTCCGGATTCTACATTTTAAAAACGAAACACGTAAAAGAGGTTTTGGGGCTCATTGGAAACAACAATAAATCTGGCGAATTCTATCTTACAGATCTTTTTCAAGATAAATATCCTGTAAAGGCAGTTAAATTTCGCTCTGAAGTTCCATTCCTAGGTATTAATACGATGGAGCAACTAGCAGAGGTAACAACTCTTTTAAGAAAAAGAAAACTTAAACAACTGATGATTGATGGAGTGGAGTTTTTAAATCCTGAATCGATCCACATTGATGATGAAGTGAGAATTGGAGTTGGGTCAGTTGTTTATCCTAATGTAACCCTTTTAGGAAAAACGTTTATCGGAGAAAAAGTTGTGATTGAATCTGGCGCTTTTATTAAAAATTCGAAGATAAATAACGGGTCTGAAATTCTAGCACATAGTTATCTTGAAGACGCCATCGTTCATGAAGAAGTCACAATTGGTCCAATGGCACGTTTACGTCCAGGTGCCGATATAGGAGCAGAATCAAAAATTGGTAACTTTGTGGAAGTTAAAAAATCGAAACTCGCTAAAGGAGTGAAGGTTTCCCATCTAAGTTATGTTGGAGATGCTGAAATTGGGGAAAACACCAATATTGGGTGTGGTTTTATCACTTGTAATTACGATGGGGTTAATAAACACAAGACTAAAATAGGCAGCAATACTTTTATAGGATCAGACTGCCAAATGGTTGCACCCATTGAAATCGGCAATGACGCATTCGTAGCAGCAGGCTCAACTATTACCAAAAATGTACCAGATGGCGCTTTTGGAATTGCCCGAGGTCAACAGGTCACCAAAGATGGGGCCGCAAAGAAATTTCTGAAGCGGAAAAAGACTTAAGAAACTCCGCGTAAAACTAGTAAGATCTCCCTCGATTTGATAGATTGGAGCCCTTAAAACTTCACTCTCATTTCTGGAGATTTCTATGTGTGGAATCGTGGGTTATTCAGGCCCAAATAATTCTGTTGGCCCCATTATTGAGGGTCTCTCTCGTTTAGAATATCGGGGATACGATTCCGCTGGAATCTGTCTTAAAATGAATAATGAGCTTCAAATTTTAAAAAAAGAAGGGAAGCTCGATAATCTTAAACAACTCATCACTACTCAAAAGCCTTTTTCAAATATTGGAATAGGGCACACACGTTGGGCCACTCATGGGGCCGTGACAACAGATAATGCTCATCCTCATGGGAATGAGATTTTTGCCGTCGTTCATAATGGAATTATTGAAAACGCTGGAACTTTAAAAAAAGAACTACAGGCCGAAGGATTTCAATTTAAATCTCAAACGGATTCAGAAGTCTTTCTGGTTCTTCTCACAAAGTTTTTTAAGCAGGGTCTTTCAACACTTAAATCAATTTCAAAAGCTTTTGAAACCATAACTGGAAACTCTGCCTTTGTTATTATGGAAAAAGCAACTGACAAGCTTTACGCAGTTAAGCGATCCGCTCCTTTAGTCGTTGGTGAAAATAAAGATCTTCGTGAAGCTTATGTTTCCTCGGATCCATTTGCACTTGTGGGTTTTGCTCCCAAAATATATTTCCCTCAAGACGGAGTGATTTGCGAAGGAACTGTCACATCAAGTGAGGTAAAACTAAGTTTTTACGAACTGGATATGTCTCCTTCAAATAGATATAAGTTTCAATCGAATTCGATGTCTGTAGATGCAACTTCCAAGGGCCACTATGAACATTACATGCTTAAAGAAATTCATGAACAACCAGCACTCATAGATAAATTAGCGGCGTACTATATTAAGAATGAAGGCCGTAAGGTCCTAAATGAATTAAACGGATTTAAATGTGATGAATGGCATTTAACCGCCTGTGGAACCGCCTGGCACGCGGGACTAGTCATTAAAAACTACTTTGAGCAAATCAATCGCCAAAGAGCGTCTGTAGATATTGCCTCTGAATTTCGCTACAAAAATCCGATTTTGAAAAAGGGTGAGGTGGGTCTTTTTATTTCTCAATCGGGAGAAACGGCGGATACCCTTGCTTGTCAGGAACTCTGCAAAGAAAAAGGCATACCAACTTATTCGATTGTAAACGTCGAAGGTTCTACACTTTTTAGAAACGCCGATAAAAACTTTCTTATTCATGCTGGAGTTGAAATTGGTGTTGCCTCAACTAAAGCCTTTACCCTTCAGGCCCTCACTGGGTACCTCATGAGTCGGGCGATGGAAGGAACTCTTGATGATTCAAAACTTTTTTCGGAAATTAAACTCTTATCAAACAGAGTTGCAGATCTTTGTACGCAAGCTGAATCGATTAAAGAAGTCGCTGAAAAAATTTATACTCAAAAGGGTTTTATTTTCACTGGTCGTGGTAAATATTTTCCGATCGCATTTGAAGGCGCCCTAAAGCTAAAAGAAATCGCCTACGTTCATGCTGAAGGATATGCTGCCGGAGAATTAAAACATGGACCTATTGCACTCATAGATGAAAGCATTGTTAATATTGCGATCGTTGGCCCAGAACTTTTAGAAAAAACGATTTCAAATGTGGAGGAAGTCAAGGCTCGACGTGGATTCATTGTCATCGTTGGCCCAAAAAATCATCCTGAAATTGAGCATCTTGCTGATGCCTATATCCCGCTAGATTTCAGTGGTCTTGATAATCTCAGCCCCTTGTATGTCAACGTAGCCCTTCAATTTCTTGCTTACCATATTGCGAAATTGAAAGGTACCGATATTGATAAACCAAGAAATTTGGCAAAATCTGTGACGGTTGAATAATGAATTTAAACTTCCTCAATGAATCACAAAAAGAAGCAGTACTCATGACCGATGGTCCGGTGATGATTCTTGCGGGTGCTGGGTCTGGCAAGACGAGAACGCTTGTTGCTAGGATTCAGTATCTATTAGAGGATAAAAATATAAGTCCCTTTCAAGTACTTGCGGTAACCTTTTCTAACAAAGCCGCTAGGGAGATGAGAGAGAGGTTGGCCCATAATACTCAAGTTAACGTTGGCGCTCTGAACGTTACGACCTTCCATGCTTTTTGTGCCAAGGTTTTAAGAATGGAAGCAGTCTATTTGGGGCTAAGTAAAAATTTTACGATTTATGATGATGGAGAATCTCAATCAATCATCAAAGCGCTTTTAACAAAAAGAGGGATTAATCAAAAAGAATTATCTCCTTATACGGTTGCAGCTTATATTGATGGCCTAAAAAATCTCGGTTACTATGTTGGTCTCCCTCGTAGTTCAGAGGTTGAAAAGTTTGCTGAGGACAAAAGATTATTTGATCTTTTTATAGAGTATGAAGCCGAACTTCACAGGAGTAATGCCATTGATTTTGGTGGGCTTATTACCGGTGTTCTTAATCTATTTAGATCCTTTCCGGAAGTGCTCCTTAAGTATCAACAAAAATTTAAATATGTCCTTGTGGATGAGTATCAAGATACGAACCGTGCTCAGTTCGAATTGATTCAACAATTAAGTCACCTCCATCGGAATGTATGCGTTGTAGGTGATGAGGATCAATCCATCTATTCTTGGCGGGGTGCTGACATAAGAAATATTCTGACCTACGAAAATGTTTTTCCTGAAGCTAAACTTATCAAGCTTGAACAAAATTACCGATCGTCTAAAAGAATTATTGAAGCAGCATCTGAGGTTATCTCACGTAATATGGCCCGTAAGGGGAAACAGATGTGGACAAATAATGACGAAGGGGACGAAATCCGAATTGTAGAATGTCGTGATGATAAGGCCGAAGCTGATTTTGTTGGTCAAGAGATTAGAAAACTTCATCAAGAAGGAGTTTCCTTAAAAGACATAGCTGTTTTTTACAGGAACAATGCTCATTCAAGAACTATTGAAGATGCTTTAAGAAAAGAAAAATTTCCTTACCGAGTCGTTGCTGGAATAAAATTCTACGACCGAAAAGAAATTAAGGACATGATTTCGTATATGAGAATAGTAGTGAATAAAAAAGATTCACTCGCTCTCACTCGAATTATTAATACACCTGCCCGCGGTGTTGGAGCAACTTCATTGCGGAAACTTGAAGACGAAGCTGTCAGAATTGGTATTTCACTTTTTGAATTATTGGAAAAAATTGTTGAAATGCCATCTGAGTTTAAGCATCTTTCCCTTTCTGGAAAAGTTCAAAGTGCGATTTACCAGCTGGTGCAGCTGATTCAAGAAGTTCAGGTTCTAGAATCACAGAACCATTCCCCGAGCTTTAGTTACGAAAAACTCCTCAATGAATCCGGTTATTATGAGATTCTGAGAGCAGATAAAAGTTATGAGGGAGCGGCAAGACTTGAAAATCTAGAAGAACTCATGAGTGCCCTAAAGCAATTTGAAGACTCAGAATCAAGTCCAAACCTTACAAAATTTCTTGAGGCAATAACATTAGATACGACAGTAAACGAAGAAAATAGCAGCGATTTAATTTCCTTAATGACTGTCCATGGATCGAAGGGTCTCGAGTATCCCTATGTCTTTCTCATAGGTGTCGAGGAAAATATTTTTCCATCGTATAAAAGTCTAGAGGTGGGGCCCGTTGCACTTGAGGAAGAGAGACGTCTTTTTTATGTCGCAATGACGAGGGCCATGAAGAAACTCACTATTACATTCGCTCAAGGAAGACTTTTGTGGGGAAGTTTAAAATTTAATGGACCAAGCCAGTTTTTACATGAAATTCCATCAAAGTTTTATAAGTGGGATTTTTTTCAGACTGCTTCAAAGAAATCTCAGTTTGATCAATATACAAATTTTGATGATTTCGATCAATCTTCTTCTAGCACTGATGAGAATGTGTTTTACCGTGAAAAAGTATATCAAACAAAACGTACTCCCACATCTAGTTCAAATTATCCCACTGGTTCAAAGATTATTCACGCTTTGTACGGTGAAGGAACTGTTTTGGATTCAGAGGGGCTGGGGCAAAATGAAAAGGTCACCATTCAATTCAGGGATGGGATAAGAAAAAAATTTATGGTGAAGTTTGCGCCATTACAAAAAGTTTAACATGAGAATCTCTCTTAAAATTTTAGCGTATTTATGGATCATCCTCTTTGTTATAATTGGTGGTCTTTTGTTTAATGCCTACTCAAAGTTAAAGCCTGAGGCGATTATCACCCTCTTAACTAATCAGGTTCAAAAAAATTACCCAGGATCAAAATTATCCGTGGGACAAGTCTCTTATGGCTTTTCGCTTGATTTCAACTTGAATCTACAAGAAGTTGATCTACGTCGGGATAGTAAAGTTATCGCTAGAATTAAAGAACTTGAGTTGAAAGTACCTTGGTGGTTACTTTTAACAAATAAGGGGAATGCACAAATCAACCTAACGGATCTCGATTTCTATGTTGATCATGGCGAGGATTTACCATTTAAAGAAAAAAAACAACCTTCAAAGCCTAAAATACTGAAATTTGACTTACCATCATATTTGTCAGAGGCCAAATATACTTTTCGTGCTTTTAATATTTCTGTCCGGGATATCCAATCGAGTCGACGATATTTTAATATTTCTAAATTACTTGTTAGGGAATTCCAATATGGAAAAAATTCAGCTTTCGAGCTCAATATCCCTATATCTATTAAAAGAAAAGATAGCCGCTTCACTTCAGAGTTATGGCTTTTTGGTGATATGACACCTCAAAAAGACCTTTGGCACATGAATTACAGAGGTGAGTTCAAAACAAAAGAATCTAACGAAAAATATCAAATCGAAGACCTTGTGATCGGTGGTAAAGCTATATTTTCCCCAACTGAAGCGAAAATAACCTCCGACGTTGAATTGTCAGTCGAAAAAAACTCAGCAGGAGAAGGAAAGTTTTCACTAGATGAAAATGAACTTGATTTCTCACTTGAGATAAAAAAGTTACCACTTAACTACTTTAGTTTTATTTATGAAGAGATAAATAATCCATACTTAGTGAATCCTGATGGTGATGCCGTAGGGTCAGTCAGGCTTCACAAGAATTATGAAACTTCACAAACAAAAATTTCTGGGAAGCTAAATTTTGATGGGAAATTGTTTTTATCTGAACAACATTCAATTCCGGGCAAGTGGAAGGTTAGTTTTGTCGATTTTCGCTGGGAAGTCTCTTTCATGTCTCCCAAAGGGGAGGCTAGCTTTTTTAGACGATCTGTCGTGGATCCACAAAAAAGCATAGTCTCCCAGTATATCGAAGAACTAGGCTTTTCCGGATTAGACCTATCTGTTACAGCGGCCCCAATAGCTTCTTTGCCAATCTTTATTCAAAATACACCCTCAGCTTATTTTACAACCAACGTTTCATACAAAAAATGTCTTTTGAAAGATCAAACCTTGGACGGTAATTTTAAATACGGTTTCACTCCGGAACAAAAATTTTATCAGGGTGAAATTTTTGATGATAAGTCGAGTTTGAAAATTTCCTACTCTGACAGATCTCCAGCTCATGCTCTCGACATGGTTTTAACTAATTTTAAATGGGATTCATCCTATCAATTTCTTCTTCCTATCTTTAATGCCGATTCTGGAGTTTTAGATGGAAAAATTGAAGGAAGATGGCCGACAGATTGGGATAAGGGACTATGGTCAATTCAAATTAAGGGCTCTCAGCTAGTTGAAGCAAATGGTAAAATCATTGATTTTATAAATACAACATCAAGCCTATTTCAATTAGAAGCAAAAAATTATAACAAGAAAGTTCTTAATGCGTCCGTTAAAAATGGAGTATTGAATCTTTCTCCTCTCTCACTAGGTCTAAGCGAAAAAATTAGAATAACTGGTCAACTGAACT
>JACCEB010497260.1_pt1 | contig 10401 bp, 11 predicted proteins | sample 7454761 | NCBI WGS metagenome assembly JACCEB01 (sample SAMN15323454, study PRJNA562643) | freshwater metagenome | isolation source: river surface water | place: USA:Blue River Watershed | collected 2017-08-18 | reverse complement strand
TTTTGCGGCTGCCGACGATAAAAATTTTGATAAATACAGCGCGGCGCAAGCCGAAGAAATTCTTTATTGGCGCGACCAATTAAAACATTTTGGAATTGAGCCAAAACTGATTCATCATAGCGCTAGCGCCGGTATATTTTTTGGTAAAAACAAGGTGGATTTTAACTTGGTTAGAGTTGGCGCTGGAATTTATGGTTTGTGGCCAAATGACGACCAAAAAAGATCGGTTAAAATCAAGCCGATATTGAGTTGGAAGGCTCGGGTTTCGGAAGTAAAATTATTATCAAAGGGAAGTGCAATTTCATATGGATGCACCCATGTTTTGCAGCGTGATTCGAAGATTGCGCTATTGCCAATAGGCTATTTCGATGGGATTTCACGAGTTTCTTCAAACAAATCTTTGGTGATTTTGAATGGTAAAAAAGTTCGTCAGCTTGGCAGGGTAACGATGAATTTGATTGTTGTTGATGTTACCGATTTAGAAAAAGTCGCGATTGGCGATGTGGCGACGATTATTGGTTTTGACAAAAAACAGCAGGTTTCGGCTGAAGATTGGGCGAATTGGTCGCAAACTTCAAATTACGAAATTGTTACCAAGATTAATCCGGTAATTACTCGTGTGCTATCTTAACAATTTTGGTTGTCGCAAAAACTAAAATTGGGCCAAGAAAAATATTAAGTAGAGCCAGCAAGTTTGAACTCGAGTCGGATTCGGATGCGCAAATTAATAGAGACGGAATTATTAGGGGAAAAGCTACAACCGCAATCATCGGCGCGTTATTGCCAAGAATCGAAAGCGATCCACAAAAACAGCAAATTAGATTAATCAAAAAGCTTGCCAGAATCGCGTTCCAGACAAATCCAGGTTGGATAATTGATAAAATTATAATGATTGGAGCGGCGCAAACTAGCCAGCTTGCCAAAACTTTTGCGCTTACAAAAACTTCATAATTATCGCAAGAAAGCAGGATTTGTTCGGCCGCGCCGGAATCAAAATCTTTTTTTAAAAATTCTGAAGTTGAAAAAATTAGGCAGGAAATAAGTGAAAATAAAATGGCAACAATAGAGCTGATTCCTTGATTCTGTTGGTCGGACGTTAGTAGATAAAAGCTCGAAAGAAAAATTATAAAAAACAAAAAACTGGCCAAAATTTTTGAAATTTGACGCAGGTTAATTTTGAGTTCGTGCCTCAGAAGAATAAAAAAAATTTGCATTATTTCGCGCTTCTTTTTTGTCGTTGAGAAAGTGATTTTAATTGGCCGCAAGCAGCCATTACATCGTCGCCGCGCGTTTTTCTAATTGGCGAAATTAGGTCGGCATTTTTTAGAATTTTTTGAAATTTTTCGATTCTTTCGTTATTGCTGCGACCATATCCACAGCCATCCCACGGATTAAAAGGAATCAGATTAATTTTAACGTTGAGATTAAATTTATTGATCAGGTCGATTAGTTCATTTGCGTGCTCGGGCAGGTCATTAACCTCTTTTAGCATAACATATTCAAAAGTGATTTTTTGCTGCGGATTTTCTCGATTATAAATTTTGCACGCGGCAAGCAAATCTTTGAGCGGATATTTTTTGTTAATTGCCATGATGTCGGTTCGAAGTTCGTCATTTGTCGCGTGAAGCGATATTGCCAAATTTGTTTTTAGCTCTTTTGAGGAGCGTAAAATTTCCGGAACTAAGCCAGAAGTCGAGATGGTGATTCTTCGTGTCGACATATCCAAGCCATCAGCGTCGTTTAAAATTTTTACCGCCTTGGCGACGTTATCGTAGTTAAAAAATGGCTCGCCCATGCCCATAAACACTATGTTGGTGAGTTTGCGATTATTTTTATCCCAATCGGAAATCAAATCTTTTGCCAACAGAACTTGCGCAACAATTTCGTGAAATTCGAGATTTCTGACCAGTGTTTGCGTGCCAGTATGGCAAAATTTACAAGACAAGGTGCAGCCAACTTGCGACGAGATGCAGAGCGTTCCGCGAGTCTCTTCTGGAATCCAAACCGCCTCGACTTCTTTTTCATCGGCAAATTTTACTAAAAATTTTCGCGTTCCGTCAAATGATGTTAAATCCCTAGAAACTTGAGGTCGCGTAAGCGAGAAATTTTTCTCTAAATTAGCGCGCATTTCCTTCGAAATATTAGTCATTTCGTCAAAAGATTTTGCTCCGCGAGTGTAAATCCAATTCCAGATTTGTTTGGCGCGAAATGGCTTTTCGCCAAGTTTTTCAAGGGCTGAAATTAGTTGGTCTTTTTCCAAATGAGTCAGATTAACCACAAAAATTTTGTTATTTTATTTGATGGGGACGAGTTTATCAGGTTGGAGACTTTAATTCATCCAGGCTCTAAGCAACTTCCAAACTTAACAATCAGAAATTTATGAAAACTCTAGTCGTAAAATATTTGCCAAGTGGCGCCAATTCTAACACAAAAAAACTTTTAGATATTTTTCTAAATCAAATTTCAGCATCGCAAATTGAAGTTGTCGATCTTCTAAAAGAGCAAATGCCAATCTTTAATGAAGCCAGCATTCAAGCCTATTACAAAAGAAATTACGGCGGACAAAAGTTAGAGCAAAATGAGGCAAAATTGCTTGAGAAGAACGATCAATTAATCGCTCAATTAAAATCGGCCGACGTTTTGGTTTTGGCGGCGCCAATGCACAATTTTGGCATGCCGGCAGCAATGAAAGCCTATTTGGATGCGGTAATTTTTAATGGCGAAACCTTCGAAATGGGCAAAAAATTAATGGCTGGAAAAAAGGCTTTAGCCCTTTTCACTTCTGGCGGAATTTACTCTGAAGAAAGTTTCGGCTTGGATTATCCGAACTGGAATGCCTTCGCGCTGAATGCAAAAGTCAACTTTGGATTTATGGGATTTGATGCCTATGAAGTTATTGGCACTTCGCTTCGAGCTGACATGGAAAAAAATCTCGGCGAGGCTCAAAATAAAATCAAAAATTTAGTCCAAAATTGGTATTAATAAAATGTTCAAGAAGGCTTTCGTTTCAATGCGCAAGCCTTCTTATAATTTGTTTACATTTAGGGTGAATTTTTTGTAAAATTTTGGTAAAGATTTACTAATAATTTTTTACAAAAAATGGCGAAAGATCGAGTTATAATTTTTGATACCACACTGCGCGATGGCGAGCAAGCGCCTGGTGCGACGATGAATCTTGAAGAGAAGTTGTTGATTGCAAAGACTTTGGAAAAAATGGGTGTTGATGTCATTGAAGCTGGTTTTCCGGCGGCTTCAAATGGTGATTTTGAATCAGTTAATCGAATTGCTAAAGCGATCAAAAACTCAACAATTTGCGGTTTGGCGCGAGCTAAAAAATCTGATATTGAAAGAACGGCCGAAGCCATAAAACCAGCGGCCAAATCGCGAATTCATACCTTTCTCGCCACTTCGCCAATTCACATGGAGTTTAAGTTGAAAATGGGTGAGGAGCAGGTGATTTCGATGATTAAAGAAAGCGTTGGTTTGGCGAGGAATCTTTGCCCAGAAGTTGACTGGTCGCCCGAAGATGCGACTCGTTCGAAGCGTGATTTTTTATTTAAAGCAATCGAGACCGCAATCGATGCCGGAGCCAACACAATCAATATTCCAGACACTGTTGGCTACATAACTCCCGAAGAATATTTTGAGCTAATTTTGGCGATCAGAAATAATGTCAAAAATATCGATAAAGTTGTGATTTCGACTCATTGCCATAACGATCTTGGATTGGCGGTGGCAAACTCGTTGGCTGGAATGAAAGCTGGTGCGCGTCAAATTGAATGCACGATTAACGGAATTGGTGAAAGAGCTGGAAACGCTGCTCTTGAGGAGATTGTGATGGCGATCAAAACCAGAAGTGATTTTTACAATGTTGTCACCTCTATCGATTCGACGATGATTAGCCGAATATCAAAATTAGTTTCGACGATAACTGGTTTTACAGTTCAGCCAAACAAGGCAATTGTTGGCGCCAATGCCTTTGCTCATGAAAGCGGCATCCATCAAGACGGCATGCTTAAAAATCGCCAAACTTACGAAATTATGACGCCGCAATCAGTTGGAATTGAAAATACCCAACTTCGTCTCGGTAAACTTTCTGGTCGCGCTGCTTTCAAAGATCGCGTCAAAGAAATCGGCTACGAGCTATCTGACGAGGCGATAAATGAGGCGTTTTTGCGCTTCAAAGACTTGGCGGACAAAAAGAAAGAAATTCTCGACGAGGATTTGATTGCCTTGATCGACGACTCGCTAGTCAACAATCAGTCGCGTTACAAATTAATTGACCTTGAGGTGCACTGTGGATCGGAAAAAAATTCGCGCGTAAAAATCAAAATAAAAATTGACAGCGATGAAGTCGAAACTAGCTTGGACTCAGTTGACGGGCCGGTCGACGCCATATTTACTGCAATCAAAAATCTTATTCCTCACAACGCTATTCTTGATCTTTATCAGGTAAAAGCCGTGACCGAAGGAACTGATGCGCAGGCAAATGTTTTGGTTCGTCTCAAGCAAAATAATCGCATTTTTTCTGCCAGCGGCGCAGATGTTGATGTTCTAAGGGCATCGGCAATAGCTTATATCAACTGTCTAGACAAACTTAACAAAATCTAAGCATGTTTTCTTTTTCAAAATTTTTCTCGATGAGCTCCAAAGATATCGCAATTGATCTAGGAACTGCGAACACTCTTGTTTACGTTCGTGGCCAAGGAGTTGTGTTGAATGAGCCTTCGGTTGTGGCAGTCCTTAATGAGAACGGAAAAATGATCCCATGCGCCTTTGGGGGAACCGCAAAAATGATGCTCGGAAGAACTCCGGCAAAAATTGAAGCAATCAGACCATTGAAAGACGGCGTTATTGCTGATTTCAGGGTTGCTGCCGAGATGATCAAATATTTTATTCGCGAGGTTAATCAAACCAAGAGTTGGCTTGGTCCGCTTATTATTATTTGCGTTCCATCTGGTTCAACTCCGGTTGAAAGAAGGGCGATTCAAGACGCTGCCGAAGGTGCTGGTGCAAACGAAGTTTATTTGATTGAAGAGCCGATGGCTGCTGCGATTGGTGCAAATCTTCCGGTAACTGAGCCAACTGGATCAATGATTGTTGATATCGGCGGCGGCACTACTGAAGTCGGAATTCTTTCTTTGGGTGGAATTGTTTATTCAAGATCTGTGCGCGTTGGCGGTGATAAAATGGACGAGGCGATCATTTCTTATATTCGCCGTTATCACAATCTTTTGATTGGCGAATCAACTGCCGAAAGAATCAAAAAAACTATTGGCGCCGCTTGTCCTCCGCTAGATGGCGATGGTTCGACTATTGAAGTAAAAGGGCGCGATCTTTCAAACGGCATTCCTAAAGAAATGATTTTGACTGAAAGACAAATTGCCGAAAGCTTGATGGAGCCGGTTGAGCAAATTGTGAACGCAATTAAGGTCGCTCTCGAATGCACTCCGCCTGAGCTTTCCTCAGATATTGTTGAGCGCGGAATCGTTCTTTCTGGCGGTGGCGCAATGTTAAAGAATCTTGATTACGTTGTTCGTCAAGCCACTGGTCTTCCAGTTTTTGTTGCAGAGGATCCTTTGCTTTGTGTGGTTAATGGCTGCGGTAAGGTTTTAGAAAATAGCAAAATGTTCCGCGCAACTTTGTTTAGACAAGAGTAGTGCAATATCTAAACCTCGATAAAAAAAGAGCTAATTACAGCATTAAGCACAGTTTTCGTTTGGTTCTCGGAAAGATCGAAACTGTGCTTTTTATTGTCATTTGCGTGATGTGCATTGCCACATCTAATTCGAATAAAGATTTTTCAAAAAAAGTTTCCGAGTTTTTCATAAACATCTCGCTTCCAGTCGCCAACTTATTATCTCATCCGGTCAATTCAGTTTTTAGTCTAACTTCAGGTTTGAGCGATTTAATTGCCGCTAAAAAAGAGAATGTTGAGTTAAAAAAGCAAATCGATGAGCTGAAGTCGCACTACGTAAAATCACTAAACATTTACGAGGAAAATGAAGAACTCAGAAAGACTTTGAGCTTTGTTTCGTCTAAAAGCACAAATTTTAAAGTTGTTGAGGTTATCGGAAGATCAAAACCTCTATTTGATCAAAAAATTTTTGTTAGCGCTGGAGCTGATCGTGATTTAAAAGAAGGCGAAATTGTTACTGGAAAAATTGGTGTGATTGGAAGGGTTTTGGAGGTTTTTGAAAACAAATCTCATATTCTTCTCTTAAACGATGCAACGTCGCGAATTCCGGTAATTAGTTCGAAAACAAGAGACCGTGGAGTTTTGGTGGGCGATGGAACCGGCCTGATGGAAATAATTTATTTGCCAAAAAATCACTCAATCAAAGTCGGTGAAATGATTTTTACTTCTGGAGATGGCGATACTTTGCCTTCAGGACTTCTTGCCGGAGTTGTTAGAAAAGTCGGCAAAGATTCGGTTTTGGTTTCGATGGTTGAAGATGTTAATAACGCCGATTTGGTTACTGTTTTATCCTTTTAGTTTCGAATTTCTTAATTTCTCCGATCATGAACGGCATCTGGCTGATGGTGAATATTATAGAAATTGGCATCATTCCAAAAACTTTAAATTGAACCCAAAATTCGGTAGAAAAATTTCTCCAGATTATTTCGTTAAGCGTTGCTAGGAAGATAAAAAATATTCCCCAGCGCAATGAGAGTTTTAGCCAAGCATCGATATCCATTTTTATTTGTTCGCCGAGGAGATAGGAAATGAAAGGCCTCTTCTTAAAATAGCCAAAAATCAGTATTGATGCAAAAGTCAGGTTCACGACAGTTGGCTTGATTTTGATGAAAATTTCGTTGTGAAGAAAAAGAGTTAGGCCGCCAAAAAATCCTAAAATTATCGCTGAAAAAAGAGCGATTTTTGGAATTTTTTTAAGAAGGAAATACGAGATTATTAGGGCCAAAAAAGTTGCGATCATCATCGCTAAAGTTGCTGATAAAAGCGGATTTGACGAGTTGGATAGTTTGAAAAATGCAAAGAAAATTATTAGCGGAAGATAGTCGCATAAAAATTTACAGGCTCCCTCGGTATTTTTTTTCATAAATTGCATTGAGTATTTGATCCTTCTTGGGACTCGTTGAGTTCTGTAACCATAATTTGGAAACGCAGATCGTTTTTGTAGAATTTTAAAAGCTGATCAATTGTTTGATCATCAGACAAAAAATCCTTTGGAACCTTGATATTCCTTATCGCGCCGTTTTTCATGCCGATGATATTATCTTCGAGAAATTTGTTTAATTTGCTGCCAACAACAACTTTTTCTTCGCGAGAATTTTTTAGCTGATTTCCAGATTGGTCAAAAATCGAATATGAAATTTTAGCCCCCATTCCGCACCCAATCGAAATATCGCCAGTTCCCAATTCAATGTCTTCAATAACAATTTGAGGGCCTTCACTCTTTTGAACCTGAGCTTGTCCATTAGATTGAATGGTTGTGGTGATAAAATTAGTTCTTTCTTTAACCTGATTAAAATTTTTGACGATTTCATCTTTAGATAGTCTGTTGCCCAAAGAATCCGGCTTTTCCTTGTTAGAAAATAAGGCGAGGTAAAGCACGGCAATTACGCCAATTATCCTAACTAAAGGTATTTGAAGAAATGAGATAATGCTGTTCATAGTTCAATCGGCCCTTTTCTGATTACGTTAATTATTTCGTTATCAATTTTTACCACTGTCGAAGCGATTCCGTGAGTGATTTTTCCGTCAACAATTAAGGTTATTTCGGGAATTTGTTGAATTACTTCTAAAGAGGTTGTGGCGGCATTTTTTCCGCTAATATTGGCGCTTGTTACCGCTAAAAATCCTGAAAATTTTTCAAAAAGATTTTCTAAAAATGGATTAGCAACAACTCGGAAACCAATAAAATTATCGCCGTTAAGATTAAGGTTTTTAGCAAGAAATCCAGCGGCGTTCTGATTTGTTTTGAGAACCATCGTTAAAGGCCCGGGAAGATATTTTGCCGCAATTTCTTCTGATTTTTTATCAAAAATAAAAATCTTTTTTGCCGATTCGACATCTTTGGCAAAAATTGCTATTGGCTTGCTAAAGTCGCGTTTTTTGAGCTGATAAATTTTATTGATAGCTTCTGGATTTGAGGCGTCGGCAGCAAGTCCAAAAACTGTATCGGTTGCAAATGCAAAAACTTCGCCGGCGACTAAAATTTTTTGAGCAATTTCGGCGGCGCTGGGATCTTTTTCGTCAATTATTTGCATGGGGAAAACGTTTTTCGGTGAAATTCGCAAATTCCAAATTCTTTGATTTTTTGAATATGAAATTTCGTTGGATATCCGCTGTGCTTGGCAAAGCCATATTGCGGATAAACCGAGTCTATTTGCTTCATGATCCTATCGCGCGCTTCTTTTGCAAGAATTGATGCGGCGGCAATGGAAAGGCTTTTTTGATCTCCTTTAACAACGGCGATGATGTCTTGAATTTCGCCATTTTTTTTAAATGGAATTACATTGCCATCGACCAAGACAAGCTGAGGATTTATCGAGTATTTTGCTTGCAAATCCTTAAGCGCTTCAAACATCGCTAATTTTGTTGCTTCAAGAATATTTATTTGGTCGATTTTTTGAGTGTTAACAATTCCCAGACCAAATTTTGAAGTGGCTTTGATTTGATCGAATAATTCAGCCCTTTTTTTTGGGCTAAGTTTTTTTGAATCATTGATGCCGCTTGGAAAATTATTTTGGTCTAAAATTACACAAGCAGCAACAACAGGACCGGCCAAAGGTCCTCTTCCGGCCTCGTCAATTCCGGCGATAATTAGGTTTTTGAAGCTGTTTTCGATAGAAAAACTCGGTTGCATTTGTAGTTGTTTTTTTGTTTCTTGCGCGCCCATTTTTTTAAATTTCTAAATCAATTTCCCATGTCATTTGTTAATAAAAAAATCGGCAAGCCAAGCTTGGCAAAACCGGTTGCAATCGTTATTGCAGTTCTGCTCTTAGTTGGGGGAACTTATGCTTTTTTTGGAAGTAAAAAAGGTCAGCCAAAAGATGAAGCAAGCGATTCAAACAAAGAAATTACCAACGAACAAGATGCTCTGGCTGCCGGAGTTAAGCCAAGCGGTCTCGACAAAGATCAGAAAGTTAAAGATGTCGAAGATGTTGAAGAAGTTGTAGCGAAATGGATTGAAGCCAATCCGCACATCATTTTGCAATCTGTGGCCAATATGCAGAAAAAAATGAGCGAAGACAGAGTTAAAAATGCCCAAAAAAATATCACCGAAAAGAAAGATGAATTGTTTAACGACAAAAATTCGCCATCATTTCAGCAAGAGGGTTACGACGTAACTTTGGTTGAGTTTTTTGATTATTCTTGCGGTTACTGCAAAAAAGCGCACGCAACTATTGAAGAGCTACTCAAAGAGGACAAAAAAATTAAAATTGTTTACAAAGAATTCCCAATTCTCGGTGAACCTTCGATGGAAATGTCTCGAGTCGCGATCGCAGCTAACATGGTTAGTCCGCAATCTTTCAAAAAATTTCACGATATTTTGATGAAAACTAATGAGCGTGGCAAAGATGCCGCTCTCAAAGCCGTCAAATCTGCCGGAATTAATTCGGCAAAAGTTGAAGAAGTTCTGAAAAGCGAAAAAGATAAAATTGACGGAATTTTGAGTGCAAATCTTGTCCTTGGAAATTCAATTGGAATCAACGGAACTCCTGGCTTTGTGGTTGGCGAAGAGCTAATTCCTGGAGCTTTAGGATTGGCAGAATTTAAAGAAAAAGTCGCGGCAGCTCGCGCCAAGAAATAGCCATGTCTATTGAAGTCGTCACCACCGACTCTTGCCTTTCTGATGAACAGCTTGATGTCATAAAATCATTCGAATCCGGCAAAAATATTTTTGTTACTGGTGGCGCCGGAAGCGGTAAATCGTATCTTCTAAGTTATCTCAAAAGAAATTATTCGAGCCTTGGTCTTGAAGTGACTGCAAGCACAGGAATCGCCGCGGTAAATATTGGCGGCGTTACAATTCATTCTTGGTCTGGAATTGGTTTGGGCAATCTTCCAATAGAAAAAATTGTCGAAAATTTAAATTCGGCGAAATTTTCTCGAGTAAGAAAAAAAATCAGACGCGCTCGAGCCTTGGCAATTGATGAAATTTCAATGATTTCTGCGGATTTGTTTGAGCTTCTAAATAAGGTTTTTCAGGCAATTCGAGAAAATCAAAAGCCAATGGGCGGCATTCAAATCTTGCTTTTTGGTGATTTTTTGCAGTTGCCGCCGGTTAATCGCGGCTCCGATTCTTTTACCTTTTGTTTTGATTCAAATGCTTGGCGAGAGCTTGATTTGCAATGTTTCGAGCTAAAAGGATCTTTCCGCCAGAAAGATCGAACCTTTGTTGATGTTTTGAATAATTTGCGTTTTGGCAGCCT
>JACCEB010808739.1_pt1 | contig 10405 bp, 12 predicted proteins | sample 7454761 | NCBI WGS metagenome assembly JACCEB01 (sample SAMN15323454, study PRJNA562643) | freshwater metagenome | isolation source: river surface water | place: USA:Blue River Watershed | collected 2017-08-18 | reverse complement strand
GTTCTCCATGATTTAGGATGCGCAATAATGCGTCCATCTACTCCAATACTCGTCGTCCATGATTTAGGGTAAGCAATAATGCGTCCATCAGCACCAAAACTGGTCGTCCAATCAGAAGGGTATGCAATAATTCTACCATCAGCACCAAAACTCGTTTTCCAATTAGAAGGATGCGCAACAGCACGCCCATCCGAACCAAAACTCGTTGTCCATTTTACAACTGTAGAATCTTTCATTTGAGTTTGAGCAAACAAAGTCAAGTTGCACATTAATAATAATCCAAAAATCAACATAATGAGGTTTTTCATAACATAAGATTTTAGTAAATATTTATAGGCATTTTAAAAACACCTCTTTAACACTAAAAATACATCAAAAAATGTTCCACGAACCAAACAACTTACCACTTTATTAGGTTAAGTAATTAAGAGTTATAATGAATATTGTATTTGGGTTTATATCGTTTAATTCGATATTGCTCTAATTTTCTTGCTTGAATTGATGTTTTGGCAACATCGAGAATCACCTCGTCAAAGATTTTTCCATTTGCTTTATGTTCATTTATCCGAGTATTAATTCGATATTCCTTTGAAATACCATCATATACTCTTTTACCTTTATTATTTAAAGTATAGTTAACAGTATCATTTTGGTTATCCAAAACAAAAGTTAAACTCAAAGTCCCTAGTCCACCAATCCATCTTCCTTTTCGAGATAATTCTTCCTTTTCTTCTTCCGTTTTTCCCAAAATTCGACCAACTAAATGACCAGTACCAACTCCTAAAAGTGTAATAAGTATTCTATGTTTTATTTCCATTTCCTTAATTTTTAAAAGTATTTTCAAGGTCTTTAAAAGCCTTGTTTATATCTCTGATTGCTTTTTCATTTGTTCTATTACTGTCCCGTAATTGTAATTCAAGTCCACACGTACACTTTATCAATTCTTCATCAGCAACTTGTTTAATAGTGAGAGATACAGATCGCATACATTCTGGACATTTTAATTTAACGGATTGTTTACTAATGTCTATCATTTCCTAATATTTTTTATCTCGTGGTGGAAATGGATCATTTCCAAAACTGTTTTTGTTCTGAATTTTAAAATTCTTTCCCATTACGATTAACTCGGCTTGCTGATTTTTAGCAATAGCTTTCCCTATTTCCATAGCTTCAGCTTTGGTTTTGGTTTTTTTTGTTAACTTATTATTTCCTTCTCCATGTATGCCCCAACCACCTTGGATCGGAACGATATATTGATTTTTCCCTTTAGCCATTTTTTTCTACTTAAAATGATTCATTATTCTATTTCTGTCTTCATTTTCCTTATCATTCTTATGATACAATTCAATGAAAGTAATTTTTTGTTCATTTTGAAAATGAGCATAAATTAATCTCAATCCTGTGTTAACACCTTTGCCTTTTAAAGCCTTACATGCTATCTTTTTTACTTTGATAATGCAAGTCTCCAAGCCCAAATTATCAATTTGAAAACTAAAGGGTGGTCTTTGATCAGGAGTTACCTCTAAAACCTTTTTAACCACTTCTAAATCTTCGTTTAGCGTTCTGTATTTTTTTAAAAGGGTTTTCATGTCCTTTTTAAATTCGGATAATTCTTCAAAGGTCATTTTTGTTCAATTTCATCTCCATAATTTCTAACAGAGAAGGGAGCCTCCCTGTAAAAAGCCAATTCATAATTTATTTCCTCTCCTTCTTTTGAGGCTATCCATGGCAGATCTTTATGCGAGTAATTGCTGATTGTGGCTGCCGACCAATCACTCATTTGTTCAATCACTCGATCTATTACTTCTTTCTCGCTGGCTTTTAATTCGGTTAAGTCAGCTTTTTCCAAAGGTAAATAACGTGTTTGAGGAAAACTATGATACTCAGTTTTAACCCTTTTTAATTGTCCATTATCAATCATCTGATTAATAATTGCATCTAATTTTTGGGGGACAGGGCCATAGGGTAGTTTACGATAATTAGCACCTGTTAAATGTTCTTCATACAATTCATAATAGTTGAAATCAGAAAAATAAAGCAGTTTATAAAGAACCGTTTCTCCAACATTTGGCTTTCCTGCACAACGTTCAAGGATGTATAGAAGTACATTTTTAAACTTACCAACGTTTAGCGATGGTACAGAAATACGTTCTTCTTCCTTCTTCACCTTATCTTCTTCTTTATGATATAATTCATACACCGTTGAAAAATCTTTAGTCATAAAATCATCTAAAGAAAAAACCAATATTTTGGAAAGCTTTAGTAATTCAAAAACATCAACACTTCTATTTCCTAATTCCATTTGAGCTATGGAAGATCGAGATATACCAATAGTTCTAGCCAGGTCATCTTGAGAAAGCCCTTTCAATTTCCTGAGCTCTGCTATTCTTGATCCAATTTCCTTTTGTGATAAATTAAAATACATTTCGTTATGTTTTATCCGTTAAAAACTCAAATTTAAAAAATGTTTTAAAATAAAACAAGTATATGTTCTAAAATAAAACAAAGAAAAAATATTACAAGCCAAACAACAACCTCATCACATGAAACCTTAAACGGATTATCCTTGATCTGCCATTTCTGTGAATACATTCCCCGTTTTTTCCAAAAGGTCATGTATCACATCAATCCAGAAAAAGCACGGCTTTTGAAGACTGAGGATAGTCCGGGAAAGGACGTAATCCGAAGGAATCAAGTCCATCCTCGCTTCCATGCCCAAAGAGGAGTTTTATCGCCATGCGCGTTATATCCATTCCCAGTCTCTTTCGTTGCCTGAAGGCTCCAATCGTCAGGCCATGTTTTTCAATCTCTGGCGGTGGTGTCTTCGTCTCCATCGGGAGCGTTTTGGTGGGTAGTTTTCCGCCAAAACATTGAAAAAAACGATCATTTACTAAAACAAAAAATAGTACAATTACCATTTTTTCATAGTATAAGTACTAATTTTTCATTAGACCATAATATTCTAACTTCTAAAGAAATAGGATTTTCTGAATTATTTAAGTGCTCATTATATGATATTGATTTTTATTAAAATCCCATCTTTATATTTTTTGTAAATTAGAATATTAAGCTATGCATTTACTAAAAAATAATAGCGTCTAAGTTAAGACCAAAATCATTATTACTTTAAATGAAAAACATTGTATTTTTAGGTGGTATTCATGGGGCTGGTAAGGGGTCTCTTTGCGAAAAAGTTTGCAATGAACTTAATCTTATACATTTGAGTGCTAGTGAAGTCTTGAAATGGGAAGAAATAAGCGAAAAGGAAAATAAAGTAGTAAAGGATATTATTCTAACTCAAAATAGACTCATCACCAACCTAAGGCAAATCGTTAGGAAAAATGAAAAGTATATTCTTGATGGTCATTATTGTTTATTCAACAAGGACAATATACCTGAAAAAATTGATCTTGATACATTCAGAAAATTAAACCCCTTTGCATTCATTATTGTGGTTGATGAGGTTGTAGAAATTAAAAGACGACTTGAAAATCGAGATAAAAGAGAATATGATTATGAATTGCTTGTTAATTTTCAAGAATTAGAGCTTGAGTACTCTAAGGAATTGGCAGTAAAACTTAACAAACCACACTTGATACTTAAATCAGAAGAAAAAGATTACTTCAAAACATTTTTAAATTATGAGAATTTTACTTGATACCAATATTATTATCCATCGCGAAGCCAGTAAGATTTACAATCAAGATATTGGTTTGCTTTTCAATTGGATAGATAAGCTTCATTATGAAAAGTGTGTACATCCTTTAACTTTAGAAGAAATCACATCATATCAGGATGAGGAGGTAGTGAATACTATGAGTGTTAAAATTAGTAACTACAACTTATTAAAGACAGACTCACCTGAAAACGAAAAAATCATTAATCTTCGTAATTCAGACAAAACGAGAAATGATTTCATCGACACAAGCTTATTAAAAGAGGTATTAAATGACAGGGTTGATTTTCTTATCACTGAAGATAGAGGAATACATAGAAAGGCAAAAAGTTTAGGAATATATGAAAAGGTATATAAAATTGATGCTTTTCTGGAAAAATGTATTGCAGAAAATCCAGATTTAAAAGAGTATAAGGTTCTTTCAGTAAAAAAAGAATATTTCGGCAACATTAATTTAAAAGATGATTTTTTTAAATCTTTTATTGATGATTATGAAGAATTTGAATCATGGTTCAACAAAAAAGCAGACAACGAATCATATGTTTGTATTACTGACAATCAGGTTCGTGCATTTCTATATTTGAAAATTGAAGATTCAGGAAGCGAGGGATATTCGGATATCAAACCAGTTTTTAGTTCAAAAAAAAGACTAAAAATAGGCACGTTCAAGGTTACATCAACTGGTTTTAAACTTGGTGAAAGATTTTTGAAAATTATTTTCGATAATGCTATTGCTAACAAGGTAGATGAAATTTATGTGACAATTTTTGACAAAAGAGAAGAACAGCAGCGACTTATTAATTTACTCGAAGATTGGGGCTTTTCATATTGGGGAATAAAATCCACATCAAATGGTATTGAAAAGGTTTTTGTGAAAGAATTTCAAAAATTTAACCACAATGATAATCCAAGACATAATTATCCCTTTATATCTTTGAAAGATTGTAAAAAGTTTATAGTACCAATTTACCCGGAATATCACACCGAATTATTTCCTGATTCATATCTTAATAATGAATCTCCACATAATTTCATCGAAAATCAACCACACAGGAATGCATTGAAAAAAGTTTACATTTCACGATCTATAAATCGAAATTTAACAAGTGGAGATCTAATCATATTTTACAGAACAGGAGGTCATTATCAAGGTGTTGTATCGACCATAGGAATCGTTGAAAATATAATTACTGATATAAGAGATGAATCTCATTTTATTGAATTGTGCAGAAAAAGGAGTGTTTTTAACGATAATGAATTAAAGAAATACTGGAATTGGACACCAAACAACAGACCTTTTATAGTAAATTTTTTATATCACCATTCTTTTCCAATGCCTAAAGTAAATCTAAAAAGATTAAGAGAAATTAATATTATTAAAGAAGCCCCAAGAGGCTTTGAACCGTTAGAAAATGATAAATTTGAACAATTATTAATAGAAGCACGAGCACATGGAAGTTATATTGTCGATTAAGCCTGAGTTTGCAAATAAAATTTTTGAAGGAGGTAAAAAATTTGAATTCAGACGAAGCATTTTTAAAAATAGAAATGTTTCAAAAGTAATAGTGTATGCTTCTTCCCCAATCAGTAAAGTAATTGGAGAGTTCGAAATTGGTAATATTCTATTTAAAGATCTCAATTCTTTATGGAACGAGACTAAAGAATATTCAGGAATCACAGAAGACTATTTTTTCGATTATTTTAGCGGAAAAGAATGTGGGTTCGCATTAGAAGTAAAAAAAGTGAAAAAATATAAGAAAGAACTTTGTATTAGGAAGTCATTTGGTAAAGTACCTCCTCAATCTTTTGCATACGTCTAAGAATACATTAAAACCTGGAATCAATCTATAATTTTAAAATTTAAATAGTATAAACCCCAAATTTTATTAGTATAAATACTATTTTTTAATCATTCCCAAAACACAACAAAAAGAGCTAATTCCCTTACTCAATAAGTAATTCAGCATTTCTTTTGCTTCATTTTACATTAAATTGACCATTTCTTACAAAAATCACATGTTTGTATTATCACTATTTTAGCAAATATGCTTAAATGCTTCACTAATACAACTGAAATTGGTTGTATTTGCGAACGATTGATGCGTATATAAAGAAGTTGAACTAAACCGATTTTACCCAAATCGGTAATTCTCGGAGGTAATTTTAGGGTAATAAAAATCCTTAAAAATTATCTTATGAAAAGAGAATTGTCCACGGACGCAAAAAAGCTCATGTTCGAGCTAGAGTATCGCAATTACAGTGCGAATACAGTTACAAATTATTGTGAATGCATGATGGTTTTAGAAAACCGAGTAAGTAGGCCGCTTCATCAGATTACGATAGAAGAATTAAAATCTTTTTTACATTATCAACTGATGGAGCAAAACAGGTCTACGTCTTACATTAATCAATGTATCAGTGCGTTTAAGATTTTCACCCAAGACGTTCTCAAAAAAGAGTGGGATGGAATTAAAATCAAACGACCGCGTAGAGAGAAAAAGTTACCAGCCGTACTTTCTGTTAGTGAAGTAGAAGCTATGATTTCAAACACGCGAAACCTGAAACACAGAGCCATGCTAATGCTCATGTATTCTGCCGGTTTACGAAAAATGGAACTCTTACAAATGAAACCTAATGCCATAGACTCTGAACGAATGGTCGTTAATATCAAGCAAGGAAAAGGACGCAAAGATAGACAGTCAATTTTGGCTCCAAAGACCTTGGAAATCCTTCGACTATATTACCAAATGGAACGTCCTAAAACGTATTTATTTGAACCACAAGGAAATTCCGGAAATACTATTTCAGACAGAACAATGGATCATATTGTAAAACAAAGTGCAGCAAGAGCGGGAATTAAAAAAGACATTTCTTCCCATGCTTTACGTCATTCCTTTGCAACTCATTTATTGGAATCTGGAGTGAATCTTCGACTCATTCAAGAATTTTTAGGTCACACTTCGCTGCGAACCACTTCTGTTTACCTGCATCTGACCAATGTCAATCCCAAAAATGTGGTGTCACCACTTGAAGCAATGAATTTGTAAGGTGTCATGCAAAACAAACGTTCTTCTGTCGAGTTAGCAAGTATTTTTGCCGACAGAGCGGAGCATTTTTTAGCTTCTAACCGATACGCATTGATACAGAAAAATGCGTTCAATGACATTCTACAATGCAGAACTGCTGCGCTTGGTGGACATCTACAAGGATGTGATAGTTGTTCCAATAAACAACAAGCATACAACTCTTGCAGAAACAGACATTGCCCTAAATGTCAGTTCGTCAAAAAAGCAAAATGGGTAGACAAACTCTCAGGAAATCTTCCTCCGGTAAAGTACTTTCACCTTGTATTTACTATACCTGAATGTTTAAATAACTTGTTTTACATCAATCAAAAACAAGCCTATCATTTACTCTTTCAAGCAGCGGGAAAAGCACTGACTCAATGCGCAAAAAACACAAACTATCTGGGAGCAAATCCAGGAGCGGTTGCCATCTTGCATACGTGGGGACAAACACTCGTGTATCATCCACATATCCACATGATTGTTCCGGCTGGAGGGTTTTCCGAAGATCAAACAGAATGGATACCATCCAATAAAAAGTTCTTTTTACCAGTTAAAATCCTCAGCGCAGTTTTTCGTGGCATTCTTTGTCTATCCTTGGAAAAAGCGATTGAAAACAAGAAATTCGTACTACCAAATCAGTACACTTCGTTTCAACAACTCAAAGAACGGTGCTACAAGACAAATTGGGTGGTTTACAGCGAGAAGCCTTTTGCTAATCCACAAAATCTGATCAACTACTTAGGCAACTATACGCATCGGGTGGCTATCTCTAATCAGCGTATCTTAGAACATAAAGACGGAAAAGTAACTTTTCATTACAAAGATTACAAAACAGGAGGTCTTAGAAAGAAAATCACACTTGATCAAGATGAGTTTATTCGTCGTTTTTTACAACATGTGCTTCCAAGTGGTTTTAGTAAAATACGTTACTTTGGTTTTATGTCACTAAGACACCTGCAAGCAAACATCGAACAATGCATTGCGCTCTTAGAAAAAACCACACTTCTACCCGAACTAGTTGGCCTTAACGCCTACGAAGTCTATCGCCAACTTTTTGAGAAAGATCCACAAAAATGTTCAAAATGCAAGAGCGGAAAACTTAATCCATTGATTATTAAAAAACCTGTTCCGACTTGACATTTAAATCACTAAACGTTCTTTCACATCCTTTCTCAAAATCAAACGCAAACTGTGTAAAGGGGAAAATATGTCCGATTTTTTCTAACTAATCATCTCAAAATAAAAATCACTAAAAACATGAGCTATTTTCTTTGTTTTTACATCATTTTATTCATTATCAATCAACTCCACAACATAAACGAACACTTACTATTCCCATAGCTTGGCTTCGTACAACTTCATTTTATTTGCCATTTATGTATATATTTGATTCAACGGCAAATAAAATGCTGAGGAAGTTAGCTGTGATTTTAAAAAGACGACAACGAACAATAATGAATATAAAATAAACACTCAATGAGAATATTGACAATATCATTATACTTCATTTTTGCTATTATGATTTTAGCATCAATTGGGGTTAGCCTACCTTTCATCTTTGACTACATCAACAATGATCCAGACATAACCAAAAATCTAAATCAAAATATAGTTACATACTTTATTGCCATTTTAGTTTCTGCAAGCTTGGACTATGTAATGAAGCTAATTGACCAAAATGTGTCATATAAGAAGTTTGCAATTTTATTAGTATGTATTACCAACTTTGCTTTTTTCGTCATAAGTGGATTTATCCTTTACACAAATAGCAAGGGTAATCTAAACTCTTTATCATCACTAGCAATTTTTGGAATAGTTGTTTCATATTTAATGTGGTGGATTGCAAATTATCATAATTCAGCATTTAATGTTACAGCAGCGTTAGGCGGAAACACAAATACACCTTTACAAAATGGAAGATAAAAACACAAACAACTATTTAGAGTTAAACGCTCTAAAAGTAAATCAGCCTTTAGGTAGTTTTTTTGTTGTTTCAATATCGGCAGAAAAACTTCTTGAGCTTACTTTTTCTGAACCAATGAAATACATCGATAGTAAAGGTAATGTTCAGGGTAATCAAAGACTTAAGGATGAAAAAAGGTTAAAAGAAATAGCAACCTACATTGAGACCGTTGAAATGGCTTTCCCAAATTCGATAATATTATCTGCAAATTATAATCAATTTGGACTTTTAAAGGAAGACAACCTAGACAGATGGAGAATTGAACCCACAGAAAATGGGACTTTGAAACTTGTTATTCCTAAAAAAATAAAACTCGCAGCTGTTATAGATGGTCAACATAGACTAAATGCTTTTGAGTTTGTAAATGACAAAAATAAACTTAAGGAAATTGAATTACTTTGCTCAATTTACTTTGATTTACCAAATTCATATCAAGCCTTTTTATTTGCAACAATAAACTCTAATCAAAAGAAAGTTGATAGAAGTTTAGCTTTAGAGCAATTTGGCTATAATGTGGACGATGAGCCAGCAAAGGCTTGGACTCCGGAAAAATTTGCAGTATTCTTATCCCGAAAGCTTAATACTGACAAAGAAAATTCTAAATTATACAAGCATATTAAAGTTGCTCCATTAAATGTTGACAAACTTTTTGTTGAGAATATTCAAGAAAGTTGGGTTGTTTCTACAGCAACTATCGTTGATGGTATTACAAGTTTAATTTCAACTAATCCAAAACGAGATAGAGTTTTAATGCAACAAAAAAACTGGCTCACAGGTAGAAGTCGCGAGCTTATTGCAGAAATAAAAGATCCCTCTCCCCTAAGAAAATTATTTTTGGACCTTTATGATCAAAAAATTTACGACATTATAACTGACTTTTTAAAGGCTGTTGACGAATTATATTGGCAGAAAGCTCCTAAAAATTCATATATCATTAAGACTGTAGGAGTTCAAGCACTTTTTGATGTTCTAAAAGGTATTTTAAAATCTACCGAGATTAATCCTAATATAAATTTTGACTTCAATAAAATTCTTAAAGACACAGATAATCTTGATTTTTCTGATAGATTTTTCCAATCATCAGGTATAGGTAGAAGCCGATTAAGAAATGTAATAAATCTAAAATTAGGTAGATTAAGCATTGAAAAGATTAAAAAAGTTGACAGATCATTCTATCAACAGATTTTAAATTATGAAGGAACTTCAACTAACCGAGAAAAATGGTACTGGGAAGAGGAGGCTGAAAATGCAGTTATATATGCTTTGCAGAACGCAACTTGGAATTTTGAAAACAATTCTGTTAGCTTAATCTTAGACGACAATGCTGAAAAGCCTATGAACTTTACTTCATACGACAAACTTGTATTAAAACTTGAAGAAATTGCAGATTTGGCTTTTGTAACAAGCTTACCATCTGACACCGAATTTGCAGATGAACAAAGAGAAAAGTTTGATTCTAACGACTTAGTCGTAAGTTGTTTAGTTGAATACGAAGACAATCTAAAAAAGATTAATTGGATAAAATAAAAACCACAGCTAACACGGGATTTCCGTCAGGCGGGGTGACTTGCAAACTTGGAGCTTTGCGCTTCTATTCAAGTTAAGTGCAGGTTGACAGTTTTGTGCTCCGAAACCCGCCCGAACGCAAAGCCCGAAACCGTTATCGGCTATTCTAAACCGACACAGACAATCAATGAC
>JACCEB012180915.1_pt1 | contig 10407 bp, 6 predicted proteins | sample 7454761 | NCBI WGS metagenome assembly JACCEB01 (sample SAMN15323454, study PRJNA562643) | freshwater metagenome | isolation source: river surface water | place: USA:Blue River Watershed | collected 2017-08-18 | reverse complement strand
TCGAGTCGACTGCATCGAAGTACGGCATGAACGTCGGGCTGACTTTAGATGACGGCGATAATCACGCGGGTGTGCCCCTGTCGCGCCTGCGCCGTATTCTGATCGAGTCAAAGATGAATATCGGTGATCTGCGCTATGCGATCAATATTCGCAGCCGCGGCTTTACGGAAAACGATCGCCCGCAGAAGATCGCTCACATTGATCTTGATTACATCTACGATCCGGATCCAGAGCAGCAGCGTCGTAACATCAATCATTTGGTCGATCGACTCACTTGGCTAGGTGTCAACGCGGTCTATCTGCAGGCTTTTGCTGATCCTGATGCCAACGGCTCAGCCGACGCCGTGTATTTTCCGAATCGACATGTGCCCGTTAGAGCGGATTTGTTCAGCTACGTTGCTTGGGAAATCCGTACGCGTACGCCGGTCAGACGCGTTTATGCGTGGATGCCCTTGTTGGCTTGGGAGTTACCGGTAGGCCATCCGGCCGCGAGTGAAAAAGTTATCACGTTGCCGGGTAAATCTTCTAATGCCCTCAACATGGGTTACAAGCGTCTCTCGCCTTTTTCAGCGAAGGCGCGGGGAGTCATCGCCGAGATTTTTGAGGATCTCGCTCGAACGACATCTTTCGAAGGAGTGATCTACCACGACGACATCACCCTCTCAGATTTTGAGGATGCGAGCCCTGATGCGCTTTCAATTTATCGGTCTTGGGGCTTACCGGGGTCGATTGCTGATATTCGTGCAGATGACGATACCTTGGGTCGCTGGACCATCCTGAAGATCAACGCACTCGATCAATTTGCCGCGGAGATTTCGTCGTCGGTGCGACGCTACAAACCCACCTTGATTACCGCGCGAAATCTGTACGCACAGGTGGCTATCAATCCGCGCGCAGAAGTGTGGTATGCGCAAGCACTCGAGAATTCGCTTGCGCATTATGACTTCACCGCAATCATGGCGATGCCATATATGGAACAGGCTTCTGATCCGATTGCGTTCCAGCGTCAAATTCTCGCAGGGATCGAGCGCTTTCCAAAGGCGCGTAACCGCATTGTATTCGAGCTGCAGACCGTCGATTGGCGTCACGATCAGCGACCGATACCCGTCGATGAAATCGTGGCGACTATCGGATTGTTATATGACGCGGGCGTGACTCACATCGCGTATTACCCGGATATGTTGTTCGACTCGCATCCCGAACCCGCCAAGATGCGAGAAGTTTTTTCGAGACAGCCAAATGATCCGCCGATGAATTAGTTCATGGACGCATTGATCGGCGACTACCTATTCTTTTTTCCGCTCGTCATGTCATTGATGTGGACGACCGGCGCGCTATACACCTGGTTCCGGTACGAGCGGCATACGCCAAGGCACGATGCGCCACCGGATGCGACTCACTTGCCGCCCGTGTCGATCATCATTCCCTGTTTCAACGAAGCCGCGCATGTCGTTGAAACGATCAAACATGCACTCGCCGTTCGTCATCCCGACTTCGAAGTGATCGCTGTCGATGACGGTAGCACCGACGGAACCGCTGTTATTCTCGATTCCCTGGCCGAGAGTGCTTGGCGTCTGAAGGTGGTTCGTCAGCCGTTCAATCAAGGCAAGGCAGCCGCGCTGAAGGCGGGCGCACTCGAAGCTAGCTATGAGATTCTGGTTTGCATCGATGGTGATGCTCGCATCGACCCCTTCGCGCCGACTTGGATCGCTGCCGCGTTCGCGGCAGACGAACAACTGGGTGCATTGACGGGCAATCCACGCATCGCCAATCGTTCGACGCTCCTCGGTCGCATGCAAGTGGGCGAATTCTCCGCGATGATTGGCATCATCAAGCGGGCGCAGCTCATTCTGAAGCGCTTGTTCACCGTCTCCGGCGTCATCGCTGCCTTTCGAAAATCGGCGGTGGAGCAAGTGGGCTACTGGACACTCGATGCGCTCACCGAAGATATCGACATGACCTGGAAACTGCAGCGTGCGGGCTGGCGCGCCACCTTCGAACCGCATGCGCTCGTTTGGATTCTGACTCCCGAGACCTTGCATGGACTTTGGCGGCAGAGACTGCGCTGGGCGATGGGCGGCGCGCAGGTGATGCTCCGTAATATCGATGTGTTGTGGAGTCGTCGCTCGCATGGGATGCGACCTTTGATGTTGGAGATGATTGCGAGCGTCGCTTGGTGTTATCTGCTCGCAGCCTCTTTTCTGGCGGCGCTCGTGTGGCGGCTTGTGATGGCAGACCAGCCCTTCTCTTTGGCGGCGACTGGCCTCATCTTGGGGGCTTGCTGCGTCGTACAGTTCACAGCCGGCGCGATCATCGATCGGCGTTACGATGAGCGGGTGATCCGCGATCTCGTCTGGTCGATCTGGTATCCATTGGCATTCTGGCTGCTGCAGTTCGCAACGACCATCGTCGCTTATCCGCTCGTGTTTCTTCGCCGCCGAGGAAAGCCTGCCACTTGGGTGAGCCCAGATCGAGGCCTGCCCAACGATCGGCAAAGTTAATGCGATGATGTTGCAGGCGGCCGATAACGGTCGTCGAACACGGTACGCATGGGCTTTGGGCCGCCTTCATCGGTAGGATCACCTCGATGAGCAACGGAATCCGAGTTGGCATTTGGGATCTGGCGCCGGGCGTTCAGCGGTCCAATTTTTATGCCTTGCTGGGGACGGCGTTTTTTTCGATTGGCCTATTGACGCTCGTCGGTAATCTTCGCCCCTACCTTTTCAATTCGATGCTCGGGATACCCGACGATATCCAGGGCCGTGTCAGCGGGACGATGGATGTTATCAGCGAAATTCCGGCGCTGTTGCTGTCCGGTCTCGTCGGCGCGATGTCCGATCGCCTCGGCAGGCGGATCATCTACGGCATGGGCTTTGCGATCCTAGCGGTCGGATATTTTTTGTTTCCACTCGCGCAATTCAACTGGACTCTATACGCGATGATCTTCATCACGGCCTGCGGTGCGTCTCTGATCGCTGCCATGTTGTCTACCGTGATTGCTGACTATCCTCAGGAGACCTCGCGCGGCAAGTTGGTCGGGATTTGTTTCTTCCTCAATGGGCTGGGTGTTGCCTCGCTTGTGGGGCTCGCAGCCCAACTACCCAAAATCTATCTCGGCCAAGGACTCGATCCGATCGAGGCGGGTCGCGCCGCATATTGGACCGTCGCAGTGATCTGCCTGATCCCGATGGTAATCGTGTTGAAGGGGCTGCCTCGCCAGTCTCCTGGTCAAATCGGTGAGAGAGAGCCGCTGCTCGCGACGCTTCGAGTCGGCATCGATGCGGCGAAAGATCCGCGCGTTCGGCTGGCCTATGCGTCTGCCGCGGTATCCCGTGCGTCACTGTCGATCATCAGCGCGTTCTTCTTTCTGTGGATGGTGCAGGTGGGCAAGGAACAGGGCATGACGCCAGCTGAGGCTTTGTCCAAGGGTGGCGGAATCTTTGTTGCCATCCAGATCACGGCGACTTTCTGGGCCATGATCGTCATCACTTTCATCGATCGGGTCGATCGAGTGTTGTTCATGACTGTCGCGTCCGCATTGGCTTGCGGCAGTTACGTCTGGTTTGGTCTCGTCGATAATCCCTTTCAGCCAGCGATGTATGTCGCAGCGGTGTTTTTAGGCGTCGGCGAGATGAGCGGAATCCTCGCGTCACAGGCTTTGGTGGGGCAAGTCGCGCCAGAGCGAGGCCGCGGTGCCGTGATAGGTGTTTTCACTCTCTGCGGTTCGCTCGGTATTTTCTTTGCGGCGATTGTCGGAGGGACACTTTTTGACGCCTGGAGGCCCTCTGCGCCGTATATCGTGATGGGGTGCGTCAGCGGGCTGCTGTGCTTGTTGTCGCTCTATACGTGGCGGCGTACCGCTTAACGGCGTAACTCGTAAGCGCACATGTTGACTGCCGAGGCGAGATTCAAGGATTCGATGGTGCGCTGTCCCGATATCGTAAACGGAGTAGTCTGCAAGACGTCGATGACTGATCGCGGCAAACCACGCGCTTCGTTGCCAAACAGATAGCAGTCAAAATTTCTGAAGCTCGCGTCTTGCGTGCTTTTGCCTTGCATATCGAGGCGAGCAATTTTTGCAAAACGAGTTGGTAGCGAGGCGATATCGACTTCAGTTTCAATCGGCACATGCCAGTGGGCGCCGAGGCTCGCTCGCAGTACTTTGCCGTTATATAGATCGACGCTATTGGTGGTTAGCAGACAACGGAATCCGCCAAACCAAGCGAGGCTGCGCAAGATCGTTCCGAGATTGCCGGGATCTTGAATTTCATAGAGGCAGATCACTGTCTCCTGCGGACGACTACTGATAGACACCGTCGGCAGTATCGGAACGACGGCGACGATGCCTTGAGGCGAGTCGGTTTCCGTCAATTCCGTCATTTGCTTGCCCGAGATCACTTTGATCGGCAGCGAGCTCTCGATGGGAGCGTGATCCTCGCTGATATAAATAGTGCTGCTGCGAAGATCGTCACGGATTTCCGCCGCTTTGATGAGCTCGAGTACGAGGTGTTCGCCTTCGATCAGATAGTGGCCAAACTGCTCTCGATACTTTTTCTGGTGTAGTTTTTTCAGCTCGTCAAATTTCATGGCGTCATACCGGCAATGACCGCTTCGGCGACCTTGATGCCATCGACACCGGCCGAAAGAATTCCGCCAGCGTAGCCGGCGCCTTCCCCACAAGGATATAAACCTCGGACATTCAAACTTTGCAGATTGTCAGAGTTGCGCGTAATTCGCAGTGGCGACGACGTTCGGCTCTCGATGCCGGTCAAGACGGCATCATCACGATCAAAGCCCGCTATCTGTTTGCCAAAGGCGGGCAGTGCTTCGCGGATGGCTTCGATGGCATAGGTGGGCAACGCGAGGCTGAGATCGCCGAGGGCGACACCTGGTTTGTAAGATGGCTCAATTGCACCGAATTCTTTCGAGGGTATATTGCGGATGAAATCACCGACGAGTTGGCCCGGCGCGAAATAGTTTTGACCGCCGAGCTCAAACGCAGTCGATTCTAACTTTTCCTGCAGCTCGACGCCGGCTAGCGGCCCGCCCGGGTAGTCTTGCTCGGGATCAATGCCGACAACGATTCCGGCATTCGCATTGCGCTCGTTACGCGAGTACTGGCTCATGCCGTTCGTGACGACGCGACCGGTCTCGGAGGTCGCGGCGACGACGGTGCCGCCTGGGCACATGCAGAAGCTGTATACCGAGCGACCATTGCTGGCGTGATGTACGAGTTTGTAATCGGCCGCGCCGAGTGCGGGATGTCCGGCGTATCGACCAAGGCGTGCTCGGTCGATCGTCGACTGCGGATGTTCGATGCGAAAACCGATCGCAAATGGTTTCGGCTCCATGAATACACCGCGTCGATGTAGCATGCGGAAGGTGTCGCGTGAGCTATGCCCGAGTGCGAGAACGACTTTTTTGGAAGCGATGAACTCGCCCGATTCCAGGGTCACGCCTTGAACCTCGCCGTCATCGATGGCGATGTCGATCACTTTGCTCTCGAAGCGCACCTCGCCACCCAAGGCGATGATCTCCTCGCGCATCGTCGAAACGACGCCGGTTAGGCGGAAAGTGCCGATATGTGGCTTGCTGACATAGAGAATTTCAGCAGGGGCGCCAGCGCGCACGAACTCCTGCATCACCTTGCGGCCGAGAAATCGGGGATCCTTGATTTGGCTGTACAGCTTGCCGTCCGAGAATAATCCGGCACCGCCTTCACCGAATTGCACGTTCGACTCAGGTGTCAGCACGCTCTTGCGCCACAGACCCCACGTGTCTTGAGTACGACGCCGCACATCCTTGCCTCGCTCGAGAACGATGGGTCGATAGCCTTGCTGCGCGAGGATCAGTGCCGTGAACAATCCGCATGGCCCGAAGCCTACGACTACGGGGCGATCCTGCGATTGCGTTGATGCGCGCGGTGGAGCCTGGTAGCGAGTGTCTGGTGCAAGACGAATACTGGGGTCGTTGCTGTGTCGTTGCAGAACGCTCGCTTCGTCTCGAAGGCTGACATCAACGATATAAACGAAGCGGATGCCGTCGTTTTTCTTGCGGGCGTCGTAGCTGCGTTTGAAGACGCTGAAATCGATCAAAGACGATGCTTCGATACCGAGGCGCTTGAGGATCGCCACCCGAAGTTCCTCGGGGGTGTTCTCGACGCTTTTCTCGGCGAGGGGAAGCTGCAGCTCGGTTATGCGGATCACATCATCATTTTAACGTTAATTTAATGTTCATATTTCGAACCGTTCGCAGCGAGCCATGTCATAAACCTTTAATCGAGGGGGTTGCATGTCAAGACAGTTAGGGTCGGGGTCCTTTTCCAAGGGCGCACTGGTATTGGCGTCGGGTCAGGCTTTAGCGCTGTGGTGGCTGCATCAGTCGATCGATAGTGGAGTTTGGCCCGCGACCGCACCTGGCGGTTTGTTCGCCGCTTATCTCGTCGCCGTCTTTTTACCCTTGACCCTGTTGGTGTTGTGGTCACACCGTCACGAGCAGCTGCTGTGGGTGTCGGGCGTTGCTGTGGCGACGTTTTTGGCGTTCACCGGTTATGGGTCTTTCGGTGATCTGCCCGCGTTAGTCGGCGAGATTAATCTGGAGGAAGATCGCATCGCGGGCTTTTTGTTGCCTTGGGCAGTCGCGTGGCTCATTGCGCTACCGATGCTGCGCGCGCGCCTCGAAATCGGCCGATGGCGCACACCCTATGCCGCGCTTTTTCGTAGTGCTTGGCGCAGTTATTTGACGCTCGCCGAGTCCGCCTTGTTCACCGGCGCGTTCTGGTTGTTGTTGTTGCTATGGGCTGCGCTGTTCGAGACCTTAGGCAACGATTTCTTTAAAACGATATTCAGCGATCCACGATTCGGCTATCCCGCTACGACGCTGGCATTTGCGACTGCGACCCAGATCATCGGCAGCAGCGATCGATTCATCGATGGCGTGCTCGACCAATTGCTTGGCCTGATGAAGTGGCTTTTGCCACTCGCAGGTCTCATCGTCGTCGCTTTCTCACTAGCATTGCTGCCCAAGTTGCCAGCTTTGTTTGGTAGTGGTGAGCGCGTCATCAATAGCGCCGTTCTGCTGGCGCTCGTCGCCGTGACCTTGCTGCTCTTCAACGCCGCTTACCGCGAGGGCGATCTTGATCCGGGCTACGGGCGCTGGTTGCAGCACGCGCTGCGCGTCGTGCCGCCGCTGCTGGTGCTGGTTGCGCTCACGGCGCTCTACTCGATGAGCGTACGACTAATCGAGTTGGGTCTCACGCCGTCTCGATACTGGGGTCTCGTCACGGCGATCTTTGCGGTTCTGTATGCCGTGGGATATGCCTATGCGAGTCTGCGAGCAGGGCCCTGGCTTGGAGCAATCAGTCGAGTCAATTTTCGTGTGTCGGTCATTTTGCTTGTCACGTTAGTGATCAGCTTGACCCCGATTGCCGATCCGCTGCGTTTGAGTGTGGCGAGTCAGATCAAGCGTGCGCTCGCCGCATCGACAGTCGATGCTCGTGCAAGTGCCCTACAATTTTTGCGCTTCGATTCGAGCGAGCGTGGTCGGGCGGCGCTCGAATCGATCATTCGTGAGGCAGACTCAGTTGAGCTCAAGACCGAGGCTGAGCGTGTAGCTGCGCTGACATCCCGCAAGGCCCTGCTGAAGAGCGATCCAGCCGCGACGCCGGCACGCTATGTAGCGTGGCGATCAGCATTGCAGATTGTTCCCGCCGACCGAGAGATTGGTCCGGCGCTAGAAGAAGCTATTCGTCAAGAGTTCCGTTTGTCGGCCTCTAGACTGGATCCGGGTGGAAATGCCCGTTCACCACGTCTCGTCGTCGTCGATATCGATGGCGATGGATCACCGGAGGCGTTACTACTGGCTGGGACGCTTCGAGGTGAGCCGAAGCACCTGCGGGATTACTTTGTTTTTCGCAGTGAGGACGGTAAGTGGGCTCGATGGTCACTTGGGACCTGGCGGTGACGAAGAGTCTCACATCGCATCTAGACCGAAATCGATACGTCGCAGGCGATGCGTCAATGAACCGACTGAAATGTAATTTACGCCGGTGGCGGCGATGTCTCTAATGGTGTCGAGGTTCACGCCGCCGGAAGCTTCCAGAACGCACCTTTCCCCAGTCATTGCGACTGCTTCGCGTAACTCGTCAAGCGACATATTGTCGAGCAGTATGCAGTTTGGCTTGAAGGGCAGTGCTTCGCGTAGTTGATCGAGAGTGTCTACTTCAATTTCGATGACTCGCATGTGTCCTGCATTGCTGCGCGCACGCTCAAGCGCAGCCGACACGCCACCAGCAGCGAAAATATGATTATCTTTGATAAGCACGGCGTCGCCGAGAGAGTGACGATGATTGACGCCGCCGCCGATCAGAACGGCGCGCTTCTCCAGCAGCCGCAAGCCTGGTGTTGTCTTGCGAGTGCATGTCACCCGGGCCGACGTATCGGCGATCGCAGCGACATGACTTGCTGTCGATGTCGCGATTCCGGACAAGTGTCCGAAAAAATTTAGAACGGTTCGCTCAGCCATTAAGATGGAACGAGCATTGCCTCGAAGCACTCCGATGATTTCATGCGGATGCAAAGCAGCGCCCTCGGGCACCAGCCAATCGCACGCCACCTCGCGATCGATTAGTTTTATCGAGAGTTGTGCTGCATCGATCCCCGCGAGAACCCCGTGCTCACGACTTCGTATGACGAGCTCGACCTGAGTTTCTGCTGCTACAACCGAGTCGGTAGTGACATCGCCTGCAGGCACCAGATCCTCTTGCAGAGCCAAGCGTACGATCGGTTCGATCAACACATCAGGAATTGGTCCAGGCGAAACGGTAGTCATTGAGGTGCTCCTGCACTGTGATTAGGCAGCAATTCGATCCGTAGTTCGTTATCAGAGCTTTTCGAGAGATACGTCCTCTGCGCGACTGAATTGGTTTCTTGGAAGTCTTCTCGAAAGTGACCGCCCCGACTCTCTTCTCGATTCAATGCGGCAGCGACGATCAATCTTGCGGCGAGCAAGGCGCTTGGCATCGGGCTAGCAGTAGTTTGCGATGTGATCCACTCGAGAAGGTTGGTCAGCCCTGTTTTGTGTCGGATTACGCCGCAGTCTTTCGACATCCTATCGCGCAGCGTTGCCAGAGTTCGCGTCGGCATTCTCGGCGGCGGTTGCGCTGATCGCGAGGTATCGCTATTCAAAGCGGTCAGCGGCGTGTTGAGCAGGCGCTCGGCGATACGCGCAGCGAATACGACCGACTCAAGCAAGGAGTTAGAGGCTAGTCGGTTGGCGCCATGCGCACCGGTCGATGCGCATTCGCCGCAGGCGGAGAGGCCAGTCACGGCGGTGCGCCCCCAAAGGTCGGTAGCGACGCCGCCCATGTGGTAATGCGCCGCCGGAGCGACGGGGATGGGAACGTCCCGCGGGTCGATACCTGCGGCCCGACAGGATGCAAACACCGTCGGGAATGCCTCGGGAAACCGGCGACCCACAGCGTGGCGACAGTCGAGCCACGCTCCGCCGTTTTGCTGCCGCTCTGCGTGTATGGCCCGCGCGACGATATCTCGCGGAGCTAAGTCTCCGCGTGAATGGTAGCGAGTCATGAACGGCTCACCTCGAGCATCGATCAACACGGCGCCTTCGCCGCGTAGGGCTTCAGTGACGAGCGGCGCCGGATCACCGCCACTATCGAGCGCAGTCGGATGAAATTGAACGAACTCTGCGTCGGCTATGAGTGCGCCGGCACAGAATGCTTGTGCGATGGCAGATCCCCGGGCTTCGATTGGATTCGTCGTAACGGCGAATAATCCACCCACACCGCCTGATGCGAGCACAGTCTCTGCCGCTTCGATAACGCCCTCACCAGCGGGACTGCGCACAAGCGCTCCGCCGACTCTGTCAGGTTCGTGCAGCAATGCGATTGCTCGCATGCCCTCAATCACTGTGATGTGCCGAGCGTTTCGCACGGCAGCCACCAAGGAGCTCATGATGGCGCGTCCCGCTAAATCTCCGGAGACGCGCACCACGCGCGGGTGGCTGTGAGCGGCTTCGAGCGACAAGGATAGCTGACCGTTGGGATCTCGATCAAAGGGGATTCCCAAGTCGATGAGCTCCTGCAGCCGTGCAGGTCCGTCGTTCGCAATCGTCGCCGCTACGATCGGATCGACCAAACCGGCACCCGCGAGGATGGTATCGGCCGCGTGCGCTGCGGGACTGTCCTCGGCACTGACGACAGCGGCGATGCCGCCTTGTGCCCAGGCGCTAGCAGCCGCCTGACCAAGGGCTGCTGGTGACAGCACGATACAAGGGCGTGGAGCGAGCCGCAGCGCAAGGGAGAGGCCGGCGAGCCCCGCCCCGACTATGAGGACCTCGGTACGAAGACGTGCGGTCAATTTCGGAACATCAACTCGACATCGACGGGAG
>JACCEB010455919.1_pt1 | contig 10407 bp, 10 predicted proteins | sample 7454761 | NCBI WGS metagenome assembly JACCEB01 (sample SAMN15323454, study PRJNA562643) | freshwater metagenome | isolation source: river surface water | place: USA:Blue River Watershed | collected 2017-08-18 | reverse complement strand
ATTAAACACACCTTTGAATAGATTTATCAGTTTATTTCAAAGCCAAGTGTATGCACAAATTGCCACACAATTAAGTAACAATCTATTTCAAAACAGATGTGCAGCACCAGATGGTAGTGCTATTCCAGGTTGTGTAAATCCTACTACCGGAACATTTAGCCTAGACGGCAATACTATTACTTGGGTGAAACAGTCAGATAAAGTAACATTGACAGTTGTTGATGCAAAAGGAACTGTTACCACTGTTACTGTACCGATTGCTAGTTTTGGATTTTAAGGAGACATCATGTTTAAATTATCAATCATAAGTTTAGCAATGATGGCTCTAGTAGGTTGTTCCACAATTCGTCCATTAGACACAGCATCAGTACAAGAAGAAGCTAAAGTTACAGAAAATATCAATAAGAGTTTTGCTAGTGTTCAAGCACCAGCTGGACCACCAGTGGTTGTAGCTGTGTATAGCTTTAAAGATCAAACTGGACAACGTAAGCCAAGTAACACACTAAGTTTATTTTCAACAGCAGTTACACAAGGTGCCGAAGCATATTTAATTAAGAGTCTACAAGAAGTAGGCAATCGTCAATGGTTCACAGTAGTTGAACGTGTAGGTTTAGATAACCTACTTAAAGAGCGCCAAATGATTCGCCAGACTAGAGAAATCTATGACGGTGACAAAGCTAAAATGTTACCTCCAATGACACTGGCAGGCGTTATACTCGAAGGTGCTATTGTTGATTATAACAGTAACACTCTTACAGGCGGTACTGGAGCTAGATTTTTAGGAATTGGCCCGTACACTCAATACACTCAAGATTTAGTGGTTATAAGCCTACGTCTTGTCAGTGTTACTACAGGGGAAATCTTAACTACTGTGACTGTAGAAAAGAATCTCTTGAGCACCGCAGATGGTGTAACAGCACTACGTTTCTTTAATCAAGCGACCCGTGCGTTCGAATTTGATAGCAGTCAAACATTTAACGAACCAGGTAACTATGCACTACGTAGTGCAATAGAAACTGCTGTAGTTGAATTGATTAACAAAGGAGAACGTCAAGGGCTTTGGAAATTCAAGGAGAAGTCAAATGAGTTGGTTCAGAAGGACGCCCCACTTGAAGCCGGCAGAAAAGCATTATCCTCATCACAGAAACAGCCCGGCAACGCAGAAAGCGTTGGAGGAAACAAAGCAAAAACAAATGCCGTTGACGGTTCCGGGAAACCAGTTGAAACAAAATAACCAAGGAGAATAAACAGAAAACGAATAATCTGTTTAATTTTGAAGTATGAAAAAAACTATAATAACAATGATGCTTCTAACAGCCTTCCCTGTATTTGCACAGAGTGTGGCTGTAACGCAACCTAGTCCTAATGCTCCAGTACAGCCTGTGCTAACAATTAGTGCAAATGCTGTAACAGCACTAGGATCTAATACAACTAACCGTGTGTTTGTTGATCAAAGCGGTGAAAACCCAGATGTCAGCATTACACAAACTGGTGTTGGTAATACTGTAGGAGCGAACGCTACATACACTAAAGGTATTACAAATATTCCTCAAAGATTAGTTGGTGGTGGTACTAGAAACTTCACTGTTGATACACCTATGTACCTACGTGGTGCCGATCAAGACATTACAGTAGTACAAACAGGAAATAATAACACTGTTAGCCTACGTGCAGAAAACCCAACTAGCAGTGGAGATGGTGTTAGTATTAACATTCAACAGATTGGCGACAGTAACTTTGTTGATGCAAGTTGCGGTGGCGGCACAAGTAGCACAGGCACAGCTCTCACAACTTGTAAAGATGCTACTATTAGTTGGAAATGGACTGGTAACAGCAACGTTATGCAGTTCAAAGGTACAGGCGACAGCTTAAACAGTCAAGTTGAAGTGACTGGAAACAGCAATGAAATGTACATTGACGCTGTTGGTGACAAACACAGTCAGGTAATTAAAGTTGCTGGAGACTATAATGTGTTTAATATTAGTCAAACTGCTAACAGCACAAATGGAAGCAGTGTATGGATTGATCTAACTGGTAACAGTAACAAGTTTGCAATCAGTCAAGCCGGTACACAAGATAATGTAGTACATATCAAGAGTGTAGCAAACACAGGAAATTGGAATATCGTTCAAAGAACAACTCAATAAGGAGTAGACAGTGAAGCATCTACTGGCTGTTGTTCTGTTATTTGCATCTACAGCTTACGCTCAAATAGGTAGCATTACTGAATTTCAAGGTAATGCTACTATTAAGCGTGGCAAAGATACTATTGCAGCACAAAAAGGCACAGCCATTGAACAAAATGATCAGGTTGAAACTAAAAATGGTAAATTAAAAATTACCTTTAAAGATGATACCACTGTCAGTGTAACCGAGCACAGTAAGTTAGTCATAGATGATTTTGTCTATGATCCAAAGAGCGGTAAAGGAAGTCTTGGTCTAAAGGCAGCAGGCGGCACAGTTCGTTATGTTTCCGGAGCGTTAGCTAAAGATCCTAAGCAGGTAAAAATTAACACTCCTACAGCGGCTATCGCTGTTCGTGGTACAGACTTTGTTATGAGTGTTAATGAAATAGGTTCAAGCATGGTAATTCTAATGCCTAGCTGTGATTGGGAAACTAGCGCAGTTAAAGGTGTAAGTTGTACTACAGGTAAGATTGATGTAGAAAGCGGCCCAAACCTTGTTAGTATGAATCGTCCTTATCAGGCTACACTAGTTGAATCAGCAGGACAACCTCCAACACCTCCAGTTATAGTTAATTTGTTTGGTGCTGCTATTGGTAACAATTTGCAAATAGCTCCTCCTAGAACAATGAGCGGTGCTAATGTCGTAGCTGCTGCTCGTGCAGCAGCGGCAGCTACTGGTGTAATTAGAGAAAGTCGTAGAGACGAAAAAGAAGATAAAGAAGATCATAAAGAAGCAGAAGCTAAGGTTGCTAGCAAACAAGATCGTGCTAGTGGATCTACAAGATCAGAGAGTAGCGAAGATTCGGAGACTAAGATAGTTAAAAAGAAAGAAGATGAATTAGAAACAATATCTAGTCAAACTGCCGCAGTTAGTGAAACAGAAAATCCAAACTTATTTGCTCTCTATTCAGATAAAGCTCAAACAAAACAAATTGGTTGGATGTTTGAAAGTCTAAGTAGCAGCGGAAGGAATTATGCTAACGTAACACAGACAATGAACAGTCAAGTACAGGTTACAATCACGCAAGACATGCAGACTGTTGGACATAACTTTAGTACAGGGCGTGCTATTGGATCAATTACTATAACTCAAACAGCTAGGTGATAATATGTGGAAAGGTGCAAGATACAAATATTGGGCTTGGTTAATTGTAGCTATCACTATGTTGTTAGTTAGTAAACTTTCTCATGCTTGGGATAGTAGTAGTGCTTATAACACTATTGCTATGAGCTATACTGCTAATACAACTATCACACAAATAATTAACCTTAATTCAACACAAAAGTCTGCTAACACAATTAACTTTAAAGTTGATGTTAAGAATGGTGGTGGTAGACCCACACACGATTTAGCCGGCAATCCTTTGCAATACTCAACTCAAACAGATTCTGCAACTATTACTATCTATCGTTATAATAGTTCGGGCACGTTGCTTGGCACAACAGTTAGTCAAACTTATATACTTAAAAACTATGGTAGTAACGCAGGATGGAGTTCGGCACCGGGAGATAACCAACATCCATTTACACAGGCCAGCATAACTTATACAGGTAGTCTAGCAGACACAGCCTACATAAAAATTGAAATGAAAGGTACAGATGGTGCATGGTGGGCGGGTAACTATGGAGCACAGTGGCGTACTCCTACAGTAACAGTAGGATCAGGTACAACTAACATTGTTTATAACAGTGAATTTGGTGTTGCTCCAGATGGATTAAAAGCACAAGGATGGACAACTAGTTCAGGATCATGGAGTAACTGTGGTGTGACTAGCGGAAGCCTAACCTGCGTTACACAAGAGTCTGGTGTTACTGCTAACATGTGGGGCGGCGGCTATGATGCCAACGGTGGTACTACAAGTGGCACAGCCGGTGGATATGCAGGTACACTAACTAGTGATAATGCTACACAGGCAGCAAGCGGTGCAATAATGCCAGGCGGTGGAAGTACTACAGCCGGGCCTGCACCTAGTCCTCGTCCAACATGGCCTGTAATTAATCGTCCTGCAAATCAAATCGGCTTTGGCTCTGGACGCACAGGTGGTTGGACTGTACTTGCTCAAGATTATGGCGGCAGTAACAGCGGAATATGGAGTTCTATAAATTACGTTGGAATCGCACATAATACAGCACAGTTTTGGGCAACTTCTTATATGCGTTGGCCTGGTGCAGACAATGGTGTTAGCAGAACTATTTGGTTTAGAACAGGCTACGACGATGCACATCAATTAAGAGTAAATGGACAACTTGTAACCAGTGGTGATTGCTGTTATTACGCATACGGATCTTATACTGCTAAACCTGGTGAAATTGTAAAACTGGATTTCTATAGTGGCAATGCAGGCGGCAATGATTGGGTAATGCAAGTAGCATGGGATCCTCAAGGTGACGGCACTTACGAGTTATTAGATAGCAATACTGTTGCACTTCAAGGTCCTACAGAAGGAGGAGGTAGTTACTGGTATAGCAGTGACATCACCACAGATCAAACTAATATAGTAACCAGTGCTCGCAGTCGTGTAAATGCGGTGAGTGGAAATCAAATTTGGATCGAAGAAAAAATAGGAAGTATTAGCAACACTGTAACCATTGAACAAACCGGAACTAACAATATGATACAAGGGCTAGGTGGTGGAGATGCCATACTAGACGGCAATAGTAACAACATCACAGTCAAGCAAGGTGGTGGTGGAAATTCCGGAAAAAATCTTACAGAACTTGGAGTTTATGGAAATAGTAACACAGTTGCCATTTACCAAGCTCGTAATACAGACACTGGTCTAGCAGATGGTGCAGAAAGCGGCGGACACTATGCTGGCTTAGGTATTAACGGCGATTCTAACTCTGTAACAATTAGACAGGGCAATCAAGGTGCAGCCAACAGTGGACATGTTGGATTAATTTATATCAAAGGCGACAGCAACAACATAAGCCTCAAGCAGGCACATGATGGCGATAAGAAAGCATTTATCAGTGTAGATGGCAGTAACAATTCTAGCACAATTTTACAAGGTGGTCTTGGTAATCAATATCTTGATTTGATGCTAACTGGCAACGGGCATACTGCTAACATTACACAAACTGGAACTGGAAGTCATAGAGCTACTATTAATCTACAAAACGCTGGCGGTGCCAGTATACTAAATTTAACACAGCAAGGCACCACTGGACAACAGTACAGCATTATGCAACAATGTGCCAACTTATCAGGTTGTTCTGTTACAGTAACACAGGGTACACCGTAAAAGGTAAATATTGTTCAAGGATTCTAACAGCAATTATATTTGGCCTTCTTTGTCGCTAGGACTTAGTCCATGCGCTGATACCCCAAAAAAAGAATCCTGACTTAGATGAAAAAACCCAAACTACGCATATTCTTGCATCATCCAGAATGCAGTGTACAAAGTGGAGCAGGAATCTACGAAGCTTTATGTAACGACTTTGATGCTGGCTTTTTTCAGGTCGATGATATCAAAGATAGCTACTTTAAAAAATTAGATATGGTTGTATTTCCTGGAGGTATTGGGGATAGCGACACATATGACACAATCCTTAAACCTAAAGAATCAATAATACAAAATTTTATTGCTAAAGGTGGTAGCTACCTTGGTGTATGTATGGGTGCTTATTGGGCTGGCCCTTATTATTTTAATATTGTTGAGGGTATAGAACTTGTGCAGTATATACGTCGTCCTCGTTCTGGTATTCATCGTAGCTACAGCACAACTACACTAGTACAATGGGGAGAAGAACAACACAATATGTTTTTCTATGATGGTTGCAGTTTATTAGGTGACAGATCTAAATTTAATACCATAGCTACATATAGTAATGGAGATGCTATGGCTGTTATTCAAAATCGTGTTGGATTAATAGGATGTCATCCAGAGAGTATGCCTAGCTGGTATGAAAAATCGTATATGCGGAATCGTTGGCACAATTTTGAGCACCATAGATTATTAAAAGAATTTGCAAAGAAAATAGTGTAAATACTATTTTAAGGAGAACACCATGGCTAAGTTTATATTAGGTGTTCTACTCTTACCCGCCGTTGCCCTGGCACAGCCCGTAGTGGTAGAAAAGCCTGTAGTCTGCGGTCCAACACGAGATGTTATTAAAACTTTAATGGGTGAAAATATCAAAGAAGTTCCATCCTGGACTGGAGAGGACGACACAAGTAAATTTTCAATGTTTGTTAACGAAAAAACAGGCGACTGGACCTTTATACAGTTTAATGAGAAAATTGCCTGTGTTCTTGGTACAGGTGAGAAAAGTCGATTTATCCAAAATAAGCCAACAACCTAACTTTGTAACGAAATTGTAATCATTTTGTGTTTAAATAGTAATGTGTTTTACACATTCACTTAACACAAGGAGACACAAAGTGAAAAAAATATTCGTGACACTACTGGCGACCTTAGGAATTGTCGCTACAGCACAAGCACAAAGCATTAACGGAGCCGGGGCAACTTTCCCGGCTCCTTTGTATTCAAAGTGGGCAGAAGCCTACAATAAAGAAACAGGCATTAAAGTAAATTACCAAAGTGTAGGTAGTGGTGCCGGAATTAGACAAATTGAAGGTAAGACTGTAACTTTTGGTGCAAGCGACATGCCACTCAAAGATGACAAACTCGCAAGTTTGGGAGCGACACAGTTTCCAACTGCCATCGGAGGAGTGGTCCCAGTTATTAATCTTAAAGAAGTAAAGCCTGGAGAGTTAAAACTTACTGGCGTAGTAATTGCAGACATCTTTTTAGGCAAAATTAAAAAGTGGAATGATCCTGCTATTACAAAATTAAACCCATCACTAAAACTACCTGATCAAGACATAATGGTAGTTCGTCGTGCAGATGGTAGCGGTACTACATTTATTTGGACTAATTATCTAAGCAAGGTAAGCCCAGAGTTTAAAGAAGCCATCGGTGAAGGTACCGCAGTAAACTGGAAGGTTGGTGCAGGCGGCAAAGGTAACGAGGGAGTTGCTGCCATGGTTCGTCAACTACCGGGAGCATTAGGTTATGTTGAGTATGCCTACGTCAAGCAGACTAAAATGAACTGGGTACAGATGCAAAATCGTGATGGTCAATGGGTTGCACCAGACGACCTGACATTTAAAGCTGCGGCTGCTAATGCTACCTGGGATAAAACATTTTATCAGATCCTAACGGATCAACCTGGTAAAACAAGCTGGCCCGCATCCGGTGCTACGTTTATTATCATGTACTTAAATAATGGTAGTAAAGCACAAGAAGCACAAGATGTTCTCAAATTTTTTAACTGGGCATTTGACAAAGGCGATAAAATGGCAGAAGACTTAGATTATGTTCCTTTACCAGATAATGTCGTCGCTCTTGTAAGAAAAGAAATGGCAAAAATCAAATGAGTGAAGCAGCGGGTGGGTTTTTAGGTGTGTTCGAACAGCGTGTCGGCCAATTACGAAAACGTTTAAAAAACGAATTAGAAAAAGACAAGCCCATCCGCTGTCGCAGAACTCTTAAAATGATTATTAAAGAGATTAAAGAATGGGAAGATGTGTTACACAAACATCAAAAAGATCACAAACGTTGTCCGCATTGTGGAGAACGATTAAATGATTAACAAAAAGCCCCTTCCGGGGCTTTTTTATTTCTTAAACAAATATCGTTTGTGAAACTTTAATACAGAGGCATTGTACTGTAGTATGACAATGACTAAGCCTGCAAGCCACGGGAATACTTTTAGTACCCAAGGTTGTAAATTACTTAACCAGTCTGCTAACAACGGCTCTTTGACAAACATCAAGAAAGCTACGGCAAATAAAACATAGCTACCTATGTAGACACTGCCAGGCCAGCGTTCAAGTATCTTGCTGACAACGCCGGCACCAAATAAGATAATTGGCACACTGATCAACAATCCAGCAATAATTAGCCACCAATTGCCATTAGCAGCAGCCGCAATACCGAGAGCATTGTCTATTCCCATAACTGCATCTGCTATAATAATTGTTGTAATCGCTGCTCTTAGTGTGTCTTTAGCTTCAATCTCGTGACTGCCACTGTCAAATACTAGTTTCCATCCAATCCATATTAACAAGGCTGCACCGACAGCTCTAAGTCCAGGAATCATTAACAAGTAGGTAATCGCGGCCACACTAACAAAGCGTATGGCAATGGCCCCAAATGTTCCCCAGAAGATTGCCTTCTTCTTTAGGTGAGGTGGTAATCGATTCGCAGCCATTCCAATAACAAGAGCGTTATCGCCGGCTAAAACAATGTCAATAAGAATGATTGCTATAATGGCCCATGCGGCCTGTAATGAGAGTAATTCCATAATTTTTCCTTAAAATTATGGTCTCGTCTCTTTGTCTATACACCGGGTTTTAAACCGTACTGACGATGTATAGAGCCTATACATAGGCTAACTACTCCCCAAGTGTATTTATAAAACTAAATATAAGCATGAGAGCTTATGAAATACTAACTGAACTTTTTAACACAGACCCATTAGAATTAGAGTGGGATGGCTATGGTGAAGAACAAGAAGCCAAAGCCGTGCTACCTGCTCGTCCTGGAGAGAGAAGCGATGTTTTACGCATAAAATTTACTGAAGTTGATGATGGTGTCGCTGAAGTGTTCTTCTCGTTAAATGATGATTTTGATCTAACTGGTAGAGGCAATGTCAGCGTAATATTTGCCACAGTGATCAATGCTATAACAGACTATGTTCGAGACATGGAACAAATAGAAACTATTATATTCACAGCCAAAGAACCCAGTCGTGCTCGTATGTATGATACAGTAAGTAAGCGTGTAGCAGCCAAGTTTGGATGGCATGTGGTTCCCTACGATGAAATGCAGAAGCGTTATATAGATTATCTTGATGCTCTTGATTTTAATTTTGTCATAGCCAAAGGTCCTGCTCCTAAACAATATAAGGACGTTAATAAACCACAACACGGTGAGTTTAAACCTATATTGTATGTTTATCACGTAGAAGATCCTAACTTGCCTAGTATAAAACTTCATGCTAAATCAGATGAAGAAGCATGGCAGTGGGTCGTTAATAATATAACTAAGATCCAAGGATATCAGGATCAAGAAATAGATACTAAAATGTTAAGAGCCACTACTATCAAGCCTGGTCTGCGTAAAGTTATAGATTTGACTAAGAAAACATGAAAAAAATACTATTAAACCCTTGGACAGCTCTTGTTACATTAGCTGTTATACTAGGAGTACGTTTTGTAGATCCTAGTTTTGTAGAATCAGTTAGACTACGATATTTTGATCAACTGATCATAAGTCAACCTAAGAAAGATGTTCCCATTCATACAGTGAATATTGATGAAGCTGCATTAGACAAGTACGGACAGTTTCCTTTTCCTAGAGACATCTACGCAGACATAATCAAAGACTTGTACAAGCGTGAAGCAGGATTGGTTGTATTCAACGTGTTAATGCCAGAAAAAGATCGATTTGGTAAAGACGGTGTACTAGCAGAAACAATTAAACAATATCCCGTAGTTTTGCCTGCACTGGGTCACACCAAAGGTAAGAACACAGATTGGGGCAGTCCTGTACAAATTGTAGGACAAGATCCAGAAGGCAAACTTGTAGAATATCCGGGACTAATCAACAGCGTAGACAAACTAAGTGAAATTGCCGCAGGTGTTGGTATTGTAAACACATTTCCAGAAATTGACGGTGTTGTTCGTCGTATGCCTTTAATGATTATGACTAGTAATGCTTCACTAGTACCGTTGGATCAACAACAAAAAGTAGTACATCCTGCTCTAAGTTTAGAAACAATTCGTGTAGCAGCACAAGATAAGATACAGGTTAAAATAGGTGATACAGGTGTAGAAGCCGTACGTGTGCCTAAGGTAGGACGCATTAATACAGACAACCTAAGTCGCATCTGGATTGATTGGGCAGGTCGTCCGGCAGAACATAGTCTAGCAGAACTACCAAAAAGTTTCAACGGTGGTATAGTTATTGTTGGTCTAAGTGCAGCAGGATTAGCTAATCCTGTGGCTACTGCCGCAGGCGAAGTATGGCCACACTATCTTCAAGGTGCTGTTATAGGCACTATGATGACACAGACTAATATACAGCGTCCTTTAAATGCAGACATGTATGAATTAATTGCTATTGCTGTTGCTGGTAGAATTTTAATATTTTTAATGAGGTGGACTTATGTTGGAATCGCCGCCACTGTGGTTACGGTTAGTGCTGTTATT
>JACCEB010304041.1_pt1 | contig 10407 bp, 7 predicted proteins | sample 7454761 | NCBI WGS metagenome assembly JACCEB01 (sample SAMN15323454, study PRJNA562643) | freshwater metagenome | isolation source: river surface water | place: USA:Blue River Watershed | collected 2017-08-18 | reverse complement strand
TAATGCAGTTTGGAGTTCGGAGTTCGGAGTTCGGAGTTCGGAGTTTGGCTTTGAGCTTAATGCTTTCGGCTTACTGCCCCTTTCTCTTCCCGCCCGGCATCCCGCGTGCTTCTGTGCCTTCCGGCCATGCCTCTTCCCTGCGTTTCGCGGAATTCCGTTTTTACAATGCGCCGGTGCCTCTTCGGGCTTGGGCTCCTGCTCGCCGGCGGGCTCCAAGCCGCGCCGAGCCTGACCTTGCACGCGACGCGCTCCGGCCCGACCGACCTCGCCGTCACCGGCAAACTCGCCGGCGTGCCCGCCGGGGAATCGCGTTACGTGCGCTGGACCGACCTCGCGGCGCTGCCGACCACCAAACTCACCCTCGACGGCGAATTCGTCCCGGGGAAACAGGAAGTCACGGTCGTTTTCCTCGCCGATCTCTGGGCCCGCCTGCCCGTCGGCCCCGGCGCCGATGCCGTGCTGGCCACGTGCACCGACGGCTACGCTTCGGTCTTCATCGACACCTTCATCCGCGAACGCCGGCCCTTCCTCATCCTCGCGATCAACGGCCAGGGCCCCGAGAAATGGCCGCCCCCGGGCCTCAAGTTCAACCCCGGCCCCTACGTCATCAGCGTCGACAACTCCGTCTCCCCCGGCGTCGAGTCGCTCCTCGACATCGGCCACAAGAAACCCTGGGGCGTCGCCACCATCGAAATTGCTTCGTTCCAAGAACGCTTTGCCGCCCTCTTCACCGGACGCTGGGCGAAGCCCACCGCCGCCGCCGCCGCGGGCCGCGAAATCTGGATCCACTCCTGCACCAGCTGTCACGCCGGCCCCGTCGACACCGGCACCTTCGGCGGCACCAAGGGCGGCCGCCCTTTCGAAGTCCTCGTGGGCCACGCCACGCACAATCCGGCCTACTTTCGCAGCTACGTCCGTGATCCCAAGGGGTTTGCCAGCACGGCCAAGATGGAGCCGCACCCGCACTACACGGATGCACAGCTCGATGCCCTCATCGCCTTCCTCAGCCTGCCGCCAAAAAAGTAACACGAGCAAACCGGCATAACGTTCATTCTGGCCCTCCGTTTGCTTCGCGGGGCTCATGCCGTTTTCCGCCGATCGTTCCCCGGACGCCCGTCGCCCCGGTGAGGGCGCGCCCGGGACCATCGCCCTTTACCCGATGTCCGCGTACACCCGCGGCATCCGCAAACCCGGTCAGTTCCACGTGATCCGCTGCGGGGACGACCAGCAGGACCGCCTCGGCGGCCTGATCCCGGTGCCGCACCGCCACGATTTCTTCGAGATCATCTGGGTGCGCCAAGGCACGGGCCTGGTGCGCAGCGACCTCCGCACCTACCCGGTCAAACCCCGCACACTCTTCTTCACTTCCCCGGGCCAGATCCACAGCTGGGAACTCGCCGCCCCGGCCAAGGGCGAGATCGCCAGTTTCTCCGAGGAGTTCTTCGCCGTGAACAGCGACCAGCCCGGCCTGCTCGCCAAGATGCCGTTTCTCTACAACGGCGAAGCCGATCCCATCTTGCACCTCGACGCCGCGGAAGGCCGCCGCATCGACCAAGCTTTCGCCCAACTGCACGAGGACGCCGGCCCCGACGCCGCCGGCCGCGACGACTTCGTCCGCGCCCACCTCACGATTTTGCTCACCCTCGGCCGGCAATTCCTCGATCGCCGCCGCCCCGGGATCGCGACCTTGCCCTCGGCCGACCTGCTGACGCGCCGTTTCCGCGTCGCCCTGGAGGAACACTTCCCGCGCCTGCTCGAGGTGGGCGACTACGCCGACCTGCTCCGCGTTTCGCGCACGCACCTCAACGCGCACCTGCAGGCCGAGACCGGCCGCACCGCGAGCGAGATCATCCACGAACGCATCGTCCTCGAAGCCAAACGGCTGCTTGCGCACACGACGCTGACCGCCTCGCAGATCGCGTACCGGCTCGGTTTCCACGACCCGTCGTACTTCGGCCGCTTCTTCCGCCGCACCACCGGCCAGACCCCGGGCGAATTCCGCGACCGCGCCCGCACCGACCTGCTCGCCGGTTAGCCGGTCCCGTCCGATCCAAGGACAGGAAGTACAGGAGTAGGAAAGCGGGAAAGGACAGGACCCGCGGCTTCACGCCGGGCGGCTTGTTCCTGTCCCTCCTGTTGCCGCCCTCCTGTTCAACCTGGCCAAAAACATAATCGTACGCCCACCCTTCGTCTGCCGTCTGCCGGACGGAGACAGGATCTACAGGATTGCTGAAACCGGATTGAACAGGATCGAAGGCCGAGCCTGGGCCTCCGGCTACTCTTGACCGCAGCGATTCCCTTCCTGTCCATCCGCCACCCCCGTCCTGTCCTTCCTGTCCCCTGCCTTGGGGCGCACAAAAAAAACGCGGCCCCCCGAAGCGGACCGCGTTTGCACACCCCAAACAAATCGGCGTCAGAACTTGTACTTCAGCGAGAGGGTCAGGGTGACCGGCTCGCCCTTCAGGATGATCGCGTTGGCCGCGAACGAATCGAAGGAGTGGAAATACCGTTCGCTGAACAGATTTTGGCCGGCCGCCGTGACTTCCCACTTCGGCGTGACGTACTGCAACGTCGCGGACCAGAGCGTGAAGGCGGGGAGCTTGATCGTCTTGTCCGGATTGCCCCACTGGCTGGTCGTGTAGGAAGGACCGCCGCTGAGGACCCAGCCGTTGCCGAAGTTGTACTTGGCGAAGATGCTGCCGTTCCACTCCGGAATGCCGAAGCGGGGACCGCCCGGATTGGGCCGGCCGCCGAAGTCGGACGAGAAGATGCCCGCGTACTGCGTGAGCTGCTGCGCCGTGAGCGGCACGAAACCGCCCGGGATCGTGGGGGAGCGGAAGTAGTGCTCCTGCCACGTGAGGTTCGTCGCGAGGCTGAACTGCTTCGAGACATCGGCCGTAAGTTCGAACTCCACGCCGCTGCCGCGCTGCGGCATCGCCTGGCCGCCGCGGATGTCGAAGTTCACCAGCTCCTGGTAGAAGAACGACACGCCCGCGAAGAGCTTGTTGTCGAGGGCGGTGGCCTTGACGCCGAACTCGCCGAGGCTGCTTTCCTGGTAGTTCGTGTCGCCGGCACTGATGCCGCCGGAGACGTAGAAGCCCTGGAACGACGTGCCCTTCTGCCCGGTGGCGTAGAGCGTCACGTTGGGCGCCACCTTCAAGGTCGGGCTGACGCTGTAGTTGGTGTACGTGGTGCCGCCGCCCTTGCGCGGGCCGCTGTTGAAGTCGGCGCCGAGGCCGTAGGGCACGCCCCAGTCCCACGACGCGTTGTCGATGCGGCCCGAGAGAATGACCGAGAAGGCCTCGGTGAACTTGATCTCCGGGATCAAAAAGGCGCCGACCGTGAGGTTGTCGCTGTAATAGCTGCCGAACGGATCCCAGTAGGTTTTGCCCAAGAGGTCGCGCTGGCCGCCGGAGAGCATGCGGTCGTTGTTCGTCGGGGCCTTCGAGATGTCGCGGCGGTTGAACGGCTCGACCGTGAATTCGGTCTTGGCGATCGCGTCCTCGTAGCGCACCGAGGCGCCGTACACGAGGTTGACGCCCTTCATGGCGGGGAACGACTGCTCGACCAGCAGCTTGTTTTCGAGGGTAAGGTTCTTGCCGTATTCGCCGTAGCCGTACGACGAGACCTTGTCGCGCTTGTAGGCGTCGAGGAAGAGCTTGTTCGTCACCTTGAGCCCGCTCTTCGGCGTGAAGATCGTGTCGAAGAACGCGAGGAAGGTGTCGGCGTTGGTGTAGTCCTGCGCGTCGGTGATGACCTGGCTGCCGTCGAGCTTGACCGTGCGGGCCGTCGGATTGTCGATGGCGCCGAGGTAGGAATAGAAGAACTGCGCGTCGGGCCGGCCGGCCACGACAGCCGGGCGGAAACCCGAACCCGCGAAGCCGGTGCCGAGGGCGAGGAACGAGCCGTCGAAGTTGCCGCGCGTGCCGCCGAAGGGCGTCGCGGTCTCGAGGGCGGCGCGGTTGACGAGCCCGGGCGACGTGTTCGCGAACGTGAAGGACCGGCCGCTCGGCAGGCGCACCGTGAGGCTGGCGCCGGTGAGGTCGTTGAGCGGCGAACCGAAGACGTAGTTGTCGTTGTCGATCAGGTCCTGCGTCACGCGGTTCCAACCCGGATTCTCCTTCGAACGGTGGCGGTAGTACTCGCCGCCGGTGAAGATCGAGACGGTGTCGGAGAGGCGCGACTTCAGCGAGCCGTAGGCCGAGAAGTAGTCGTTCTTGATGCCGGCGTAGTACGAGTCGGCCTGCTGGTTGGTGAACGAGAGGCGGAAGGCCGCGGGCGTCTTGCCGATCAGCACGGGGCCGCCGACGTCGGCCTGGACCTGGAGCTCGTTGTACGAACCGTAGCTCGCGCGCACGGAGCCGCGCGATTTGTCGTAGTACGGGGACTTCGGCAGGAAGTTGACGAAACCGCCGGGGCTGGCCGCGCTGTAGTGGCCGGGCGCGGGGCCGCGGACGTAGTCCATCGACTCGAGCGAGCCGAACGACGTCGGGTAGCCGTTGCGGTTCCACACCCGCTGCATGCCGTTGAAATAGATGCTGGTGAAAAGGCCGCGCGTGGTCGGGATGCCGGGCACGCCGTAGAAGTTCACGACGGTCGAACCGGGGACGAGCGACGCCAGGTCGTACACGTCGTTGATGTTGCGCAGCGCCAGCGTCTCGGGCGTCAGCACCGACACGCCGCGGGGCGTGTCGAGCAGGCTGCGGGAGAAGCCGTAGAGCGAATCGACCGGCCGCGAATTCGGCAGGAGCGTGTCGGAGCTCTCGACGCGGGTCTCGGAAGCGATGAACTTCTCGAGCACGGTGATGTTGGGATTGGCGGCCGGCGCGGCTTGCGCGAGGGCCCTGGATTCGATGCCGCCGGCGCCGATCAGCGACAGCAGCAGCAGACGTGGGATGGGTGTGTGGTTCATGGTACTCATGGTTTTGGCCTCCTGCCGGAAGCCGTTGCGGGGTCCAGGGCTCACTGCGCGGCCTTTGCAGGCCGCAGGCCTTCCGGCAGAAATTGGGGATCGAAAATGTCCGCGAGCTTCACGGGCTGGCCCAGCACGCCGATGGCGGCCAGTTGCCGGAGCTCGTCCTCGAGGCGCGCGGGGTCGATCTTCCCCACCGCCTCGCCCTTCGCGGGATCGCCGGTCACGAGCTTGAACTCGCGCATCGCCCCGACGCTGTAGGCGATGAACTCCGGCACCATCTGCTTGTTCAACGAGCCGATGATCTTGTCCGCCTCCGCGCGATCGCCGGAGATGTACTCCGTCCAGCCGCGGATCGATGCCGCGGTGAACGCGCGCACGATCTCCGGGTTCTTCGCCGCATAGGCGCGGCTCGTGTACCACACGCGGTACGGCGAGAATCCCATGTCCGAGAGCAGCAGGGTCTTCGGCTTCGCGCCCTGCTGGCGCACGTAGTAGGGCTCGTTCGTGATGAAGCACTGCTGGACGAACTTTTTGTCCGCCATGAAGCGGCTCAGCCCGAAGTCCAGCGGCGTGATCGACACCTTGATGCCGAATTTTTTCTCCATCAGCATGATCCAGCCGGCGCCCGGCACGGCCATGATGTTGCGGCCGTCGAGGTCCTTGAACCCGCCGATCCCGCCCTCCTCGTGGAACATGATCGCCTGCGGATCCCGCTGCATCAGCGCCGCGACGACCTGGAGCGGAATGCCGCGACCCACCGCGATCGCGATCTCGTCCGTGCGGCCGATGGAAAATTGCGTCGCGCCCATCGCCACCTTCTGGGTCGGGATCGCGTTCGGCCCGCCCTGCACGATCTGCACGTCGAGGCCGACCTCCTTGTAGTAGCCCTTGACCACCGCCTGGTAGAAACCGCCGTGCTCGGGCTGCGCGTACCAGTCGGTCTGAAGCACGATCTTCGTCAGCGGCTTCTCGCCCGCGGCGGCGGGCGCGGTCGCGGCGGGCTTGTCGCCGCAACCGGCGAGGCCGAGCGCGGCGACGGCGGCCAGGCAACGGAACAGGAGGGAAACGCGGGTGCTGGGGTTCATGCTCATTCCTTTTTGACCATCGAATCGTGCCACGAATGCAGGAGGCGCCAGTGGAGCCAGTTGACCCCGCCGACGAAGAGAAAACCCATCACGCAGGCCACGAGCCCGGTCGCGAACAGCGCCGGCGTCTTCAGCTGCGAGAAGTACGCGATCGTCATGAAGCCGATGCCGCCCACGCCGTTCTCCGCGCTGCCCGCGAGGAAATCGCCGACGATCGCGCCGATCGGCGCCAAGGTGCCCGCAATCTTCATGCCGGTGAGGAAATACGGCATCGCGCCCGGGATGCGCAGGTAGCGGACTTCCTGCGCGCGCGTAGCCTTGCACATCAAGAAAAGCTCCCGGAGATTCCGGTCGACGGAGACGAAGCCCATCGTCGTGTTCGCGACCACCGGGAAGAACCCGATCATGAACGTGATCGCCACGATGCTCGGCAGCCCCTGCCCCAGCCACAGCACGAAGACCGGCGCCAAAATCGTCACGGGCATCATCTGCAGAATCAAAATGTACGGGTAGAACGACGCCTTGATCCGCGGCGAAAACCCGAGCGCCATCGCGAGCAGAAACCCCACGCTCACGGCCGCGAAAAAGCCGAGCAGCGCGCCGCGCACCGTCACCATCGCGGCGGACAGCAGCGGGCCGCGTTCGTCCCAGGCCGCCTGCGCGATCTCGCCCGGCGACGGCAGCACGAAGGTCGGGATCTTGAAACCCGCTTTCACCGCATACCACAGCCCGATCAGGGCGAGACCCGTGATCGCCGGCTGCAACCAAGCCATGAGACGCGTGGATTTCATCGGCGGTTCAATGGCCCCCGCGCACCGCGCGCAGCGCCCGCGCCGTGGCGGCGAGCAATTGGAGAAACTCCGGCGTTTCCCGCAGCTCCGGCGGCCGCGGATACGGGAACGGCACGTCGATCACCGTCGAAACGCGCCCGGGATTCGCGGCCAAGACCACGATGCGCGTCGAAAGGAACACCGCCTCCGCCACCGAGTGCGTCACGAAGAAACCGGTGAACGGATCCGTCTGCCGCAACGCGAGCAGGTCCTCGTTCAATTTGTCCCGCGTCATTTCGTCCAGCGCACCGAACGGTTCGTCCAGCAGCAGAATCTCCGGCGCCACGCTCAGGGCGCGCGCGATCGATACGCGCATGCGCATGCCGCCCGACAGCTGCCACGGGAACTTGCCCGCGGCGTCGCCCAAGCCGACGACGTCGAGCATGCGTTTCACGCGCGCCGTGCGGCGCGCCGTGGCATCGCCGCGGAGCAACAGCGGCAGCTCCACGTTTTCCGCCACTTTGCGCCACGGCATCAGGTTGGCGCACTGGCAAACGAAGAACATCAGCTCGCGCGCGTCCTCCGGTGTCATGCCGTCGATCACGAGTTGGCCCGCCGTCGGTTCCGTGAGCCCCGCGATCAGCCGCAGCAGCGTCGATTTGCCGCAGCCGCTGGGCCCGATCAGGCTGACGAACTCGCCGCGCTCGACCGTGAGGCCGATGTTGTCGAGGACGAGGGGGCCGCTGCCGAAGCGCTTGGACACATGCTCGATCCGGACGAGGGAGGGGGCGCTCATGCGGGTCGCGCGCGGGTCAGGTGGCCTCGGCGGCGATCGCGGCCGCGGCCACGGCGGCCGCCCCGGGATCGAATGGATTGCGGGGATACGATTTCATTTTCCCCGGATTGAGCAGGCCCTTCGGATCGACCGCGTCCTTCAGAGCGCGTTTCTCCGCGATGTTCGGATGGCGGCCGCCCTCCTCCAGCACGAAGGTGTGCGGGTTGGCCACGCCCACGCCGATCTCGCCGCACGCGGCAATGATCTCGGCCAGCCGGGCCTCGTTCTTGAAGAAAACCAACGGGATCGCGCCGATGACGATCGAAGCCGGCGAGGGCGTCGCGCCGTCGGACGCATTGCGCATCATCTTGGAATTGCCGGCGACCCACTCGAGGTGCTGCAGGATCTCGCCCGGGAAACGCCGTTCGAGTTCGGCAAATTGCGCGCGGAAATTTTCGCCGTAGCCGACCTGCAAGTAAGTGATCGTCGGGTCCGACTTCATCGCCCACAGCGTCGTGTGGTTCCACGTGTAATCCGTGATGAACGGCGGTTTCGGCGGATCCGCCAGCGGCTGCCGGAACACCGTGGTCAAGCCGGCGGCCTCCGCCGCGGCCACGACCTCCGCCGCCTGCGCGCGGTCCACCAGCAGGAAACTCGTGTGCTCGCCGTTGCGGAAATACTTCGCGAGCGGTTTGAAGTACGACGGGATCGGCCATTGGAACTGCGTCACCAGCCGTTTCCGCCAGGTCCCGTTCCGCGCCGCGCCGTCCGTCCACGTCAGCAACGTGTCCCAGTTCGGCGAACTGAAGATGAGCTGCTCGTAGTCGATCTTCGGCGCGAGCCGCATCTCGATCTCCACCAGAAATCCCGTCGTGCCGTAGGTGTGCAGCGCCTTGATCGCGTCGCGCTCCTCGAGCTTCAGCAGCCGCGGCTCCGCCTCGCAGGTCATCACCGTGACGGACTTCACGTTGTCGGCGGCGTTGATGCCGCCCCACGTGATCGAGCCGATGCCGCCGGAACCGCCGCAGAAAAAGCCGCCGAGGGAACTCTTGACCCAGGTCGAAGGCAGGCAACGCAGCTCCCAACCCGCGGCCCGCGCCGTCGGTTCGATCGTACCGAGCCGCGCGCCGGGTTCCGCCCGCACGACGCCGCCGGCCACGGAATGGATCTTGTCCAACCGCGCGAGATCGATCACGACGCCGCCGAAGAGCGGCACGCATTGGCCGTAGTTGCCCGTGCCGCCGCCGCGCGGCACCACCGGCACGCCCGCCCGGAAGCACGCGGCGATCGCCCCTTTCAATTCGTCGAGCGAACCCGGCCGTACCACGAGGTCGGCGACCTTGTCGTCCAACTTCCGCTTCAGCACCGGCGAATACCAGTAGAAGTCCTTGGAAAGCGTTTCGAGGGACTCGCCGTTCTCGATCACGTGCTCGGCCCCGAGCAGGGTGCGGAGTTCAAGGCGAAGGGCTTCGGGAAGATTGGGCATGCAGGGTTCCGGACCCGAAATAGCAGGTTCGCTGCCACCGGACTGGCACCTTTGCCAAAAGTCTGGACCGACCTCGCGCATGGCATCGCCAGTGCTTTCATTCCGCGATGCTGCTCCTGCGCCGCGCCCGCGTCCCCGCCGCCTTGCTCCCGCCCTACTTGCCGCGCGGCGCCGTCGATCCCCTCGAACCGACCGTGCTCTGCGATGTCGGCCTCGCCGGAAACGAAATAGTTTCCGTAACTCCGTCTTCCTCCGCCGCCGCGCCCGCCGCGACCGCGGAAATCGACGCCGCCGGCGCCCTCGTTTTCCCCGGCTTCGTCGACGCCCACGTCCACCTCGACAAAACGCACACCTGGCACCGCGCGCCCAACCGCACGGGCACGTTCTGGGAAGCGATCACGAGCCTCGCCAACGACAAGGACAACTGGACCGAGGCCGACCTGCTCCGCCGCGCCGGCTTCGCCCTCCGCACCGCCTACGCCCACGGCACCCGCGTCATCCGCACCCATCTCGACACCGGCCTGCCTTGGTCCGAGGTCAGCCACGCCACCATGGCCCGGCTCCGCGCCGAGTGGCGCGGCCGCATCGAACTCCAGACCATTCCGCTGTGCGGCGGCGCCGATTTCGTTTCCGACACCGGCCGCAAAATCGCCGACCTCGCCGTCCGCTACGGCGCCTCTGCCCTCGGCGGTTTCCTGCAGATGAATCCCGACCTGCCCGCGCAGATCGACGGCCTGCTCCGCCTCGCCCAGGAACGCGGCCTCGGCATCGACCTGCACGTCGACGAAAACGACAACCCCCAGGCCGAGTGCCTCCGCCTCGTCGCCGAAGGCATCTTGCGCAACGGGTTCACGTTGCCCGCCGTCTGCGGCCACTGCTGCAGCCTCGCCGTCCAGCCCCGCGACCGCGCCCGCTCCACCATCGATCTCGTGAAGGCCGCCGGCCTCGGCATCGTTTCCCTCCCGCTCTGCAACGTCTACCTGCAGGACCGCCGCAGCGCCGGCACCGTCTTTCCCCGCACGCCCCTCTGGCGCCGCCTCACCTTGGTCCACGATCTGCTCGACGCCGGCGTGCCCGTCGCCTGCGCCAGCGACAATGTCCGCGATGCCTTCTACGCCTTCGGCGACTACGACGCCGCCGAAGTCCTCGTCCAAAGCGTCCGCCTCGCCCATCTCGATGTGCGCCTCGACGCCGCCGTCGGCGCCGTCACCCGCACCGCCGCCGATCTCGTCGGCCTGCCGACCTACGGCCGCGTCGCCCCCGGTTCGCCCGCCCACCTCGTCGTCTTCGGCGTCCAACGCTTCAGCGAACTCCTCAGCCGCCCCGGCACCCCGCGGCGCCTAGTCAACGCCAACGGCTTCGTCGCCGCCCCCCTC
>JACCEB011256967.1_pt1 | contig 10413 bp, 10 predicted proteins | sample 7454761 | NCBI WGS metagenome assembly JACCEB01 (sample SAMN15323454, study PRJNA562643) | freshwater metagenome | isolation source: river surface water | place: USA:Blue River Watershed | collected 2017-08-18 | reverse complement strand
TCTATCTTCTACAACAAAAGCAAAACCTATTCCAATAACTGCCGCAACTATAATACCACCTATACCAAATGCAATTTCATTATGGAGTCTTTGTATTCTTCTTTTTCTTCTTTGAGATGCTGCAAATTCATCAGACATCTTTTTCGCAATTAGTATAGTTTGTTCTTTACCCATGACTTCCATCATCTCTGATACTTCGGTGTAAAGAGCACCTAGCTCAGGTGGGCTTTGATAAATCATTACTTCTCGTAATTCTTTACCCATCTCCTCAAGTTGTTTTCTCATTAGAATACGTTGAAGAGCTCTTTTACCTAAGCTTGCATCTCCAGTATAGACTTCTGTCTTAGCACGCTTTTCTTCTTCGTCAAATATAGCAACACATTTGTAATAGTTATCATAATATGCACCCAACTGTTCACCTATTTGAGAATAGATGTTTGTGTGTTCACCAGAATTAGCTTTCTTGTTTAATTCAATTACTTCATTCTTTTGTCTGATGAAATTATTTTTTTGTTCTATTGTTGGAGGTTTTTCTGGAGGATACAATTTTTTAAATTGTTCATCCATATCCTTAATTACATCTTTTACCTCACCGGCAGCGCCTTTGATGTCTTTGTAAAGCTTACAGCCTTCCTTGACAAGCTTAACCGCACCGTTGGCAAGAGCAAAGAGCGTTATCGGATCCATAGTTCACCCGTAGGTAATTCTCTTCCAAAAGAAGATACTGTTAAAATACTATGGAAACTTTTCGACCCAGAGCCCATTAGTGGGCGTAGTAAAGACATAACAATATGGAATTGCTTTTCCATTTTGTCTGCGATTTGTCCTTTTTCTCAGAAATACTATTGTCCTTTCGCATAGGACATTATATAATAGACATAATATTTATGGTCTCTAAAGGTTTATCTAATGAAATTTTATACTAGCGTAAATTTATATGGCAACAATATCCTAGTCCGTGGGGTAAATAATGGCAAAAAAGTACAGGACCGTGTCCCTTTTAAGCCTACGCTATTCGTAAAATCGCAAAAGCAAACCAAATATAAATCTCTGTTTGGTGAGAATCTAGAAGAATTCAAATTCGAAAGTATCAACGAAGCTAAAGACTACGTACAACGCTACAAAGATGTTGAGAACTTTCCCATCTTTGGCAACACCAATTTTGCCTATCAGTATATCACAGAAACATTTCCTGATCAAATAGATTTTGATATTACGCAAATCAAAATTTGGTCATTGGATATTGAAACATCTGCAGAAAACGGTTTCCCTGATGTATTCTATCCTCAAGAAAAAGTACTTCTGATTACTATTCAAGACTATGCTACAAAGGAATTAGTTACATTTGGTCTAAATGAATTCAAGCAAACAAAAGACAATCACAAGTATATTCTATGTAAAGATGAGGCCACGCTTCTTAGAAAGTTTTTAGAATATATGTCCGAAGATCACCCGCATATCATCACAGGATGGAATGTGGAATTTTTCGATATCCCATATTTGTGTAATCGTATCATTAAAGTATTAGGTGATGATGCACTAAAAGACTTTTCTCCTTGGAGAGTGGTTAAGGAAAAGAACATCATTAAGTTGAAGAAAGAGAATTTATCTTTTGAGATTATGGGGGTTGCTGTTCTAGACTATCTTGATCTTTATAAGAAGTTTACCTACACCAATCAAGAAACCTACAAGCTAGACCATATCGCTAAGGTAGAACTTGGTAAACAAAAATTAGAATACGAAGGTACCTTCAATGACTTCTGGAAAAACGACTGGCAGCGTTTTGTAGAATATAACATTCGAGACGTTGAACTGGTAGACGAGCTTGAAGAAAAGATGAAGCTCATTGAGTTGATTCTTACTATGGCATATGATGCCAAGTGTAACTACATTGATATCTTCTCTGCAGTAAGAACCTGGGATTGTATTCTATATAATCAGTTGTGGGAACGGAACATTATCGTACACCAAAGAGAAGCTAGACCAGGTAGAGATATCGCAGGCGCCTATGTTAAGGAACCTAAGCCTGGACAGTATGATTGGGTAGTATCATTTGATGCAACCAGTCTGTATCCTAGTATCATTATGCAATATAATATGTCACCAGAGACACTAATGGTTGGCCATAATTATATGGAACACTATGATATGTCTATGACTGAGGTGTTAGAAGGTTCGAGAGATCTATCTAATCTTGAAGATAAGAATGTTTGTATGACTGTAAATGGTAGATGCTTTACAAGAGACAAGCAAGGTATCTTCCCTGCGATTGTTCAGAAGCTATTCGACGATCGTAAAGTATATAAAAAGAAGATGCTTGAGGCACAATCCAAATACGAAGAAACAAAAGACAAAGCTTGGCAAAAAGAAATTGCTAAGTATAATAATTTTCAGATGGCAAGAAAGATTCAGATGAACTCTTTATTCGGTGCCATGGCAAACGAATATTTTAGATTTTATGATGATCATATTGCTGAAGGTATTACTCTAACAGGACAATACATTATTCAAAAGGTCGGAAAAGATCTAAATGATTATTTGAATAAAGTTTGCGGCACAAAGAATTATGATTACTCTTTCTATTCTGATACTGATTCTTGTTATGTAAGCTTCGGTCCGCTTGTGGAAAAATTCTATAAGGATAAAGATGTAGAAAAGATTGTAACTATTCTAGATCAAATCTGCGAAACAAAGATTCAAGAAGTCCTAAACAAAACTTGTAATGGTATTGCAGACTACACTAATGCTTTTGATAAAAAGATTTTCTTTAAGCGAGAGGCGATTGCTGAAAAAGGCATTTGGATCGCTAAGAAAAGATATGCATTGAACGTCTACAATAATGAGGGCGTTCAATATAAGGAACCTAAGCTAAAGGTATTGGGATTGGAGATCGTCAGATCATCTACTCCTGAACCGATTCGAGATGCTCTGAAGAAAGCGGTTAAGATTGCTCTAACAGAAACAGAAGATAAGTTGCAAGAATTCATTCGTAATTTTGAGGTTGAATATCGCAATCTTAAAGCAGAGGATATTTCTTTTCCTCGAGGCGTCAATGGTATGGACAAATACAATGACAGATCTAATATATATAAACAGGGAACACCGATGCACGTGAGAGGTTCTCTTTTGTTTAACTTCTATTTGGCAAAGCATGACCTACATAAAAAATACCAAAATATTAAAGAAGGCGACAAGATCAAATTTGTTTATTTGAAAGAACCTAACCATATAGGTGAAAATTGTATAGCGTTCAATGATGGAATTCCTGATGAATTCGATTTGCGACGCTATGTAGATTATGATACGATGTTCGAAAAATCTTTTCTCGAACCTATGAATACGATATTAAATGGTATTGGATGGTCGGCTAAACCCCAAGCAAGTCTAGAAAGCCTATTTGGTTAATAGACTTATACAACTACATCTAATATAATATACACATACTAAGGAGATATACATGTCTATACTAGAAAAACTTAAAAAGAATTCAACAATTAAAGAAACAGAGATTTTAAATAAGTCTAAGTTCTTTAGTAAAAAGGATATGATTCAAACATCAGTCCCAATGATCAATGTCGCCCTTTCAGGTAGTTTAGAAGGCGGCTTGACACCTGGTCTAACAGTATTTGCTGGACCATCTAAACACTTTAAAACTGCCTTTTCACTTTTGTTGGCAAAATCTTATCTGGAGAAATATGAAGATAGCGTTGTACTATTTTACGATTCTGAGTTTGGTAGTCCTCAATCTTATTTCGATAGTTTCGGGATCGACACCGGAAGGGTACTACACACTCCTATTACCGACATTGAGCAACTAAAGTTTGATATTATGTCACAAATTAATAACATTGAACGAGGCGATCATGTTATTATTGTAGTTGACTCTGTAGGTAACCTTGCATCTAAGAAAGAAGTCGACGATGCTTTGGAAGGTAAATCTGTAGCAGATATGACTCGTGCTAAACAGATGAAGTCTTTGTTCCGTATGATTACACCTCACTTAACAATCAAAGATATTCCGATGGTTGTTGTGAATCACACTTATTCTGAAATTGGTTTGTTCCCTAAGCAGATTGTTTCTGGTGGAACAGGCATTTACTATTCAGCAGACAACATCTATATCATTGGTCGTCAGCAAGAAAAAGATGGCACTGAAGTTGTTGGATATAACTTTATTGTGAATGTAGAAAAATCTAGATTCGTAAAAGAGAAATCTAAGATACCTGTTGAGGTTACATACGAAGGCGGTATCAGTACTTGGTCGGGCTTATTGGATGTTGCGTTAGAAGGTAAGTTTGTTGTCAAGCCATCTAATGGTTGGTATTCTAAAGTTGATCCTAAGTCTGGAGAAATTGAAGATAAGAAGTATCGTATAAAGGATACTTATACAAAGGAATTCTGGATGCCTATTCTACAGTCAAAGGCTTTTAGAGATTATATCGAAACAAGATATAAGACCGCATCTATTGATATGGTAGGTAGCGAAATGTCTGGAATCGAAATAGACGAGGAGTTCGAAAATGCAAGTGAAGTATGAACCATGGGTGCTGCGTAAAGAAGACGGTGCCGAGGTATGGGGTGTAAAAATTCTAGAAGGCAAATTCAATGAATTGACGATCACTATTAATGATGTTAAAATGACGGATGAATCTGATGGCACTGTCTCACTAGACTATGATGTCGTTTATTCTTTACTACCCATTGAGGAACTCAAGGGAGACGAATTTGATCAGACAATCTCTTTTATTATACAAGACATTTTAGTTAAGGCAATGAATGAATACGAAAATCGAAACCGTAATACTGCAGAATCTAGCAACGGATGATGATTTCATGAGACAAGTAATCCCGTTCTTGAAGCGGGATTATTTTTTAGATAATAACGAAAAAACAGTATTTGATAAGATCAGTAAATTTGTAGATGACTACAATACTGTTCCTACAAAGGAAGCTCTTATTATCGCTTGTCAAAATGATAAGAGCTTGAATGAAGATCAGTACAAAGAAGTAGTTGAAATAATCGGTGATCTAGAATCCACTGAACACAATCGAGAATGGTTGTATAAGGAAACAGAAAAGTTCTGTAAGGACAAAGCTGTTTACAATGCTATTCTTTCTTCAGTTGCAATCATTGATGGCAGAGATAAAAATAGATCAGAGGATGGTATTCCTGCTCTGTTACAGGAAGCACTTGGTGTTTGCTTCGATAAGAATGTAGGCCATGATTATATTGCAAACGCTGATAGACGATATGAATTTTATCATCGTGTCGAATCTAGAATTCCTTTTGATCTAGACTTCTTTAATAAAATTACTAATGGCGGTTTGCCTAATAAGACATTGAATGTTGTATTGGCAGGCACTGGTGTTGGTAAGTCTTTGTTCATGTGTCATGTGGCGGCATCTGTTCTTGCACAAGGTAAGAATGTTCTGTATATTACTCTTGAAATGGCAGAGGAAAGAATTGCGGAACGTATTGATGCTAACTTAATGAACATTACTTTGGATCAGTTGAAAGACTTACCGAAGGCTATGTTTGATAGTAGAATTGAAAAGATTAGAAACAAGACTGAAGGGTCTCTGATCATTAAAGAATATCCTACTACTGGTGCACACGTCGGACACTTTAAAGCATTGTTGAATGAGTTGCAACTAAAGAGACAGTTTAAACCTGATTTGATTGTTGTAGACTATTTGAATATTTGTGCAAGCTCTAGACTAAAAGCAAGCTCAAGTGTGAACTCGTACACTCTTGTAAAGTCAATTGCTGAGGAACTTAGAGGACTTGCTGTAGAAGAGAATGTTCCTATCCTATCAGCTACACAGACAACTAGAGGTGGTTATGGAAACACAGATGTTGAATTGACTGATACTTCAGAATCATTTGGTTTGCCTGCGACTGTAGACTTCATGTTTGCTTTGATCTCTACAGAAGAGCTTGAAGCATTGAATCAGTTATTAGTTAAACAACTGAAGAACAGATATAACGATCCTACATTGAACAAGAGATTCGTCATTGGTGTAGATAGAGCTAAGATGAAGTTATATGATTTAGAACAATCTGCTCAAAAAGGATTGACTGATTCTAATCAAGATGTAGGTATCAAACCTCCTGCTGGATTTCAATTTAATAGAAATAATGGTTCGGCAGATCGTCAGCGAGACTTTTCTAAAATTAGAGTGTAAAATGAAATCACTAAAATCTTCAAGATTATCTGCAACCAAATTATCAAAGTACGATAATAGCGAACTACAGGAGTTGGATTCTCCGTTACCAATTAATGTGCGCGATTTAATAAATCAACCACCTAAGGTAATTTCGGTTCAGCAAAATACCAGTAAAATGGGTACTGAAGATGAGATTAGAAGTAAACTTATAGCACAGGCATTGATGAGCAAGCTTTGATATAAATAAAAGAGTAGCCTAAGAAAGGACCCTTATGATAGTTACAGTACGTGGAGCTAACGACAGAGACCTAACGAAACTACTTAAAATGGCAGCAGAGTCATTTGCCAAGAAACTTTTATCTCCCCAGTTAATCAGAAATATTTCTGTTAAAGTAGTAATCAAACCACAGGACAAAATGGATGCGGGTGGTTACTGCGATATTGCAGAAGATGATGACTGCGTCTATCCTAGAAATTTCGTAATCGAAATAGCTAGAACCAGAAAGAAAATACATATGTTCACGGTACTTGCTCATGAGATGGTTCATCTCAAGCAAATGGCAACAGGTGAAATGAAAGATCGCTATATCAAACATAAGTATGTTACTGTTTGGCGTGGTGATAGATACGAAGATAATATTTTGTACTGGGATCAGCCTTGGGAGATTGAGGCGTATGGTTTGGAGAATGGCCTGGTTGCTAAATTTTTAATAGAACACAATCAATTCAAAAATTTAAGACAGAAAGAACAGGATTGGTTTGTCTATGATGAACTAGAGACTTATGCTAGTGAGGAGAGAAAAAGTATGAGTCAATAAAAAGGAGTCAGGATGGAAGAACAAATTTTTACGCTGTATGACGTAATACAAATATTTTTATTATTGGCAGCGTGCTGGGCTTGCAGGTGCGCAGGCTATTACAAAGGCATTGCTGATACGGTAGACTTTTTCCATGATAAAGGAATCATCGAAGTTACAGAGGGAGACATCTCCAGGAAAGATTAATAAAAAGGTTTTACCTTTTTTGGCGGTAATAAAAAGGTTTTAATTTTGAATACCCTGGCAAAGGACTAGGGTATTTTTTTGGATTGCTTGACTTCTGGTCCGAAAGGACATATAATAATGAAAATGAAGAAAAGATTATGCGATTCTCAATAGGACAAACAGTAACAGTTCGCACCAAGTGGCGGTCCAATATTTTGGGTCAAGACTTTGATGAGAATGTCTTTACGGGCACTGTGGTTCCAAACCCAAAATGGTTAGATCATGACTATGTGTCGATTCGAACCGGCAAGATTGAGTATCCGATTTCTTACATTCATAAGAAGTTTATTGTCGGACACGACTTCCCAGAGTCGCGGTCCGAAGAAAGAATTTTTCAGGTGACTTCAAAATCATCCGGAAAAATGTACAACGTCATTTCTGTGAATGGCGATGTAACTTGTGATTGTATAGGCTTCCAGTTTCGCAGAAAGTGCAAACATTCTGAAGCTGTCAAAAAAGTGTTAGTTTTGGACAACACTGATGCTTGACACGGAAACGAAAAGGCTATATAATTATGGTAAGAAAGTAAAAATGCTTTCTTTCAATCTTATATCATGAAGGAGTGACTTATGTCTAAATTTACAGTTGCAGGTGTTTCTACACAAAATGGTGTTACGAAGGTTCGCTTCGCTAACGATCTGGTATCTCGCACTAAGCTATTAGCTAAGGGCGGCCATTCTCCCCTAGAACTTATTGAACTGCCCCAGGCAATGACCAAGGCAGAAGCATGCCAACATCTTTTGAATACAGGTGGTGTATTCAAGCAGTGGGCAAGTCTTATCACTGAGACAATGGGCAAGAAGCAAGGTACAGTTTCAGCGGCAGCAAAGCCAGCAAAAGCAGCACCTGCTAAGAAAGTAGCACCAGCTAAAGCGCCAGCTAAAGCACCTGCTAAGAAAACAGCCCCAGCTAAGGCACCAGCCAAAGCACCCAAAGTAACAAAGCCCGCTAAGGCAGAAGAAGATCTCGAAGTTAAAGAGATCAAGAAGCTTGCCGATATGGAGCCAGCATTAATGTAAGGAACAGTATGCCCCAGAGTAGAGAAGAATATTATTACAATCCAAAGATAGCTATTATCGGCCTAGGTATGGTCGGTGATGCGATAGACTATTCTACTGTAGACTGGGGCGGCAAAGTTCTTATTGATCCCGCTAAGGGACACAACGGCACATATGAAAACGCTCTAAAGGCTGAGGCAGTTTTCATATGTGTACCTTCTCCGCAAGGAGCGGATGGTTCTTGTGATTCGAGTATTCTCGAATCTGTACTAGATAAACTGGTTGATTACAAAGGTGTAATTATCAGTAAGTGTACTGTACCTCCGAGTGTCTATACTAGACTCTCTAAACAGTTTCCTAATCTAGTTCATGTTCCAGAATTTTTGACTGCTGCTAAAGCAAGGACAGACTACTTGAATGGTACTTTTACTATGATAGGTGGGAGTGTACTAGCTTTCCAAAAAGAGGCAGAACGCATCATTAGAATGACTCAGCCAAGTTTGAATAAGGTACACCTATGTACTGTAGAAGAAGCTTCATTGGCAAAGTATGCGATTAATTGTTTCTTGGCTACAAAGGTAGTGTTCATGAATGAACTTTACTTGTTGGCTAAATCTGCAGGTGTTGATTATGATACAGTACGAGGAATGATGGCTTCTGATAAGCGTATCGGACATTCTCATATGATTGTACCAGGTCAGGATGGCTTTGGCTTTTCGGGAATGTGCTTCCCGAAAGATACTTCTGCACTTCTAAGGTATGGTGATACTGTAGATGTGAACTTAACACTATTGCGTCAAGCAGTTGACACAAACAATAAGTTAAGAAAAGTATCAAAAAATATCTAAAAAAGTGCTTGACAAGATGCCTAGTTGTATATATAATATAGCATAAATAAATTTTTTAAGAGAGAAAAATGTTTTCGATATCCTTACCCATTAGCTGCAAACAGAATCACGGTAGAGTACTACCTGGATATGATGCCTTTGCACGCACAAATTCATGGGAGATTTGTCGAGGGTAACGATTAGAACATCTTTAAATTCTATCAAAACCCTCGGTACCCCTAAAGTCCGAGGGTTTTTGTTTCTTAAAACCTTTTTATTAACAATTTTTAATAACCTTAGTCTTGACAGGGTTACTAAAAGGTGTTATAATTAGCACATAGACAGTAGAAATGCTGTTAAACGGTTTCAGTAACCAGACAATCCAAAGGGTTATTACTCAGAAGGTTGACAAGGTTGCTGAAGTATGTTAAAATTCAGTTTTAGATAGATCGTTATCTATAACAGTGTTCTTGGTTTATTAAAAATTTGCATATCATTTACCCGGTTAGCTCAAAGGTAGAGCACACGACTGATAATCGTGAGACAGAGGATCGTTACCTCTACTGGGTACCATATTAAAATACATTGGGTTACCAACTCCAGTAGGTGCCTGTCAAGGAAATTATCAGCAGCCGTGCTGACCTTGACAGTAGCACATGAAGCCATCCGACGGTGCTGGAATCAGTTGGCGCGTAATGTAGACAGAGTCTTATCGGCAGACGGTGCCGTGAGAAGCCTGCGGTGCAGGAATGACTCTGATACCCCAATGTATTTTAATATGGTAGATGTCCTCATCGTCTACAATGGCAATTAGGATCCCTGGCTTTCACCCAGGAGAATCGGGTTCGAATCCCGATGAGGACGCCAAATGCTCGGTTCGTCTATCGGTTTAGGACACTAGCCTTTCACGTTAGTAAGACGGGTTCGATTCCCGTACCGAGTACCATATGTTAGTGTTATTATGGAAAATTCCTGTGCTCGCAGGATAGTGATTCTGTCAATGACGGCTCTGGTTCGAAACACCCGTAATACAGTTGGATAAGACAAATGCTCTTTGGACGCTTAGAGAATAAGTCTTAGACGGTAAAAACAAACGACAGTACGGTGAAGGCTGTCTATAACATAGTAACACTAACATATGGTTTTAAGGTCTCAAAGTGTTCATGGACGCACGCATGCCTGTCACGCATGAAGAAGGGGATCGTTACCCCTTGGGACCGCCAAAGTTTTATTCCACAGTAGCACAGCGGTAGTGCAGTTGACTGTTAATCAATTGGTCGTAGGTTCGATCCCTGCCTGTGGAGCCAGTTTGCCCCGGTGACGGAATAGGTATACGTGTTGGTCTTAGAAGCCAAATTTTGAGAGTTCGAGTCTCTC
>JACCEB011527029.1_pt1 | contig 10417 bp, 7 predicted proteins | sample 7454761 | NCBI WGS metagenome assembly JACCEB01 (sample SAMN15323454, study PRJNA562643) | freshwater metagenome | isolation source: river surface water | place: USA:Blue River Watershed | collected 2017-08-18 | reverse complement strand
CAACACTTTCAAAAATCATAGCTGGGCATCCTGCTTATGACATCACAGGTGGAGAAATCTTATTTGAAATTAACGGCAAAATGACAAACCTAACTGAATTAGACCCAGCAGAAAGGGCCAAGCAAGGGATCTTTCTAGGTTTTCAATACCCCATTGAAGTACCAGGTGTCTCTAACTTCACTTTCTTAAAAGAGTCATTCAATCAAATATGTGAAGCTCAAGGTGTTGAGAAGATGGATGATGAGTCATTTTTAAAACACCTAAGAACGAAACTTCGTCTTCTTGAAATGAATGAAAGCTTTTTAGAACGATCTGTGAATGAAGGATTTTCTGGGGGAGAGAAAAAGAAAAATGAAATTTTACAAATGGCGGTCTTAAATCCTAGACTCTCCCTTCTTGACGAAACCGATTCAGGTCTAGACATTGATGCTCTAAAAATTGTTTCAAATGGAGTGAATGCTCTAAAGAATAGATTTAATGCAACCATTCTCGTTACTCATTATCAGCGTCTTCTTGATTATATTATCCCCGACTATGTTCACGTTCTTTATAAAGGGAAAATCATCAAATCCGGAGACAAGACCCTTGCTCTTCAACTCGAAGAAAAGGGATATGACTGGCTTATCAAGGGAGAGGCATGAATATTGAAACCTTATCCGCTATTGCTGAAAAGAAATTAGAGCACATAAACGGTGCTCTCTTTGACTTTCGAAAAAAATATTTAGATCAATTTAAAACAAATGGATTTGGTGAAATCACTAAAGACAGCTACAAGTTCACAAATCTAGAGAGTTTTTTTAGCGAACTATCCTATGCTCCTGAAAATTTTGATGCTGAAATTCCGGAATTTAAATCTGATATCCCGACGATTACATTTCTAGATGGAGAATTCTTTGGTTCAGAAAATCTCCAACCAGAAATCTCTATCAAAATGATGAAATCTCATTTTAATGAAGTCAAAGATTTACTTGAAGCAACAAATGCTCTTTCAAGACTTCATCACGCATTTCTTTTAGACGGTACCATCATTGAAGTGGCAAGGAATCAAGATATTCCAAAGCCTTTAAGACTTCTCCATGTGTTAACGAAATCAACCGTCTCGGCACCAACCAATGTGATTATCATTAACTCGAATACAAAAGTTTCAATTATTGAAGAAACGAGGGTCCTTGGCGGAACTTCACATGCCCACATCGCTGAAACCTACATCAAGGCCCATCAAGGATCTAAAGTCGAACATATCTCCGTTCTTGTTGAAAATGCTAAAGGGATTAATCACTCCTCCATCACGGCCCAAGTAAAACAGGATGCCTCCTTTCGAAGTGTTTTCGTTTCAGCTAGTGGGATGATGAATAGAAAAAATTTAACCATTAATCTCAATGCTCCAGGGGCCCATGGAGACTCCTACGCCCTATTTCTCACGGGATCAGAAGAGCACTGTGACATCAACACAGAAATTCATCATCGCTGCGAAGATACGACTTCTAATCAAATCTCTAAGGGAATTTTGGACGGGAATTCGAAAGGTATTTTTACCGGAAAAATCCACATTCATCCTAGGTCCCAAAGAGTCTCTTCTAAACAGATGAACAAAAATCTTTTGCTCTCAAAAACGGCGCAAGTTCACTCACAGCCTCAACTAGAGATTTTCGCGGATGATGTAAAGTGCTCCCACGGCTCGACCACTGGGCAATTATCCGATGACGAAGTTTTTTATTTTGAATCAAGAGGAATTCCAAAACACAAAGCTAGAAACATTCTTGCACTCGGATTTGGATTAGAAATCGTTCAAAAAATTGAAAATTCTTCTTCCCGAGCGCACATTGATCAAATTGTAAAAAATAAATTGAATGAAAAATTTTCAATCGGAACTTTATGATAAACATTGAGCACAATATTCTGAGAAAAGACTTTCCCTGCGCTGATCAGATCATCAATGGGAAGAGACTTGCTTATCTTGACAGTGCTGCAACGACACTAAAGCCTCAATCTGTGATTGAAGAAGTCAGAAAACATTATACGAATGAAACGTCTAATATACACAGAGGACTCTACTGGCTCTCTGAAAATGCGACTTCTAAATTTGAGTCTACTCGAGATAAAATTTCAAGTTTCATTAATTCACCGGATAGATCGCAAATTATTTTTACGAAGGGTACAACGGAGTCCGTCAATCTTGTTGCTCAGTCATATGCAAGAAACTTTTTAAATAAAGGCGACACGATTCTTCTTTCTCAAATGGAGCATCATTCAAATATTGTTCCCTGGCAACTTGTTGCTGAGGAAAAGGGATTTAACATTAAGGTGATCCCGATTGATGAGAAGGGTGACATCCTTTTAGAAGAGTATAAAAAGCTCCTAACACCCGATGTGAAACTTGTTTCTGTCGTTTATATCTCAAATGCTTTAGGGACGATCAATCCAATCAAGGAGATGATTAATCTTGCTCATGATATTAATGCTAAATTTTTCGTTGATGCCGCTCAAGCTGTCTCTCACTTAAAAATAGATGTTCAGGATTTGGATGCTGACTTTCTTGCCTTTTCAGGACATAAAATGTTTGCTCCGACAGGCGTGGGTGTTTTATACGGAAAAATGGAACTCTTAAACATGATGCCTCCCTACCAGGGTGGTGGAGATATGATCGATGTCGTGACCTTTGAAAAGACCACCTTCAATAATCTTCCTCATAAGTTTGAAGCGGGAACTCCGCCCATATCGGCAGTTATTGGGCTTGGTACTGCCGTTGATTACATTAACAGTATTGGACTCGATAAAATTCATGCTTTTGAAAAAGACTTATTGAGTTATGGGACAACTAAGTTGAAATCAATCGATGGACTTAAAATCTATGGAGAGGCAAAACGAAAGACTTCTGTGATTTCATTTTCCTTAGGTGATATCCATCCCCATGACATCGCTTCCCTTATTGATAAAGAAGGCATCGCCATAAGAACAGGTCATCATTGTACCCAACCATTAATGAAGTTTTTTAAAGTGCCCGCCACCTGCAGGGCCTCTTTTTCAATTTATACGAACCAAGATGATATTGATCAACTTTATAAGGCATTATTAAAAGTTAAAAAAATTTTCGAATAGGAATATTTATGGACATCGTTGTACAACCTACACCAAACCCAAATGCTCTCAAATTTATTTTAGATCAAGACGTTAAGACAGATGGAAAAGTCTCATTTAAAACTCCCCAAGACTGCAAGGATATCCCGCTTGCGGCAGCACTTTTTGACTTGCGGGGCGTGGATCAGATTCACTTTTTTCAAAATGTGATTACAGTAAGTAAATTTAGTTTTGAGGAATGGGACAATTTAGAGCCTGCTGTACAAACATGTATTGAGAGCTTTATTGAGGATCACGATCCTCATTTCAAAACGTTTGATCCAGAGGCCGATCGAAGAGCAAATCTTTCACCTGAGCTTCGCCAAATTGAGGAAATCTTAGACAAAAGAATCCGCCCAGGCCTTCAAGGGGATGGCGGGGATTTAGCAGTGAAAGAATTTAAAGAAAATGTCCTGATTGTGAAGTACCAAGGCGCCTGTGGAACTTGCCCTAGCTCCACAACGGGAACCCTAGAGGCGATAAGATCTATTTTAAGAGATGAATTTAACCCTCAAATCGAGGTCTATCTTGCTCCAGATCTTTAACAAAGTTAAATGATCAAGATATTGGCCCTTGGTTTTTTTTAAAATTACTCGATAATAATTTTAATAGAATCAAAGGTTATCCATCGTGCTTATACCGATTAGATTATCTTTAAAATCACCTACGAAGTATTTTACCTTCTTTCCTGAGGAAGAGCTTACTACTGTTAAAATAGGAAGATCGCTTCGTTGCGAATTTTCAGTTCCCCTTGAAGACTTATCAAGGGAACACTGCTTATTGGAAGTTATCGATGGAGAATATTTTCTTACGGATTTAAATAGTCGTAATGGTGTTTGGGTCAATCAAGTCCGAATTCCGCCAGATAAAAAAACAAAAATTACCCCATCGAGCCTCATCCAATTATCAAACATTTACACTTTGTCGATCAATCCTACTGAGATCATCTCCAAATCAGAGACAGCAACCACAAAAAAAGTAGATCGAGAAATTGATACGGTCAGTTTTCAACTTGATTATCCACTTGATAAAAAAAAGAGGATAAAAAAGGCACTAGAAAAGGTAACTGAAGAAGAAGAAAAACAAACTTCTGTTAGTCGAGAAATGCTGATTATGTTTTTAGGGTTTTTAGGAATTATGATTTACCTTCTCTGCGAATTCGTATTAGGAAATTAAATTACCATTCCCTAGGTTTATAATACTCCCACATTTTTTCATGAACCGAGCCAGCTTTTGGCCTGTACTGGTAACTAAACTTACACCTTGCTGGGAGAGAGATGAGAATCGAATCAACTCTGCCATTTGTTTTTAATCCAAAGAGAGTTCCCCTGTCGTGAAGAAGGTTGAATTCAACATATCGCCCTCTTCTGTGAAGCATGAATTCCTCATCTTCAGAATCAAAATCTTCAGAGATTCTTTTTTTTACAATAGGGAAGTAGGATTCGATAAAATGATTTGAAAGATGAAAGACCTCATTCATGTCTTTGGTAATATCTCCGGTGTTATAGTGATCAAAAAAGATCCCACCAATACCACGCATCTCAAGCCCTCTGTGGTGATTATTAAAATAATCATCACACGTTTTTTTCATCTCACTGTACTTATTCCCAGCTGCCTTTTTCCATACACCATGGAAATAAGAAAAATCATCTTCAAAAGGAAAGTAAGGCGTGAGATCTGCTCCACCACCAAACCAGAACTTATCACCTTGATGGATCATACGGAAATTTGCATGAACGGTTGGAACTTTAGGATTTGTGGGATGAATGATTAGAGAAATACCGGCCGCCCACATTTCGTCTCCAGAGCCCTGAAGATGCTTTGCAAATTGGGGATCAATCTTTCCAAAAACACAGGATGTATTTACGCCGGCATTTTCAATAATTTTTCCCGTAAAAGCTCTCGTAATTCCCCCACCGCCTTCATTTCCAGCATGATCATTTCTGTTCCATTGATCTTCATGAATAGTGACAGATGGGTCAAAGAATCTTATTTCTTGAGTAATCTTGTCTTGCAATTCTTTCACATGACGATGAAATAAATCTTTTTTTTCCGTTAAATTCATAAAGTCTCCCAAGGATTTCATCGAAAAGTCATTCATATGTGGCAAAAGAACAATAGCACAAGAGTTAAATGGACTCTAGTCTAGAGTTTGCATGCAGAGCTTAAATTGGATACACAAAACTAAGGCCATTCTTTGATTACTAAATACTTCGCTAAATCTTATCGTCAAATGGTGATCTTGCTCATATTTATTTTTGCAGTCCTGTGCATTCTGACATCTACGATACGCCCCACCGAAATTGATCAAAAAAATGTCATCGATAAAATTCTGGCCTTCACTCATAATTACTCTCGATCTTTTGAAGAGAGATTCTATGACTATCGTCTGAAATCCACGATTGATCCAAATTTCAAAAGTAAAGAAATCACTCTTATCACTATTGATGACTTTTCATTACAAAAAATTGGATCGTGGCCTCTCCCGAGGACTATCCATGCTAAAATGATTGATCAACTCTCACAATTTGGAGCTAAGGTCGTTGGACTAGATATTTTCTTTCCTGAAAGGTCACCCTATTATGGAAAGGTTTCACCCGATGCAATTCTTTCGGAATCAATAAAGAACTACAAAAAAAAGGGTGGCGAAATTTTTATCTCCTACACTCTTGTTCACAACACAGATGAGGCCCTGAAAGAAATCCCAGATGAAATGCTTGACCATATGATTAACATCCGAGGAGAGGCAAACTTAACTCCGATGAAAATAAATAAATATACTTTTCCGATACGAGAAATACTCGAAAGTGGAACAGGACTAGGAAATATACATGCTGAACAAGACCCAGACGGTGTATTCAGACAATACCAATTAGTTTCAAACATTGACACTATTTACTACGGATCCCTCGCCCTCAATGCTGTTGAAGCCTACACCGGAGAAAAAAAGACCATCAATATCTTCAAAATGGATAATGAGGTATCTGCAGAAATTGTTCAAGACAATAAAAAGCTCGAGATCTCTCACACTGGAGAAACAAAACTTCGCTACATCGGTGGCACGGGTAATTTTCACACGATATCTTTGTATGATCTCATTGAAGCAAAGCCTAATGATCCAAAAATGCTTGAGTTAATTAAAGATAAAATAATTTTTGTGGGTTCTACGGCACTCGGCGCTCACGATTTAAGAACGACTCCCATTGATCCAATTCTTCCAGGAGTCTACAACCACTTAAACATGGCCCATATGCTTCTGCATCAATATTTTTATCAAAAGAGTGCAAACTCACTCCTTCAATCTCTAATACTACTGATCGTTTCTATGATCATTTTTATTCTCGTTCAATTAAAAGGGAATGCCTTTTTAGACGCCATCACTGTTGGCGTCATCCTTGTTACTTATCATTTCGCGGATAAATATTATTATCTTCCACATGGTTATGAGCTTAAGCTTTTCTATAGTTTTTTCTGTATTCTCTCCTGTTATTCATGGAACACCTTCATTAAATTTTATGAAGCGAATAAAGAAAAAAAGCAAATTAAAGGAACATTTGCTCGATATGTGGCGCCTACCATTGTTGATGAGATGCTTAAAGATCCAGAAAAGCTTCATGTAGGTGGAACAAAAATGGATATCACTTGCCTTTTCTCCGATGTAAGAGATTTCACAAAGATATCTGAGGGAATGACCGCAACAGAACTCTCTCAGTCACTTAACACTTATATGGGAGCCATGACCGATATTGTGTTTGATACCAAAGGTACACTTGATAAATATATCGGCGATGCGATCGTTGCTTTATGGGGTGCTCCTCTTTCAATTGGAAACCATGCGCAGTTCGCAGTTGAAGCAGCTATTCAAATGATGAATAAACTTCCAGAAATCAATGAGGAATTCGAGCGCCTCGGAAGACCCAAATTTAATGTCGGCATAGGACTAAATTCTGGTGAATGCTCGGTTGGAAACATGGGCTCCACAAGAATTTTTTCTTATACTGCTCTTGGTGACAATATGAATCTCGGGGCGAGGCTTGAATCCCTCTGTAAGTACTATGGTGCTCAAATTTTAATATCAGACATGACACTTGAAAGGCTTGATCTCTCAAATATCAAAACGAGACCAATTGACAAAGTTGTCGTAAAAGGAAAATCACTGGCCGTAGGCATCCATGAAGTTTTACATATGAATCATTGGATGACAAAAAACGAAGAAGCACTTGAAAGCTATATTCATGGCCACACATTATTTCAAAAGAAGCAATTCTCTTCAGCTAAAGATATATTTGAGCACCTTCTTGAAAAAAATCCTCATGATAAGCCCACGATGAGACTAAATGAACTTTGTAAAAAGTTTATTCAATCTCCGGAACTCGTAACAGATCATTTTGAAATCACCGTGATGACAGAAAAATAAAGGCATTAGGGTTTAGGGTTTTCAGCTTGAAAATCCTTATCAAAACACCAGTGTTTCCAGGAAAGCTTACGAACAATCCCACCTTTATCACCTGTCGGAAGATTTAGTTGAGAGAATACGATAATCTCAAACTTAGTAAGATCCTTCCCAGGGACATGTTGAATTTTTCGAACATTCCACTCTCGACATAAATAACCAGCGTAATATCGAGCGTAGTCCGTTTTATCTGAAAGATTCAGATAAAACTTTCTCCAGTGATCATTTGTTATCCCTTCAGCAAAAGAGAGATCTTTAATGCTATAAATATCCCTTGATCCGGAAATAAGTTCAATTTCACTTCCATCGCTCAGAGTTGCAGGCACTTCAACCCAAATATTGTCTAGCTTTGGGAAAGGAGCAAACATATTCCACTCCTGATAGAGATGAAGCCATCTTGTGACATCCTGAAAAAATGGTGAGCGAAAATTCAATTTTTTAAGAGTCGTGAGATTCCAAGCAAAAATGGTGATAAAAATGAAAACTCCAGAAAATTCTGAAATCCACTTAAGAGAGCGAATTTCTTTTTTTGACTCCGTGAGAGAAAAGAACTGACTCACCTTAGCAAAGATATTTCGATTATTTGAAATCACTAAGTATAAAAAGTTTCCAAAATATTTGAAAATCTTTAATGAAAATAATGGGTAGAAGAACTTACCCCAAGAGGAACACTTAAGAATGTAGAGAAAAGCATCATAACGATAAAATTCCTGCCCCTCATTATTTTTTACAACCCAAGAATTATGTTTCTGCATGGACTTATGAATAGATTCGTTTTCTTGTGCGGGGAGAAGAACGACGGAGTGAGATAAAAAGAATTCTCTTATCACCCTCACCATTTTAAAACAAAAAAGACAGTCTTGATCAAAATAGATGGTCATCTTTTTTGCATCTTTTTCATTATTCCGTAGAATCACATCCCAAAATTGACCCGGTAAAAAAATAAGCCACATAACTTCGCAGATAAAAGTGAAGAGACCTATCTTCATGGTAAGAAAAATACCAAAGTGAAAAACAATAAAAAGGAAAACAAGCGCTATCCGAATTTTCCACCATCTTTTGCCAAAGAAAAAAGAGAAAACAAGAAGTACTGGCCCCAAGCATTCAAGATAAATACTAAAAAAAGTAATGACCTTTCCCAAATCAGGAAATTGTCTTAACCATATTCCAAGGGATTTAGAAAAAATGTCTAGTCTCGAGGAATAAAAAAAGGCGGTATAATCTTTTCTCCAAATATCAGAGTCTTTTAAAAGATAGCTCATATAGTAAATCAAAAAGACCTGAAGAAAAAATGTTAAGACCCAAGTTGAAAAATATTGATTCTCAGAAACCCTTTCTTTTTCTAGAGCAGAATCAATGGAGAAGCGCTTATTTAATGGAAGAAAAATAGAAATGAAAAGGATCGCCCGTAAAACATCGTGACCTCCGTTATTAATAAGCCAATTCCTATTATGAACGGAAACCATCATGACAAAAGCACCGACAATGGCCCAACGAGTCTTATAACCAAATACAAGCATGAGACCAATCACGATTTGCAGGGAAAACATAAAAACAGCAAATCCAAAACTTCCATTCGCAAGGTGGAAAGAAAGAGACCAGGGCATCGTCATTTCATTTAAAAATAAACTCCTAGGTACAAGCCCCACATCGGTATAGAAATTAGTTAAATCATTTAAACGATAAATCACATCTGCAATGACGATAATGCCTAGGAAAAATCGATAAAAGGCCAGAGATCTCAAGTCAAAGCCGAGAGAGTTTTTAAAGTGCTTTAGAAAAAGCATAAGAACCTTTTTAAACCTGTTAGATATTATTCATATATTGTAACGGAATTCATGACTTTTTCGAGAGATTCGTCTAATGTTTCCGAATGATAATTGCCATATTAACGCACCGCGAGAACTACCATGCTTTATAAAGTGAGAGACGAAATATCAAAAAACTACGATGTCATCATTGTGGGAGCAGGCCTTGCCGGAATGACGGCCGCCAACATCCTTGGAAGAAATGGCCACTCTGTTTTACTTTTGGAGTCCCATAATAAGCTTGGAGGATTTGCCACTTGGTTCTATCGAAATGATAGGAATCATGTTTTTGATATTTCCCTTCATGGTTTTCCTGTCGGAATGATAAAAACTTGCAGGAAGTACTGGAGTAAAGAGATCTCAGACTCGATTGTCCAACTAAAAGATGTACGCTTTGTTAATCCCCAATTTACGATTCAAACTGATTTTACAAAAGAAGATTATACCAAAGTCATGGTGGAAAAGTTCTCTTTAGAGAAAGAAACTGTGGATGCTTTTTTTGATTACCTATCCAAGATGAATTTTTACGATAACTCTCAAATGACAAACCGAGAGCTTTTTGAAAAATTTTTCCCAGGAAGAAATGATGTGGTGAGATTTTTAATGGAACCCATCACCTACGCCAATGGCTCTACTCTTGAGGATCCTGCTATCTCCTACGGAATTGTTTTTTCCAATTTTATGAGTAAAGGAGTTTATACCTTTAGAGGAGGTACTGACTCCCTGATCAATAAGATGAAAGAGGAATTGCTAAAAAATAATGTCGATATCAAACTACAAACAAAAGTTGAAAAAATTACCATTACTGATCATGCTACTTCCGGTGTCGTCATCAATGGGAAAAAAATAAATTCGAAAGTCGTTTTATCAAACAGCAACATCAGATCTACCGTTCTACAACTTGTTGGTGAAGAACATTTTCCGAAGGACTTCTTAACTAAGACAAAAGAAACTCGACTAAACTCTTCTAGTTGCCAAGTCTATATGGGTCTCAAAGAAGGGGCAACGATTCCATACATCGGAGAACTTGTTTTCACCT
>JACCEB011590607.1_pt1 | contig 10418 bp, 12 predicted proteins | sample 7454761 | NCBI WGS metagenome assembly JACCEB01 (sample SAMN15323454, study PRJNA562643) | freshwater metagenome | isolation source: river surface water | place: USA:Blue River Watershed | collected 2017-08-18 | reverse complement strand
CTATCTAATTTCAGCCTGAAAAATTTATCCGCTGGCTCGGTCGGAACATTGAGCAACAAGTCTGGAAGCAATGTATTAGACGCTGAGAAAAATGAAGAATTAATCAGAGTGTTAGCCGAACCAACCATCGTTGCGATGAGTGGTCAGGAGGGTAGCTTCTTAGTAGGTGGCAGAATTTATCTGCCACAATACTCCTCGCAAGGCTCCCCATCTACAATTCAAGTCGATTATGGTGTAGGCCTAAAATTTTTACCCATCGTATTAGACAAAGGGCGAATTAATCTTAAGGTTGCGCCTGAGGTATCTAATATTTCGGAGCAATCCTTTAGTTTTGCTGGCGCAAATGCGAATACCACCACTATCGTACCTAAAGTATTGACCAAATCAGTCTCTACTACAGTGCAAATCCGCGAGGGAGAAACACTAGTTATTGGTGGTTTGTTGAATAACGAAATTACTGAGAGCGTTAAGGCCTTCCCCTTCTTAGGGGATGTTCCTATTATTGGCAGTTTATTTAGGAGCAAACAATTTACCTCCAAAAAAACTGAGTTAGTGGTGATAGTAACCCCTTCTCTTGTGGCCTCTAGTGATACCCCCCCAGCTTTGCCAAATGAGCGCTATCCATCGCCTAACCGAACCGAATTTTTCCTTGGTGGCAAACTGAGTAATGAGTTGCCTGATGGTCAATCAGGTAAATCTACCTCCCCTGCCACAACGGAGGCTAAACCATGATGAGATGCTGCATATTATTGTTTTTATTATGCTGTATCGCGGCTTGTTCCAGTACAGCAAGCCGGCAGGACGCTCGATTTGGTGAAGCGCTCAATAACAATTTAAAAGCACAGAAAATTCAGAGCAGCTATCCTAAACAGGAGCATGGCCAAGTCACTGCCCAGGAATTAAGCCCTAGCTATGAAGCCTATCAACAAGGCAAGTCGGTACAATCCAATAGCGGGGAAAAATTATCCACACCTATGAGTGGTGGTGGTAATGGCTCGCAGTAGATCCTATGTTTCATGCTGACTCTGCTCGCGGCTTTATTGTTATTTTCTTGGCCCTTGCGCTGGTGGTTTTATTAGGCTTTTTTGGTTTATCTATAGATGCAGCGCGTCATATGACTATCCATGCTGAACTTCAAAATGCCGCTGATGCCTGCGCTCTAGCTGCTGCGCCTGAGTTAAATGCTGCGCCCGATTCTTTACAAAGAGCAGCCTTGGCTGGAATCTTTGTCGGTGGTGAAAAAAATTTAAAAAACTTCCAGACTGATGAGGTCACCATCACAAGCAATGATGTAACATTTAGCAATACACTAAGCGGCATTTATCAAGATAAAAATTCAGCCAATTACGCTACCACCAAATTCGTGAAATGTGTTGCCACCGCCTCCGGAGTTAAAAATTTCTTTCAAAGTCTTTTTGGCATACAAAGTACCACATTATCTGCCAAAGCGATCGCCTCTCTAAAACCCTCGCAAGCTGCTTGTACCCTGCCTATGGCCATTTTTTCTAATGATGATGATAACCCGGCAAATAATTTCGGCTATGTGGTGGATAGAAGCGTTATCCAAGTTAAACAAGATCCTGTATCTGGTACCAGTGGATACCCAGGATTTTTTGTTTGGGCGGATGTAACAGGGGTTAATGGCACATCTAATGCGGCACTAGAGTCGTCTATGATAGGTCACGGTGAATGTCAGCAAGTCAAATCGGCGGGTAGTTGCGTTACCCTGAGAACAGGAAATATTGCGGATTTAAACGATGCTTGGAACTCACGTTTTGGTTTATACCGAACACTGACTGCAAGTCAGGCTCCTCCGGATTTAACAGGTTATGGCTGGAATCCCCCCGCAGGGTTAACTGCAGCAGGTACTTTGGCCAGTTATAACGCGCGCGCTGCCTCACGCGAAAGCTATCAAAATAATGCTAGTGGCTACAGCAAGCCAGCAGGTGTTCATAACACCTACGGCACCTCAAATCGCCGCCTGGTCACCCTAGCCATCTTATCCAAGTCCAGTGCAGGTTGCGCCAGCGGACAAGGGAAAGTAATCGGTTATGCATGCATGCTCATGCTAAATCCAGTCACCTCACAAGTTGGTTGGAGAAATCAATTAGCGATGTATGAGGGTGACTCAACTAGTCCAGATTCGCCTTGTAGCACTTTTGGTACACCTGGCAATGATGATGACATAGGACCCTTGGTCCCTTCTCTGATTCAATGATGGATAGTAGATGAAAACTTCGTTAAATCAATCAGGTGCCATATTTATTGAATTAGCTATTAGCTTGCCAATTTTGCTGTTCTTAATGTTGGCAGCATTAGATTTTTCTAAAGCGATTTCGGAATACAAAACTTTGGTGAATCAAGCAAAATCTGCAGCACGCTATCTAACCTCACGGGCCCCGGGGAGTGCAAGCAATGAAGGCATATGCATTGTCAAGACCAGTAGTACTGATTGCTCGACTGCGTTGGTATTAGCTAACTTGGCGAGTGCAAGCATCACTATCCAAGATGCTGCATCCTCAGCGAGCACTCATGCCGCCCAACTCACCTCCGCTTCATCGTCCTACGCGGTGAGTATCAATCTGATCAGCGTGACGATTAGTGACTATCGCTATGACTCCATCATGGGTGGGTTTAGTTTGGCAGGCTATAGTATTCCAGCTTCAATTAACTTTAATCCCATTAGCGTCACCATGCGACAGGTGAACTAATGCGCCTATATTCATCATCACAAGAGGGGGCAGCTATCATAGAGTTTGCATTAGCCTTTGCAATCTTTTGGATTATGTTTATGGCGATCATAGAGTTTTGTCGTGGCATGTATGCTTGGAACTCTGCTCAGGAATCCACTCGTTTGGCCGCACGCTATGCCAGCATATGCTCTGATAGTGGAGCCCAACAAAGCATCATCCGTGACAAGGTAAAAAGCTATATCAGCTCTGGGGGAAGTATTATTGTCCCGGCGGGTACAGGCTGGATGAATTTTAACTACTACCCAAGTGGCTGTAGCTCTTGTGAGTCTGTTGAGGTGAAACTTAGCAATTTAAAAATCAACTTGCTAGTCCCTTTTTACAACTTACAATGGGCTTTACCTGAATTTAAAACCGTTGTTTTGCGGGAATCCATGAGTAATACTATTACTTACTCTAATGGCGCCAGCGAAGCCAACTCCATCTGCAATGGATAAATATTAATTATGAAAATTCTATTTTTTTCTGCGTACTCTGATGAAGCCATTCCTTCCAGTTTGGACCTCAGTCAACATAGTGTCAGCTTCACTAAAGGTGAGCTGCCTGGCTTATTGCCCATGGTGCAAGCCCTAGACCCAAGCATCCTTTTTTTAGAAGGCTTCCCACCATCCGATGAAATTCTGCAAAGTCTAGCAGAGATTAGCAAGCACAAACCCAAACTAGAAATTGTGTTATCAGTGCATGACCGCAGAAGAAAATGGAACAGCCCCAATCCAGACTTTCTCATTCAAGCCATGCGCAACGGTGTGCGCGAGATGATGCCAGAACTCAATTCAGAATATATTGACGAATATCTCAAGCGAGCCTTCTTAAGATTCAATATCACCACTAGTACTAACTCTAGCGGTAATAATCGCGTGATTGCCTTTGTCGCTGGTAAGGGAGGGGATGGCAAATCTACCATCGCTGCTAATGTGGCTAGCGCTTTATCAGCAGGTCATGATAAAAAAGTATTGCTGATTGATGTAGGTCTGCCTGTGGGAGACTTGGATGTATTTTTTGCTGATAAGCAAAAAACCTATGACTTGGCCAGTTTTTCAGAGGAATTATCTCGCCTAGACAGTAGCCTATTAGAAGCCATGGTGACGAAGATTGATGATAAATTACACTTTATCTCCACGCCAGATTCTGCACAGCGTGTTGTGCAAATCAAACCTGAGTCTATCGTGCCTTTAGTGGATATTGCCTACAGTGATTATGATTTTGTTATCTTGGATATTGGCGCGGTAATGGATCCGATTTCGATTCACGCATTAAGTAAGGCTGATTTGGTTTATGTGGTATCCACACTGACCATCGCCTCATTGCGCAAGGTCAATCGTTTTATTCAATTATGGGCAGACTTGGCATATGAGCCAGAGAAGCTCTCATTTATTATCAATAAATTGGATAAAACACCTGAAGTCAGCATATCGGATTATGAAAAGGTTATCGGCAAAAAGATTGAAATCACCTTTCCACGCGATGAAGTCACGGTAAGAGAGTCAATGATCCGCGGTGGAACCGCAGTGAAATTATTTCCCAAGTCCAAACTCGCAAGCGCGATAAGTGATTGGGTCAACGCATGGGTGGGTGGCAAAAAAGAGGAAAAATCATTATGGCATCTCTTAGGGATCAAATAACCCGTCGTGAAAATCCGCTGGCTGGAAACACCCCAGCGCAGGAGCAAACAACGGAACAAAACAATCAGCCAGTGTCGAGCGCCGAGACACAAGGTGATCTGCCGCCTCTGGCGCCTAGAGACGAAAAAAAGACCGCTCAATACAACACCACCAAATCAAAATTACACCATGGCTTGATTGGCAAGTTTGATCTTTCCTCATTGGAAAAACTCTCTTCTGCTGAGTTAAGGCAAAAGATACGTGAGACTGTGCTCAAATTGATTGAAGAAGAAGGTCTCACCATTAATGAATCAGAACGTCAGCAGATTATTGTTGATTTACAAAACGAGGTACTCGGCTTAGGCCCACTAGAACCTTTACTCGCTGACCCAACCATTTCAGAAATTATGGTGAATCGTCATGATATGGTTTATATAGAGCGCAAAGGAAAATTGCAATTATGTGATACTACCTTTGTAGACGAAGATCACCTTCTCAGAATCATAGACAAAATTTGCTCGCGTGTTGGCCGTCGTATCGACGAATCTTCTCCAATGGCAGACGCACGTTTGCCTGACGGATCTCGAGTCAATGCCATTATTCCACCTCTTGCTATCGATGGTTCATGTCTGACTATCCGTCGTTTTGCTACTGTTCCCTTACAGATGAAAGATCTCGTAGCCAAAAATTCTCTGACTGCAGAAATGGCAGAGCTATTGGCAGGGATGGTGCGGTGCAAAATTAATATCATTATTTCTGGTGGTACAGGCTCAGGAAAAACCACATTGCTGAATATTTTGTCTGGCTATATTCCTGACAGCGAGCGTGTTATTACCATTGAAGATACTGCTGAATTACAGATGCAACAACCCCATGTAGTGCGCCTTGAAACCAGACAGGCAAATGTAGAGGGCAAAGGTGAAGTAACGATGCGATCTCTAGTAAAAAACTCTTTGCGTATGCGCCCAAGCCGTGTGGTGATTGGCGAGGTCCGAGGTGAAGAGGTAATTGATATGCTACAAGCGATGAATACTGGGCATGATGGTTCGCTAGCGACTATCCATGCTAACAATCCTAGAGATGCCTTGGGGAGATTAGAAAACTTAATCGGCATGAGTGGTATTAATATCCCCAGTCGGGCGCAAAAACAACAAATCACTTCGGCCATTCAGGTAATTGTTCAAGTCAATCGTGTAAGCGATGGCACACGCAAGATTACAAGCATTACTGAGCTCACCGGCATGGAGGGAGAAGTAGTGACCATGCAGGAAATATTTAAATATCAACAAACCGATGTTGCTGCAGATGGCTCAGTAATAGGCCATTTTACTGCTACTGGGGTGCGTCCAAAATTAGCTGAAATTCTCAAGGCGAGAGGCGTCACCTTTAGAGAAGATCTTTTTAACCCAACGCTCCCTCAGAGTTAATTCAACGAGAACAATAAAGATGATGCTTGCACTAGTGGTATTTGTTTTTATTAGCTTAGTAGTATTGGTGGGACTATTTATTTGGTCACGCTACTTTAGTGCTAGAAGCAAAGCGATGAGGCAACGCATACATCAGTTGGCTAGACAACGTAATCCCGCAGAGACGGAGGCTGTAAGCCTAAACGATGATCCACTCGCTTTTTTGCATGAACACTTTAATGATACTTTTTGGTATAAACATCTAAGCTTGCTATGCATTCAAGCTGGCTCTCAACGCAATGCCGACAAAATCATTCAAGTCAGTATTTTGATTTTCATGCTGAGTTTTATATTGGGCCTGCTATTTGGTCCCAGCTTCTTCTCTTCTCTACTGATCGCATTAATATTTGCAAGCTTACCAACGCTAAGATTAATTCGTGAGCGAGACAAACGCTACCAGAAATTCGAACAACAATTACCCGATGCTTTGGAATTTTTATCTCGTGCATTATTGTCTGGAAACGGCATTGCTGCAGCTTTTACAATGGTTGGTGAGGAGTTTTCTGCCCCTTTGGGTGAGGAGTTTAAAATCACCTCTGAGCAACTAAATTATGGCTTACCATTTGCGGAGGCGCTGAATCAACTCAATGCTAGAGTCATCAGTCGTGATTTAGGATTTTTCACTGTGTCTTTGTCTATCCAACGCGATACTGGCGGTAACTTAGCCGATATTCTTAACATTACTGCCAACACCATACGTGAGCGTATGAAATTGAAAGGCAAAGTGGAAGTCTTGGCTTCAGAAGCCAAATTGTCAGCCAAGTTACTCACGTCTCTCCCCTTTATTTTGGGCGTTATTTTGGCAATGACTAATTACAACTATATTTCTCTCATTTGGACCACGCCACAAGGGTATAACCTTATGGGTACCGCCTGTGTTCTGATTCCTTTGGGCTGGATTTGGATGGGTAAAATTGTGAGTATCAAGGTGTAAATATGGAAATTTTTCTGCTTACCATACTCATCTTCTTTACGCTCGTTCTTCTGGCTTACGGTATCTATCGTTATACACAAGAATTTTTACTAAAGCGCAGACTCTCCAAGCTGGTCAAAACCAATCCATCTAATAATCAGAAGAGACCTGCGCCACAGCTGATTCAATTAGAAAAATTTAGTCATCTCATCCAAAAGATGAATGAACTATCTAAGCCAAGTGAGGGCTGGCAAGAGTCTGAGATTAAATTGAAGTTTGTTCGTGCTGGCTGGCGTGGCGAGTCTGTACCTACCACTTTCTTTGCCGTGAAAACTGGGCTGTTTGTCGGCTTACCTACTCTGTTTCTTGTGGTGGCATGGTTTGGTCTAGACTTGCCTTTCCTGAAAATGCTGATGTTCGCTCTAATCTTTGCGGCTGTAGGCTACTATTTGCCTGAGTTTATCGTCAATAATAAGGTAGCTGAGCGAAAACAAAATATGCAAAATGCACTGCCAGACTTTATTGATTTATTGGTGATGTGCTCGGCTGCTGGGTTGGGATTGGATGCGGCACTTAATCGCGTGTCTCTAGAAATGGCTAAAGCAAGCCCTATCTTAGCGGAAGAATTTTATTTAACCTGTCTTGGAATTAGGGCAGGTGAGTCCCGTATGGAAGCGCTCAAGAATTTAGCACTAAGAGTAGACTTAGATGATTTGACTAACCTAGTGACAATGTTGGTACAAGCAGATAAATTTGGTACCAGCCTAACTGATTCCCTAAAAATACAATCTGAATTTATGCGAAGCAAGCGTATGCAACGTGCTGAAGCCCTTGCTGCAAAGATTCCAGTCAAAATGCTACTACCTTTAATCCTGCTTATTTTCCCAGTATTGATGATGGTACTCATCGGTCCAGCATTTATACAAATGTCCTCGGCGTTTAAATAATGTCATTACTCATCCTTATCCCTTTTAGCATCATTGGCGCTTTTTTAATCCGTTATCTGTGTCAGGCTATTCCGGCACAAATGTACTGGGAAGAAGAAAATTGGCTATTGGATAAACTCGGTCTAGATATTTCGCATTCTCCACGTCCCCTATCTCAATGGAAAAAGTATCTAAAGTTAGATCAACTGTTGATAGCTTGTTTTATTATTTGTTTTACCTTGGTAATTTATTTGCATCATCATGTTTCAAATGATCTGAGGTTGCTCTTATTAATATTTTTTACCTTTGGGTTGACCCTGCTTGCCATTACAGACATTGTTTACCGATTTTTGCCTGATGTACTTACCATCAGTTTATTATGGATTGGACTTGCCTTGCAGCTTGGCACTACTAGCCACATCATTCCCTTGCAATCGGCAGTTATAGGAGCTATCAGCGGCTATTTATTATTGTGGATTCCTGCACAATTCTATTACCTTATAAGAAAATATCACGGAGTTGGATATGGGGATATGAAGTTACTAGCCGCGATTGGTGCTTGGTTAGGCTGGCAGTCCTTACTGCCGATTCTGCTTTTGGCAGCCATCTTAGCAATACTCAGCCAAGTTCCAGCTTTATTGAAGCAGAAGAGTAACCTACGTACCACAATCCCTTTCGGGCCTTTTATTGTTGTAGCTTGCTTACTGAACCTGCCATCTTATTTTGCTATTTGATTGATTTGTATTACTCGCAAGGGTCGTTTTGATAGAACCTCAGCGAGCCATCAGGACTTTTCACATCACTCATATTTATTGAATTGGATGTCTTCATTGTTTGTTCGGACCTTGAACTATCCGACGAGATTTTCAATAGCTGACTATCTGGATTGATAGCCTTAAAAAAGATAAATCCAAATATCAATCCAACAGCTAACGATGTGGCTAATCTTTTGATTAAATCTTTTTTTAATCCAACTTTTGGTTGCTGGAGTTTCCAAATAAAAAACGCCACCAAAAGCACGCTTATAAGCGCTGTAAAAAGTGAAATCATGTCCCACATAGATCTAATCCGAATAATTTCAACAGCCTGCATCATACAGGCTTGAATATAATTTTCAAAAAAGTATCAAATCATCAGCTACAAATCAATTTTTTAAAATACGCTTTGCTGAGTCTGTGATAAATTCCGAGCTCTTCTCCAATGTGTATATTCAGTTTTGCTTTATTCTTTAAATGGACTATCATAATTCCCCTCAATTCAATTCCATGAGAGTAGAAAATGGTTTTTAAATCTAAAAGAAAGAATCCACTAGGAAAAACTGTCGAAAATTTCGAGACTATCATTGGCAAATCTATTCACATCGATGGAAATCTCAACATATCTCAGGGAGTCCGAATTGACGGCATCCTAAATGGAAATATATTTCAAGATGAGGGCAAGACTGCAACAGTTGCCATTTCGGAAAGTGGTCGTGTAAATGGCAATATTCATGCACAACAAGTGATTGTATCTGGTCATGTTAAGGGAAATATCTATTCATTGGACCGTGTCGAGCTCTTAGCTACCTCAAGAATTGAAGGTGAAATCACATATGGCAGCCTTGGGATAGAAGTAGGTGCAAAAGTGCTCGGTAAGCTCAATCAAATCAATACGCAAGATGGTGACAATGTAGTTGATTTACTCATCAGCCAAATTGAACGAAAAAAATAAATTTCGATTGCTCAGATGCAGATATTTTGGGTATCAAGTGCCGTTGGGCAAATTAAGTCAGTCAATATAACTTTCAAGAAGTTAATTGCTATATTTTTTGGGCTTGTGCTAACGCTCATTTTCTTAGGCGTGGCACTACAATTTTTTGGCTTCCGTATGGCGATTGAATACGATCCAACTATCGCCAGAAAATTGGGGAATCTACATACCGCTGTCGAGCTAGAAAATCTTCACGCCTTATATCGTTTAAAACTAGAAGAGCTGAATCAGCAAGTTGAAGGTAATAGACAAAAAATTAATGAATTGTCTCAACTAAATAAAAAATTATCCGAGATTGCTACGCCTACAATGCTTCGCAAAGAAAGCAATCGATTTAGCCTAGGTGGGGCATATCCTGAAAGTCCTCAAATTAATCAGAAGAGTACATTAAAAGCCCTGTCGATAACATCCAAGCAAATCTCTAAGCTTAACCAATCACTACAGGAAGATATTAATCAGCTCAAGCGCTATATTTCATGGCTCGAAGCCAAGCCTATAAAGTCACCCCTGCGTGGCTCCATTTCAATGGCAAGTGGTTTTGGGGAAAGAACAGATCCGATGAACGCCAAACCGAGCTTTCATACTGGAATAGATCTAAGTACCCCTATAGGCACCCCTTTTTACGCCTCTGCATCCGGTCAAGTGGTCGAAGTAAGATCAAGTTCAGAGTATGGCAATCAAATTCTCATCCAGCATGCTGATGGATTTATTACCCGATATGCCCACCTACAATCTATAGCGGTGAGAAATGGCGCCATCATTAAACAGGGTGACTATTTAGGGAATACTGGTAATACCGGTAAATCGACTGGACCACACTTGCATTTCGAAACGATGCGAAATGGCGAGAAGATTGACCCATTAAAACTGCTTTTGGTCACACAATAATAAGGCAATAAAAAACCCCAGTTATCACTAACTGGGGTCATTTGGTGGGCCCACCAGGACTTGAACCTGGGACCAAAGGATTATGAGTCCTCTGCTCTAACCAACTGAGCTATAGGCCCGAAACT
>JACCEB010937210.1_pt1 | contig 10418 bp, 7 predicted proteins | sample 7454761 | NCBI WGS metagenome assembly JACCEB01 (sample SAMN15323454, study PRJNA562643) | freshwater metagenome | isolation source: river surface water | place: USA:Blue River Watershed | collected 2017-08-18 | reverse complement strand
CCGTCGATCGCGAAGAACGCATCCGGCAGGGCGACGCGGCGCACGACGGAGCAGGAGACGTCGCCTTCGTTCCACTGGTGGCCGGCGAGCGCGCCGGTCATGGCGACGTAGCCGCCGAGGATCGTGGCGAAGCCGCAGATGCGCTCGCAGTTCCGCGCGTTGACCTTGTGGGGCATGGCGGAGGAGCCGACCTGGCCTTCCTGGAAGCCCTCGGTGAGCAGGCCGGCGCCGGCCATGAGGCGGATCGTGGTGGCGGCGCTGGCGGCGGCCGCGCCGACCTGGTGCAGGGCGGTGACGACCTCGAAGTCCAAACTCCGCGGATACACCTGGCCGACGGCGCCGAGGGAGGCGTGGAAACCGAGGTGCTTCAGGACGCGCTGCTCGAGCTGGTCGACCTTCTGGGCATCGCTGCCGAGGAGCGTGAGCTGGTCGAGCTGGGTGCCGACGGCGCCCTTGAGGCCGCGCACCGGGTAGCGGGCGATCAGTTCGTCGAGCCGCGTCGTGGCGGAAAGCAATTCCTGGCCGAACATCGCGAGCCGTTTGCCGAGGGTCGTGGGCTGGGCGGGCACGTTGTGGGTGCGGCCCGTGATCATGACGTCGCGGTGCACCTCGGCCTGGCGGGCGACGGCGAGCAGGGCGGCCGCGGCCTTGAAGTGCACGAGTTTGAGGGCGCGGAGAATCTGGAGCTGCTCGACGTTCTCGGTGAGGTCGCGGCTGGTGAGGCCGAGGTGGATGAATTGGCGTTTGGCCAAGTCGGAGAATTCCTCGATGCGGGCTTTGACGTCGTGGAGGGTGACGCGTTCGCGCTGCGCGATGGCGGCGAGGTCGATGCGGTCTTTCACCTTCTCGTAGTCCTTGATGGCTTCCGCGGGAATCGGCACGCCGAGGTCGCGCTGCGCCTTCATCACGGCGATCCAGAAATCGCGCTCGAGGGCGACGCGGCCGTGCTGCGACCAGATGTCCTTCATCGCCGCGGAGGCGTAGCGTTCGGCGAGGACGTTGGGAATCGGGGCGGCGTCGGGGGAAGGCGAGGCGTTCACGGCAAAACGGGAGGTTGGTCCGGGGGGAACGGCCTTGGCGAACGGAAAAGCGGGCGGCGGCGGGCCGAGGACCGGAGGCCCAAGAGCGTCGCGGGCGCAGCCGCGATCGCGCTCAGGCCGCGAGGCAGCGGACGGACATCTCGCGGAGCACGTCCTCCTGCTCGTGGGGCCGGCGGACGATTTCCTCGAACGCGGCGATGAACTCCTGCTGGTTGTCGATCAGGCGTTTCAACGCGGGCAACTTGGCGCTGCCGGCGAGTTTGCCGACGTACCAGGCGTTCTGGCTGAAAAGATTGTACGAGCTCTTCTCGGTCGCGCCGACGAAATGCGGCGCATAGACCGACGCCGCGCGGGGCAGGCCGTCGAGCCCGCGCGGCCCGAGGCGGGCGGCGCCGGCGTCGACGAGGGCGCGGACCTGGAGCAGAATGCGGTTGCGGTTCTGCAGCGCGCTGAGGATCGGGCGGGCGTCGCCGCCGGAGAAGAAGTGGCGGTGGAGCGCGGCGAGCGTCCATTTCAGGTCGCCGCTGAAGAACGCCTCGGCCGCCTCGAAGAAATCGCCCTCGGCGACGTTGGGCGTGAGTTCGGCGACGTGCGCCTCCTCGATGCGGGCGCCGTCGCCCGCGTACATCGCGAGCTTGCGCGTTTCCTCGACGATGAGGCGGGTGTTGGCGCCGACCTTGGCGAGCATGAGCTCGACGGCACCCGGGGCGAACGACGCGCCGAGGGATTTCGCCTCGGCCAAGGCGACGCCCGCGAGGGCTTCGCCGGCACTGTCGGCGTCGCCGCCCACGAGGGTGAAGTCGGCGTTCTTTTCGCACCACTTCGGGAAGGAGCGCCGGCGGTCGACGGGCGCGGCCGTGATCAAGATGGCGGTGTCGGCGGGATTGGCGGCGGCGAGCAGGGCCTGCAGGTCCTCGACCAACTTGAGGGTGCTTTCGGCGCGGCCGGTGACGGAGTCGGCGAGGAAGTTGACGTCCTTCAGCCAAACGAGGCGGCGGCCGCCAAACATCGACACCGTCTGCACGGCGTCGCGGAAGCGGTTGATCGCGGACTCGACCTCGCCGACGTTGGCGGCGAAGCCGTTGACGGTCTCGCGGGCGAACTCGTCGGTGATCTCGGCGGCGAGGGCGTCGAAACGTTCCTTGCCGAGGCGGCCGACGAGAAAATCGTCGGCGCCGCCGATGAACGTGAAGGATTTCGCCGCAGCCATGGAGGCGGGGTTATGGCCCCGGGGCCGCGGCGGCGGCGACAAAAATTTCCGGCGGCGGATGAACCCGATTTCATGCGGCGTTCACGTCGCCTTCATGCGCCGGCCCGAAGCTGGCCGCCTTGTATTCCCGTGCGACCGACTCCGAAGCAGCGTCCGACCGCATTATCGCCTTGGCGAAGGCGCCGGCAACGGTAGCTGATGGGCGGCGAATGACGACGGCGAACGACCCCGCTCCCGTTCCGAGCGCCGCCCGCGACCTGCGTTGGCTGCTGCTCGGTTTCGGTCTGCTCTATCTCTTCCTGCTCGGCCGGCTGCCGCTGGCGAACCCCGACGAATCGCGCTACGCGGAAATCCCGCGCGAGATGCTGGCGCGCGGCGACTGGGTGATGCCGCAGCTGAACGACATCCCGTATTTCGAGAAACCGCCGCTGGTTTATTGGACGGTGGGGTTGGCGCGGACGCTGTTCGGGCCGGGTGAGTTCGCCGCGCGGCTCACGCCGGCGCTGTTCGGGCTCGGCGGCGTGCTGCTGCTGTACGCGGCGGGCCGGAGTTTCGCGGGCCGGCGGGCGGGATTGCTGGCCGCGACCGTGCTGGGCACGTCGCTGCTCTACTTCGGCCTCGCGCGGATTCTGCTCCTCGACATGGCGGTGTCGGTTCTGATCACCGCCACGCTGGTGTGTTTTTGGCTCGGGGTGCGCGAGCCGGCGGGACGGAAACGGCACCTCTTGTTTCTCGGTCTGTATGCGAGCGCGGCGCTGGCGACGCTCGCGAAGGGCCTGATCGGGTTCCTGATCCCGGGCGCGGTGATGTTTCTCTGGCTGCTCGTTTTCAACCAATGGTCGCGGCTGCGGCCGTTGCACCTGCCGACGGGGATCGCGCTCTTCCTCGCGCTCGCGGCGCCGTGGCACGTGCTCGCGGCGGGGCGGCACCCGGAGTGGGCGCACTTCTATTTCGTGCAGGAGCATTGGGAGCGGTTCACGTCGACGGGGCACCTGCGCGAGGAGCCGATCTGGTTCTTCGGGCCTGTGCTGCTGCTCGGGTTGATGCCTTGGACGGGATTCCTGCCGGCGGCGTTGCGCGAGGCGTTGGCCGGCGGCTGGGCGCGAAGGAAAGACAACGCGGACGCGTGGTTCTTCGTCACGTGGGCGGCGTTCATTCTGCTCTTCTTCACGAAGTCGCAGTCGAAACTGATCCCGTACATTTTGCCCGCGCTCCCGCCGCTCGCGCTGCTGATCGGGGCGTGGCTGGCGCGGCGGTGGGACGAAGGCGCCGCGGCGCGGCCGCGGCTGCGTTTCGGTTTCGGAGTGTGGTCGTTCTTCGCGGGCCTGCTGGCGGTGGCGCTGATTTTCGCGGTGCTGAAGCCGGGGTTGATCCGCGATCCCGCGCAGGCCGCGGCGCTGCGGCCGTACGCGTTCGCGCTGGCGGCGGTGCTCGCGGCGGGCGGCGTGTTTGCGCCGTGGGCGGCCAAGCTGCGCGGGGCGGCGGCGGGGCTGGGCGCGCTGGTCTTCGCGATGGCCATCTTCTACGGCGGGCTCGTGCTGGCCTCGCCGCATTTCGCCCGTGCGGGCGCGAAGGAACTCGGGCTCGTCGCCCGCGAACGCATCCCGGCGAGCGAACCCGTTTTCCACTACTGGATGTTCCTCCATGACTTCGTGTATTACAGCGAACGGCCCGTCGGACTCGTCGGCTACAAGGACGAACTGCAGATCCAGTTCCTTGGCGCGGACGAACGCGCCCGCCGGTTCATCGACGACGCCGAATTGCGCCGCCGTTGGGCGGGGCCGGAGCGGCTGTGGCTGGTCGTGCGCAAACGCGACCAACGTCACCCGGAATCGGTCTTCGCCGACGCGGCGTTCCGTTATCATTTGATTGCGGATACGCCGGTTTACAGCCTCCTCAGCAACCGCCCCTGACATGTCCGCGCCTTTTCTGCCCCTCACGCGGCCCACGATCGACGATGCGACCATTGCCGGCGTCGCCGAGGTGCTGCGCTCCGGCTGGATCACCTCCGGGCCCAAGGTGAAGGAATTCGAGGCCGCGCTCTCCGCCGCTTGCGGCGGACGGCCGGTGCGCGCGTTCAATTCCGGCACCTGCACGATGGAGATCGCGCTGCGGATCGCGGGCATCGGACCCGGGCACGAGGTGATCACGACGCCGCTTTCGTGGGTTGCCACGAGCAACGTGATTCTCGAGGTCGGCGCGCGCCCCGTCTTCGTCGACATCGATCCCATGACGCGAAATCTGGACCTCGGCCGCGTCGAGGCCGCAATCACCCCGGCGACCCGAGCGCTGCTGCCGGTCGATCTCGCCGGGCTGCCGGTGGACCGCGACCGGCTCTACGCCATCGCGCGCCGGCACGGTCTGCGCGTCGTGGAGGACGCGGCCCAGGCTTTCGGGAGCAATTGGCAGGGCCGCCGCATCGGCACGGAGGGCGATTTCGTTTCCTTCAGTTTCCATCCGAACAAAAACATCACGACGATCGAAGGCGGCGCCCTCGTGCTGAACGACGAGCGCGAGGCGAAGTTGGCCGAGCAGTACCGGCTGCAGGGCGTGGTGCGTTCCGGCACCGACGGCATGGAAGTTGAGGTCGTCGGCGGAAAGTTCAACCTGACCGACGTCGCCGCGCGCGTGGGTCTCGGGCAGCTGCCGCATCTGGAAACCTTCAACGCCCGCCGCCGCGAATTGGCGCGGGCGTATTTCGCCGCGTTGGCCGCGCCGGAGATCGCCGCGCTGGGCCTCGGGTTGCCGCCGGCCGATTTCACCCAGACCAACTGGCACATGTTCCAGGTCGTGCTGCCGGAGGAACGGCTGACGCTGCGCCGCGCCGAAGTGATGACGCGCCTGCAGGCCGCGGGCATCGGCAGCGGCGTGCATTATCCGCCGATCCATCTGTTCGCGGTGTACCGGCGCCTGGGTTGGAAGGAAGGCGACTGCCCGGTCGCCGAGAAAATCGGCCGCAACATCCTCACGCTCCCGCTCTTCCCCGCGATGACGGAGGGCGACGTCGCGCGCGTCGTGGCGACGCTGGCGGAAATCCTGCGCGGCCACCTGCGGACATGAACGCGAGCCAGCCCCCCGCCGTCGACCTCTCGGTCGTGATTCCCGTCTACAACGAGGCGGCGAACCTGCCGGTGCTCTTCGCCCGGCTGTATCCGGTCCTGGATGCGCTGGGCCGCAGCTACGAGGTGATTTTCACCAACGACGGCAGCGCCGACGGCTCGCTCGCGCTGCTGCGGGCGCAGCATGCGGCGCGGCCCGACGTGACGCGCGTGATCGATTTCAACGCGAACTACGGCCAGCACATGGCGATCATGGCGGCCTTCGAGCGCGTGCGCGGCGCGGCGATCGTCACGCTCGACGCCGACCTGCAGAATCCGCCGGAGGAAATCCCGACGTTGCTCGCGGCGATGGCGGCGGGGCACGACTATGTCGGCGGATATCGGCTCGACCGGCAGGATCCGTTTTTCCGCACCTGGGCGTCGCGGCTGATCAATCTGGTGCGCGAGCGCACGACCAATATCCGCATGACGGACCAGGGTTGCATGCTGCGCGCGTACTCGCGGGCGATCGTCGACGCGATCGTGGGGAGCGGCGCGGCGAACACGTTCATCCCGGCGCTGGCGTACACGTTTGCGGCGAAGCCGACCGAAGTGGGCGTGAAGCACGAGGAACGGCACGCCGGCGTTTCCAACTATTCGCTGTACCGCCTGATCCGGCTGAACTTCGACCTGATCACGGGCTTCTCGCTGGCGCCGCTGCAGCTGTTCACGATGTTCGCGCTGGCGAGCGCGGCGGGCAGTTTCCTGCTCGTGCGGGTGCTGGCGGCGCGCCGCATCTTCATCGGGCCGGAGGAAGGCGGGCTGTTCACGCTCTTCGGCATTCTGTTTTTTCTGATCAGCGTGACGATGGTCGGCATCGGCCTGATCGGCGAGTATGTCGGCCGCGCCTACCAGGTCCTGCGGGCGCGGCAGCGCTACCACGTGCGCGAGTTGCTCGAGGTGAAACGGTGAAACGCGTTCTGCTCGTCTCGCCGCATTTCCCGCCGGTCAACGCGCCCGACATGCAGCGCGTGCGGCTGGCGCTGCCGCACCTGCGCGGGCTGGGCTGGGAGCCGACGGTGCTGGCCGTCGAACCCGGTCTCGTCGAGGGCGGTGTGCGCGAACCGCGGCTCGAGGCGACTTATCCCGCGGACATCCGCGTGATCCGGAGCGGCGGCGTCTCCGCCGGATGGACGCGGTGGGCCGGCGTGGGCAATCTCTGGTGGCGCTGCGGCCGCGCGCTCGCCGCGGCCGGCGCGGCGGAGTTGGCCGCGCGGCGTTACGATGCAGTCTTGTTCAGCACGACGCAGTTTTCCGCCTTCGGGCTCGGGCCGGTGTGGCGGGAGAAGTTCGGCGTGCCCTACGTGCTCGATTACCAGGATCCCTGGGTGAACGACTACTATGCGCGCACCGGCACGCGGCCGCCGGGCGGGCCGTTGAAGTACGCGCTCAGCCAGGCCGGCGCGAAACGCCTCGAGCCCGGCGCGTTGCGCGGGGCCGCCGGCGTGATCGCCGTGTCCGCGGCCTACGCGGAGATGCTCGGGCGTCTTTATCCGTGGTTCGATCCGGCGCGGGTCGAGGTGCTGCCCTTCGGCGCCGCCGCGGCGGACTTCGCGGCGCTCGAGGGCTACCGGCCCGCGGCCCCGCTGATCGATTTCGCCGACGGCAACGTCCACCACGTCTACACGGGCCGCTGCGGCCCCGACATGGCCGGGGCGCTGACGATCGTGTTCCGCGCGCTGGCCCGATTTCGGCGCGAGCAGCCGGCCGCCGCCGCCCGGCTCCGGCTGCACTTCATCGGGACCGGCTATGCGCCGCCGCCGCTCGGGGAGGACAGCGTGCTGCCGCTGGCGCGCATGGAAGGCGTCGCCGACCAGGTGCACGAGCACCGCTACCGGGTGCCGTATTTCGACGCGCTCCACTACCTGCGCCGCGCCGACGCGCTGATGGCGGTCGGCTCCGACGACGCGACTTATGCGGCGTCCAAGGTTTTCCCCTACGTGCTGGCCGGCCGGCCGCTGCTGCTGGTGTACCGGCGCGGCAGCGCGGTGGCGCGCTTCGCGGCGGAGGTCGGCGCGGGCTTCCGGGCGGATTTCGAAGGGCCGGGGGACGAGGACGCCGTCGCCCGCGTGGCGCGGGAGTGGTACGGCGGCGCCTGCGAGCGCACGGTGCCGGTGGCGCCGGCGGCGTTCGCCCCGTACACGGCGGAAGTGCTGACGGCCCGGTTGGCCAAGGTTCTGGACGCCGCGGCGACGGAGGACGTTCGCCCTGCCTGAATTGCTTTCCATGAATTCACCGCGCGTCCTGTTTTTCGGTTACAGCGAAGTCGGCGCCGAGGCGCTCGCGCTTCTGTTCGAGCGCGGCGTGAACGTCGTCGCCCTCGTGACGCACGAGGACAACCCCAACGAGAAAATCTGGTTCCGGACCCCGGCGGCGGCGGCGCGCGCGCATGCCATCCCGGTGTACACGCCGGACCACGTGAACACGCCCGAGTGGCGGGAGCGTTTCGCCGCGTTGCGACCGGATCTGATCCTGTCGGTCTACTACCGCCACATGATCGGCACGAAAATCCTCGGGCTGGCGCGGCTCGGGGCCTTCAACCTGCACGGCTCGCTGCTGCCGAAGTACCGCGGGCGCGCGCCGATCAACTGGGCGGTGCTGCACGGGGAGACGCGCATCGGCATGACGCTGCACCGCATGGTCGCGAAGGCGGACGCCGGCGCCGTCGTCGACCAGGAAGGCGTCGAGATCGGCCCGCGCGACACGGCGGAGCAGGCCTTCCGCAAGGTGCTGCCCTGCGGGCGGCGCGTGCTGGCGCGGCAATTGGACGCGTTGCTCGCGGGCAATGCGCCGGAGACGCCGCAGGACGAGACGCAGGCGACCTATTTTTCCGGGCGCAAGCCCGAGGACGGCCGCATCGATTGGACGCAGGGATCGCGGCAGATTTTCAACCTGGTCCGCGCCGTGACCGATCCGTATCCCGGCGCGTTTGCCGAAGTCGGCGGCGGCCGGCTCATGGTCTGGTGGGCGGAGCCGGATTCGCCGGCCACCGCGGGACGTCGCGGCCGGCCGGGCGAAGTGCTCGGCGTGAATCCTTTGGTGGTGGCGACCGGCGACGGCGCGCTCGAATTGACGCGCACCGAATGGCGCGGTCCCGGCCCGGCTCCGGTGCTCTCCGCCGGCACGAACCTTTGAGCGATCTTCCTATGACCCGTTCCCCTTTTCCGACCCCGCCCCTTCGCGTCCTGATTCTCGGCGCCAACGGCTTCATCGGCAGTTCTCTCACGCGGGCGATTTTGGCGCAGAAGGATTGGGAAGTCTTCGGCATGGATGTCGGGTCGCACAAACTCGCGGACAGCCTCGATCACCCGCGGTTCTCGTTTCTCGAAGGCGACATCACGATCAACCGCGAGTGGATCGAGTACCACATCAAGAAGTGCGACGTCGTCATCCCGCTCGTCGCGATCGCGAATCCGATCCAGTACGTGCGCGACCCGCTGCGCGTCTTCGAATTGGATTTCGAGGCCAACCTCGAGATCGTCCGCAAGTGCGCGAAGTACCGGAAACGGATCGTGTTTCCGTCGACCTCGGAAGTTTACGGCATGAGTCCGGACGAGGTGCTCGACGAGCAGGCGAGTCCGTTGGTCTACGGGCCGATCGAGCGGCAGCGCTGGATCTACGCGTGCTCGAAGCAACTGCTCGACCGCGTGATTTACGCGTACGGCGTCCGCGACGGCGTCGACTACACGCTGTTCCGTCCCTTCAACTGGATCGGGCCCCAGCTCGACGACGTGATGGAGCCGAAGGAAGGCAGTTCGCGGCTGTTCACCCAGTTCATTTCGAACGTGATCTTCAAGAAACCGCTGCAGCTCGTCGACGGCGGCAGCCAAAGCCGGTCCTTCACCTACATCGACGACGGCGTGGACGCGCTGCTCCGCATCATCGAGAACAAGGGCGGCGTCGCCTCGCGGCAGATCTTCAATCTGGGCAATCCGGCGAACAACGTGACCGTCGCCGAACTCGCGCAGCTGATCATCGCGGCCTTTGCGGAGTTCCCGGACTACCGCGAGCATGCGGCGGCGGCGCGGACCGTCGAGGTGCCGGCGGAGGCGTATTTCGGGAAGTATTACCAGGATATCCGGCACCGCGTGCCCTCGATCGCGGCCGCCGAAGCGCAGCTCGGCTGGTCGCCGCAGGTGAATCTGAAGGACGCGATCCGGCGCACGCTCGAGTACCACCTCGCGCACAAAGATTACCGGTTGGTCTGAACGATGGCCCCGCGACTCGCGCTCAAAGTCGACGTCGATACCGACCGCGGCACCCGCGAAGGCGTGCCGAATCTCGTCGCGGATTGCCGCGCGGCGGGCGTGCCGGCGGCGTTTTTGTTTTCGCTCGGGCCGGACCAGACCGGGCGCGCGATCACGCGCGTGCTGCGGCCGGGATTTTTCCGCAAAGTCAGCCGCACGAGCGTGCTGGAGCTCTACGGCCTGCGCACGTTGCTCAACGGCACCCTGCTGCCCGCGCCGCACATCGGCCGGCGCAATGCCGCGACGATGCGCGCCGTGCGGGACGCGGGCTTCGAGGTCGGGATCCATTGTTTCAACCACTACCGCTGGCAGGACCACCTGGCGCGCATGACGCCGGCGGAAACGGCCGCGGAATTCGGGGCCGCGCGGGCGGAGTTTCGCCGGATCTTCGGGCACGAGGCGCGCACGGCGGGGGCGGCGGGTTGGCAGAGCAACGCGTCGAGCCGCGCGGCCTACGACGACGCGGATTTGCTCTACGGCAGCGACACACGGGGCGAGGTGCCGTTTTTCCCGCGGATGGGCGGGAAAGTTTTCCGCACGCTCGAAATTCCGACGACGCTGCCGACCCTCGACGAATTGATGGCCCGGCACGAGTATCCCGATGCGGCGATCGCACCCCATTTGCTCGCGAGCTTGCGGCCGGACCGGCTCAACGTGTTCACGTTGCACGCCGAGATCGAGGGCATGGGCCGGCGCGCTTTGTTCCGCGACTTCCTCGCCCGGGCGAAGGCGGCCGGGGTGGAGTTCGTGCGCCTCGACGAGGCGGCGCGGCGCATCTTGGAAAAACGCAATTCCGTCCCCGTGATCGACCAAGGCTACGTGG
>JACCEB010628446.1_pt1 | contig 10418 bp, 10 predicted proteins | sample 7454761 | NCBI WGS metagenome assembly JACCEB01 (sample SAMN15323454, study PRJNA562643) | freshwater metagenome | isolation source: river surface water | place: USA:Blue River Watershed | collected 2017-08-18 | reverse complement strand
TTTATTTGTTCATACAAAGTAAACTTACTTGATGTAGATAAAATTTGTGTAATAATAGCTGGACCAGATGCACTAAATAAACCTTTTATTCCTTGAGTATTTATTATTGTGCGAATTGTATTTGGAATTGTTTCTGGTGCATTATTTTGGTATACGGTTTTAATTGTACAAACCGGTATAGTTAAAATTTCTGCAAATAAAGTACCAACACAGCTTGAAATTATGTTTGCATAGTTACTATTAGTAATTTGAGTTTGACTTTGCATATTAGTTTATAAATATATTGGAAAGTTTTAATTATAAATTTATTCAATATTTTTCAATTGGTCTCGCAATAATTTAAGAAGTTTTTGAGTAAATTTTCTTAAAGGTAACATATGAGCTTTCGATAAATAAATAACACCTATAAATTGAATTTCGCATAGTCCATCTGCTTTTATGCAATTAGAATAGCTATTTCTTTCCTCAATAAATTTCGCAAAATCAAAAGGAATTAAATATACAAATGTTCCATTTATAATAAAGTTATAAATCAATTCTAATGTTTTAAAACTTGCGAAAAAACTTATTGATGTAGTTGTTTGTAATGTTAAATTATTAATTAAACAATCATTATCAATAAAGTAAGTAACCAGTTTATCTATTTGTTCGGTTGGTAACTTTATATTAAATAATTCTTCTGTAAATTCTCTTAAAGCTGTATGTAAACAAGTTTTATCGTAAGGTTCATATCTACCACCAAACATTTCATATCGTTTAGTACCATTTATATAATTTCCTCCTACCAATATAATATGTTCATTTATATCTTTTATTTTTTTAATTATTGTTAATCCAGCATTTAGTTCTTTTGGTGCTGTTTCAAACCATTTGGAATATTTATTAGAATATTTGGTCATATATTTATTCTAAGAATTAATTATATTAAAGTTTTTAATTTTATCTATTTTAATATAATAGTCTTTCCATGCAAACAGAAAAACTAAAACATTTAGCTGAATTATATGGAGGGTCGTCATATCGTGAATGTGCCGATAAAAAAATTAGCAAAATAATGCATGAATTTGCAGACAAAAAACTTAAAGATCGTGGTGATAGCATTATAAAAAATAAAAAGCAAGCTATTGCGATTGCACTGAATCAGGCCGATACTCAATGTAAATATACCCCAAGCGAAAAACAATCTCTAATATCTAAAGTCAATGAAAATTTAAATTCATCAAAAGAACTAAATCTATCAAATATTATTGACACTAAAAAAGCCCTTGAGTTTTTAAAGGCAAAATCCAAATATAAACAAATTTACATATTTAAAAAATTATTATGGGATAAAATAATTCAAATGCATCTTGATGAAATAAACTTAGATAAAAACGCTTGGAAAGAAATTGCTCAAATACAAAAAATATAAGTTTGGTTGGCAAGTAATTTTTTTCTAGTTTAAATTAATTATGAAACATTTAATAATATTTTCAATTATAATTATTGGAATTGTGTTTCTCACATTAATTTCATGGTATGATAATATAAATTCAAAACTTGCTTCTTGTTCTAGTACTTATTTAAGTAAATCAAATGTTGGTGGTAAATTTGCCCGTGGTATTTTTGCAAATAGAAACTTTGATTCTAATGAAGTAATTGAAAAAGCACCATATATAGAAGATAGCACAGATAATTTTGAAGGTTTAATAAGAGACTATATTTTCAAAAAAAATCAAACCAATTCGGTTGTAGGATTCGGTAATGCATCTCTTTATAATCATTCAGATGAACCAAATGCAACATGGACAATTACTGATACACATATAGAAATTAAATCAATAAAACCAATCTTTAAAAATGAAGAAATACTAATTTCTTATGGAAATAATTATTGGTCAACAAGAAAAGATACTGTTAAAATATAAAATTAATTATTATGTATTTTAATAGTTTAATGTTTTTTAATATATAGGTAATGTATGTAGTTAGAACCAGAAATAGTTTCTGATTTTACATTTGGTAAGTTTTCATGAGAATTATTGGCTTCTTGATTTTCGTTTTGTTTTTGTTGATTAATTAATCCAACTCTTGTCATTGCTTGTTGTTTCGCCTTTAAAACTATTAATTCATTATTGGATTGTTTTACAGGGTTTTCTTTTTCAATAACAATTGTTTCTGCTGGATTTAATAAAGCTGCTTGTTTTATATTTTTATATAACATTAAGTTACTTCCAATACTTTGAATTTTTAATTTTTCATCGGCTTCTTTTTTTAATTTTTCTTCAGTCTCTTTTTTTAACTTTTCTTCAGCTTCTTTTACAGCCTTTTCCTCTGCTTCTTTTCTTTCTCTTGCTTCTGCCTCTCTTTTTAATTGAGCTTCTCTTTTGGCTTGTGCTTCTTTTTTAGCCTTAAGTTCATCTTCTTTTTTAGCCTTAAGTATTGCTTCTTGTTTGGCTTTTAATTCAGCTTCTTGTTTGGCTTTTAATTCAGCTTCTTGTTTAGCTTTTAATTCTGCTTCTTTTTTAGCCTTGAGTTCTGCTTCTTGTTTAGCTTTTAATTCAGCTTCTTGTTTAGCCTTGAGTTCTGCTTCTTGTTTAGCCTTGAGTTCTGCTTCTTGTTTAGCCTTTAATTCTGCTTCTTGTTTAGCCTTTAGTTCTGCTTCTTTTGCTTCTGCTTCTTTTCTTGCTTGTTCTTCAGCAATTGCCAATTGATTTTTAATTTCATTATCAGTTTCAGTAACTGGAGTACTAATTGTATCATTAACTTGATCAATTACACTCATTTCATCATCCGAAGTGTCATAGTCTGTACCAGATTCATAATCAGCAGGAGTTATTACTTTAATATCTTTATCATTTGATCCCATTGGAAATGGAATTGCTATTTCAGTTTTATAATCTCCATTGTCTAAGTCTTTCATTAAAGTTTGAGTTAAAGAAATAAACTTTGAACATGATAAAACGGGAAGTTGATTAGGATCATTTAGTAATCCAACAATTGATAAATAAAAATCGTTTATATTCATTTTTCCAACACCATTATTTAATAACCAACATAGTCTCGAAGTTAGGTTACCACTGATTTTACCTAAATTAACTCCTTCATAACTATAAGTATTATCTCTTGTTCCTGAAATTAAAATAATAATTCCTTTAATATCATTTAATTTTCTTGGATAGTATGCATTTAAAATACTTGTGTTATTTTCTGGTTTTTTCATTTCAGATAAAAGTGTATTTACATTTGATGCAGAAAATTTCTTAGTATTTTTTGGATCCACAAAATAAACAGAATATAGGTCAATAATTGTTCCAGAATTACAAGAGTCAAAAAATGCATAAACTCTTTTATTACTTGGTAATTTTTTAAAGCAATTATTAATTTCGTCATCTAACATCATACCATAGGATTGTCCTTCATTTGTTACGATACAACTGTCTTTAAACTTACCACTTGATGCATCTTCTGATTTACGTTGAATTATTGCATTTGATTGTCCAATAATATCTGTGCTTTCATCTTTGTTTGTGTCATTTACTGAAGAACCATGACCAGAATAATACAAAAAACTTACTATCTCTGGACTCATACAAAAGTTATTTAATTGAGTAATAATATTAGCCTTTGATGGAAATAAAGGAGAAGTTATTGGTAAGTTATCTCTCATAATTATAAATCTTGTATTTGGATTAATTTTTTTTATACTATTTATAAAATTATCAGCATCTGAATAACATCCGTTAAGTTTAATTTGAGGAATATTTTCATATTGATTAGAAATAACCAATGCAACCGAAGGTGCCTTGTTTGCCATTATATTATTATATAGATATAAAATAATATAATTTATACTTAAAAAGTTACTAGATTAACATTTGGTGCGATTGAACTATCAAACAAATATTAATTATTTTTAATAAATAATCACATGGAAACTCAAAAACAATCTAATTTAAAAACATATAAAATTACAGAAATACTTCATGACTCTATTTGTAAAAATAATTCACATAATGTTATATTAAAATTAAATGGACATTTAATAACATTTGGTTTTATGGGAATGAAACCATTCGAAGGCGATATTATTGAATGTGATTTAATACCAAGAGATGACCATACTAGTTATAAATTTAATACTTATAAAGTTTATTTGCCATTAGGTGAAATTCCACAAATACAAAGAATTAATAAAATATTACAAGGAGAAAACTATGAATATAACTACAATACCATTAAAAATTATTTTGCACAATTTGAATATGGAGACAAGTTTTGGTTAAATTTATTTGGCAAATATAATGGAGAGAAAAATACTGGAAAAATTTATGAACCACTTAATATTATTGGTACTCATGCAGCCAAATATTATAATTCACTTATTAGACACTTTTCAGATGAACTAGAAAAACTTGGTATCAAATTATATCACAAACAACTGATGGAGTTATATACACATCCAAAATTTGGTTTTAATGTTACCCAATGGGATGGTTCTAATTTATTTGAATTATTTTCAATTGATTGTTTTACTATTAAAACTGTTTTAAATATTGCTGCTGGAATGAAATTAGGAAAAGTTCAAATATGTGAATTAATTATCGTTTATTGTTTATCAAATAGTTATAATGGTTCAACATGTGTAACAAATTCTTACTATAAAATAATGAATGAAATAATGAATCAAAAAGATTTAACAAATACATTTGATTCAATTCAAAAAATACTTACAGAAAAAAACTTTGAAAAAATTATTGGAGAATTAATTGAAAAAAAAGCTATTGGGAAAATAGGAAATTACTTGTATGCAAAAAATTTATTTGAAGCTGAAATGGCTGTTGGGAAAATAATTGGACAACTTAATTTATCGAAGTCAATTGTTCATTGTTTAAATTTAAATATAGATGAAATTAATGGTTTTGTTAATGGGTATGAAGTTAAACCAGGTCTTTTTCTTAATACTCAACAAAAAACAGGAATTGCTAAGGTATTTACAAGTCCTGTATCAGTAATTTATGGTAAAGCTGGAACAGGAAAATCAAGCCTGTTAGCTGGTTTATTAAACACAATTGAATATACCAACAGTAAATTTTCTACTCAACAAATTCAAGTTTTTTTTCTTACGCCAACTGCAAAAGCAAAAATGAAGTTGTATTCGGATATTTTAAAAGATTATACTAGATACAGAGATAATATTAGAACAATTAATTCATGGAATTATTTGGGAACATCTGACAAATCAGTTGAATTAAAACCAGTCAATTTATTTGTTGTTGATGAAACTTCAATGGTTGATATTAATTTAATGGGACAAATGTTAGAAATTCTAATGGAGGTTCCCAATGTATCGGTGTTATTTTTAGGAGACATTAGACAATTACCAAGTATTGGACCGGGCGATTTTTTAAATAATTTAATACAATCAGAATGTGTTAGTACAACCGAATTAACTCAGGTTGTTAGAAACGGGGGCATCATAACCAATGTGCTAGATAAAATTACTGAAGGCACAATGTTAGTTCCATCAGATTATACTGACACACCGGGTTTTCAGTGGATAATTCCAACCAGTAAAAATTACTTGGAACTAATAAGTAAATCAATTAAAACTCCTTCTGATATGATTATTTCTGCTACTAACCGCACGATTAGCGATCTAACAGATGAAATTAGAAAAATAAAGAATCCAAATGAAAAATCATATAATAGTTTTAAATATATAGATAAAGATTTTAATAAAATAACATTAAAAGTTGATGACCCTGTCATCCTAGGACAAAACTTTAATGCAGACGGATTATTTAATGGGATGACAGGAAAAGTAATTGAAATATCTAACTCATATAATGTCACTAAGATGTCGAATATTACAAAAATTAAAGTACAGTTTGAAGAAGGTTTTTTTACATTTGATTCAGACAGCGAATACATCAAACACCTAAAACCTGCATATATGATTACTGTTCACAAATCACAAGGTCAGGAATATCCAAATATTATTGTTGTTTTATCCGAATCTCAATTGCTAAATAGAAATACCCTATATACTGCAATTTCTCGAGCTAAAAATTCAGTTTGTTTAATTGTAACAGAAAAAATACTTGCTAAAGCAATTAAAAGAAAAAATAAAAGAAAATGTTTACTTGTTCCAATGTTAAAATATTATGCGGTTCCAGCTAATTTAACCATGGGGTTTGACCAATTTTTTAATCAATCCAATGAGAAAACTTAAAAATTATTTAATAAACATAACATCTTTATTAAATAATATTAAACACAATCGATTTTACTATGAGGGAGTTTTAGTTAATCAACGCGAATAAATTATTTTAAAGCCATCTGGTATTTTTGCTACTGTGAATTCATCAAATCCATACACAGACCAAGCAAATTCACCATTAATAGTTTCTATTGTAGTAAATTTTCCAATACGGCCTTCGAAAGAATAACCCGCTTTTTTCCATTGGACCCAATCATCTCCTTCAACCAAATTATGGTAATACCATTCTCCAGTAGTACTAGGTATTTCAGCGTGTTGTCCCGGTTGAATAACTTGGCCTTTTAAATTAGATAAACCATTCATCACCGTGACCCAAGATTCAACAAAAACAGCAAATGGTGTACTATTCAGTACGGTAGTTTTATGTGGTAATTGACTATTTAATGACATTAAGTGATTTGACTATCTTGGAATATAAACCAGTTAATATTTCAAATTTTTTTTCGCGTGAAATTTATATTATGATTATATAAAAATTGTTTTAGATAAGACGACAAAGTATCGTATTGATTAGAAGTAGATATTATTAATTAAAATAGTAAGTTTGTTTTACTAGTTTAAATGTGTATAATGATGTAATTAATGGATAAAATATAATAATCATAAGATTCATTATTATAATCTTGGATAATGATTAAAAATATTAATAATGATTATACATATTATAATAATCATAGTTTAAAACACAATTAACGTGATAAATATACATCATAGATTATTAATAAACTAATATTAAAATATTATTTTAATCTATTACTAATCTAAATTATAACGAAAAAATTCCTCGCGCGCGCGAGCTTATCTTATTCAAATTATTTTATAATAATTCTAAATAATCATTATGTATATTTTAAAGCATAATTTGTAAACCATTATAATATCCATGCAAAAAAATATATGTGTTCGGTAAACAATAAAAATATCATCTATTTACAATCAGTTGTGTAAAATAGTCAGCTTATTTAAAAACCATTATATATAATCGTTTAATAAAATTACGCGCGAAAATTTTTTTTATTTAAACGTCAATTTCTTTTTTATTTTTTGTTTTTGTAAGTTTATTGTTGACATATGTTCCATAAACTTGTCCTTTTTGCCCATCAGTAGTTTTATAGTAGGCGACATTGTTTTCAACTATGTAATTTATACCTTTAAATACTATTTCACAAACTTCATTATCTTCATCATCTTCTGAATCAGTATCTGATGATAACTCTGAGTCAGACTCATACAATGGTATATTTATTGGCCCTGTTTTAAATTTATTATTTGTTGGGTTTTTTTCCAAGTATATTTGCTGAAATTTTTTTAATTTTTCAGTATTTATCTCATCATCTGATTCAATATCACTACTTGAATCTAAAATATTATCTAGTTTTAATTCTTGGACTACAGTTTCTCCAAAATTATTTGAAATAACTATTTCATCTAGTTTTTTAAGTCCATTCCAAGTTTCTTGAATTAGGTCTTTATTGTTATAACTTAACAAGTTTATGTCAGAATAATATTTCTTAATTCCTTTTTTATGTACAAATAGAACATTTTTTAATCTTTCAACTGTTTCAATATATTTCGTTTTTTCTTCAGTGCTAAATGCTGGGTCTGCTGATAGTTTTTCTAATTTGCTTATACTTCCTGCTAATACTTTGTCATATAATTCATTTTTATCCGCTTTTATTATTGAATTTGTTTTTGTGTCAATCATCGATGCGTGTTTATCATTTAACGCAGTCACGCAATACGAGTGGTTTTCTGGTTTTAATTTATCAAAATTTGTTGTTTCAATTAAATAAATTAAGCTTGATAAACCTTTGTTCATTATAAATTTTTTTTGTTCAATTGTTAGGTGATCAATTGGCTCAAAACCAGGAGAATTTGATATAACAATATTTTGCGTGTAGTTATTAATTATTCTGTTATCATTAATTATGTTATTTTGAATTGTTGGTTGCAGTTTTAATATTTTTAACTCATTTTTAAGTTCCTTTATTGTAGCTGATTCTGATGCAGTTATTTGCTCTTTTTTTGCTTTACATGTTTTTTCATGTGTCCATTTACTTTGTCTACAACTAAAATTTTTATGACAATAGGTACATATATATTTTTTTTCTATTACTTTTGACACACATGTTTTATTATGTTTCCAAAGTCCCACGCGTGATTTGTAAACTTTATCGCAATTTTGACAAATAAATTCCATTGGTTATTATTTTTAAATAATAATCAAATCTTTAAATAGTTGTTAATTATTATGTTTACGCCATTTTACATGTAAATTAAGTTAAAAATAAATAAGATATCAAATATTTTAAAATAATTGTTAATTATATAGTTAACAAGTAAATATAATTAACATGTTCCACCATAAATATTGTATATATTAAACAGAGTTTTAGTAAAAATAAAAAAAATTTCGCGCGTGAACAAAACGTACATAATTTTTAAAACAAATAAGCCACCAAAATATAAAAGTTAATATTAACAAAAATAATTATTATGCATTTACGTTACATTATAATTTTAGTTAATCTTTATTACCAATTTAATATATGTAATTACGATGATAATTTTTATATTATACAATGTATATATTATAACATTGACGTCATTAGTTGTAAACATTATTATAAATTTAATAACAGCAACGTCATATGATGATAACTGTTAATAATATTTTAAATATACCAATAAACTATTTACATGCATTAACTAAACATTGACAGTATAATGACGTTATATTAATAAATATATACGATTTATTAGCAATTATTTACTTGTAATCAATATAAATGCAACGTATATTTATTATTAATAAATAAAATAAATATGATGTAATTACCATATGTATAAAATATATTACAATTTTAACGTTAACTATATAATATTTTTAATTTATTATGCTTTTCTGATTAATACATATTAACTAGTTAGCGTAAAAAATAACCTCGCGCGCGAGAAATTTTTTTATAAATCAAATTCTTTTTGACAATTTTTAAGCTCGAGATTTCAATTTTAACTTTAAGCTCATTAATTGTTTTAATTAATGTATTGTTTTGTGTTGTGTTGATTCTTTTATGTTTAAATGCCTCTTGTTTAGACTTGCCAATTTTATAAATTTGGTCGCCTAACCTAACTGACTCCCTGGTTTCTAACAAATATATATACTCCATTTAAATATTATAATTATATTCTAACAAACCAATAATTTCAATTTTTGCCATATTACATTCGCATACGTGAAACCCTGCAAAAGACGCACGACAAAGTCCTGTATAAAAAACAAAGTTTTTCTTGCACAATTTTTAAAGTAACTTAAAGCCACTAACAAGCTCTTGCATTTGGGTTTTAGGAGCCGGGCAAAAACCAACCGCGGTTAAACTATTGGGAGCTATTTGAGTCAACCCAGCATCTCGAACATAGAATGCATTATGTTTGCTAATAAATTCTTCTAGTTCTGATTGAGTGGCCTTAAGAACAATTTTACCCATACCATTTTTAGACCATGATAAATATGATTGAACATGGGCTTTTGTTTGTTCATCAAGATTTTCCATTTGAATAAGTTTCGCATCAAGCTTGACAACAATGGGTAAAATATACTCGAGAATTTTTTGTACAAGATGCCCAACCTGACCAGCTATTTTACCCTTGTCCATTTTCAAGTCCATATTAACAAAAATATACATTGCATGTGGGACAGGGGCAGTAACTTCTAAAGGTTTTAAATAATATACTGGATTCATTAAATAATATACTGGATTCATTAAAAACCATTAATTTTTATCACCTTGTAATTTGATTTTCAATATTTTTTATGTAAAATAAAATTATAATAAATCCCAATATAAAAAAATAATTCTAATAGATTAATAATAAAAGAACACATGGTTCATATATTTTTATTTCATAGAGATTTACGTATTCAAGATAATACCACACTGATTCACCAATTGAAAACCATAACCAGTCCAGTAGTTCCGATTTTTATTTTTCCCCCAGAACAAATTGACCGAAAAACCAACAAATATTTTTCAGATAATGCAGTTCAATTTATGTGCGAGTCATTAGCAGAACTAGCAGACGAAATTAAAAAATTTAAAGGTAAAATGCTATTTTTCAAAGGAGATAACCTTAAAGTATTAAAGGCAATTCATAA
>JACCEB010172966.1_pt1 | contig 10419 bp, 9 predicted proteins | sample 7454761 | NCBI WGS metagenome assembly JACCEB01 (sample SAMN15323454, study PRJNA562643) | freshwater metagenome | isolation source: river surface water | place: USA:Blue River Watershed | collected 2017-08-18 | reverse complement strand
GGCGGGCGGGCGCAAGTCCGCCCGAGAGAAATGACAACCGCGGCGCCGCGAGGCGCCGCACAGAATCCGGCTTACCGGCCCCGAAGCTAGACTTGCCCGGGCCGGCAGCGCCCGGGCCCGGCCGGTTCAGAGGCCCCAGCTTGCCTTGACGGAGTCGTAGGTCGCCTTGGGGATGTCGTTGAAGTCGACGCGGCGGTACGACATGACGCGCGGGGTGAGCGGCGGGAAGCGGCCGGCGGCGAAGAGGGAGTGGAAGCCCCAGAGGCGGACGGGCGCGTTGAAGGTGCGCCAATTCCAGGGTTCGCGGGCGGCGCGGCTTTCGTACATGGCGACGATCGAACCGCGGATGCAGACCGTCTTCTGCGGATTCGTCGTGTAGAAGTCCTCGTTGAAGCGGGGGTAGTTGTTGGCGCCGCCGCTGTTCTGGCCGTTGCCGTCTTTGTTGGAAACGACGATGCCGGCGAGGAAGGCGGCCGAAATCTCGGTGTTGGCGCCCTCGAAACGGACATTGGTGTTGTTCGTGAGCGTCCCGGAGGTGCTGTCATAGGGCACGCGGTACGGGTTCGTGGACGTGTCGAGACCGTCGTAGAGGTTGGCGTTGCTGAGCGGGGTGGTGGCCCAGGCGCTGGTGTAGCCGGAGGTGCGGAGGCGCAGGTTGCTCGTGGCGTCGTGCCAGCCGCGGGCCTGGGTGATGACGGTGCCGTTGTTCTCGAAGTGCGGGGCGGAAAGGATCGTGATGGCGTCGCAGGCGATGGAGCAGGGGGTCTCGTTGACGCTGTCGGGGAAGCGGCCGTTGTTGACGGTGTTGCCGACCGTGGCGGTGGCGTCGATGAAGCCGTTGGCGTTGTAGTGGCCGAGCACATACACGGCGTCGTTGGTGGCGATGGTGAGGCCTTCGCCGCCCTCGGACGCGACCTCCCCGCGGCCGTTGATGAGGCGGACGCCGGACGGATGGGTGGTGCCGCGGAAAAGGAGGCTCGTGGGGGCCGCGTTGGCGTCGATCGACTCGATGTAGACGCCGCCGTTCCAGGTGGCCGCGGCGAGGGTGCCGCCGGAAGGATAGTTGATGTCGTGGATGGCGGAAAGCGCGGTGGCGGCGGGCAGGACCGAGGCGCCCGTGCCGCTGGCGAGGTTGTTGTAGATGAAGCCGGTCCACGCGGCGGCGGTGCGGGCGGTGCCGTCGGCCGGCGTGGCGGTGTAATAGACGCGGGTGGAGGCCAGGCCGTTGATCGTGCGGTCGACGGCGAGTTTGAGCGCCGTCATGTCGATATCGATCATGTCGATCTGTTGGGGGGAGTAGGGGTTGCCGGCGGAGCGGACGGCGGACCAGTTGAAATTGGCCCGGCGCATGTCGTACATGGCGTTGCTGCGGATACGCACGACCGGGGGGCCGCCGATGTTGCCGGTGGCGTTGGCGGTGGCGTTGTTGGCGCCGTAGGTCGGTTGGCCGGGGAGGACGATCTCGGCGCCGAATTTGTCGAACACGCGGTAGGCGCCGGCGGGGATGTTGACGGTGGTGCCGGTGGGGGTGCGGCCGGTGCGCGTGATGGTGGAGGGATTGGCGACGATGTAGATGCCGCAGAGTCGGGAGTATTTCTGGGCCTCGACCTCGGCATCGTAGCCGGCGTCGGCCGCGACCAAGGGCGGCTCGATCATCTTGTGGGCGTCGTTGATGGATTCGTCGACGCCGTTGCTCGGAGTGGGGTCTTCCACATAGCGGCCGATGCCCGGGGGGTTCGCGACCTGCACGCCGTGGACGGGAGTGAGCAGGTTGCCCTGGAACGTCTGGGCGGTCCAGGTGCGGAAGGCGGTGTTGGTGGCGACGGACTCGGTGGATTGGCCCCACTTCTGGTCGCGCCACAGCGACGGCGAACTGGTCGCGGGGGCGGGGCCGTAGAGGGCGCCGAGGCCGCCGCCGGGCGTGGTGAAGAAGACGTTGTCGGTGTAGCTGCTGAGGTTGTCGGTGGTGCCGTTGTAGTTGGTGATCGCGACCTTGACGCCGGCGTAGAGGCCGGCGGGGCGGCCGCTGGTGACCGGAATGTTGCCGCCGCCGGCGACGGTAACGGGGCCGACGAAATTCAGGGCGAGGCCGGTGCTGCTCTGTTTCTTGACGTAGAGGCTGCCGTTGGTGTGGACGCCGCCGAGAATGTTCATGGTCGGGCCGGGCCAGAGCTCGAGGTCCATGTTGTAGAAGATGGCGTGCGAGAAGAGGGGGGAGGCGCGGGCGGACAGCGTCTGCGTCATGTAGATGGTCTGGCTGGCGCCGGAGCCGCCGGCCGGAGGGACGACGGTGGCCTTGGAGAGGACGCGGATGTCGAACCGGAACGCATAGCGGCCCTTGAGCGGTTCGAACTCGTTGTTGGGATCGGCGGGATCGAAGTAGTACAGACTGGTGCCCGAGGAAGAGATTTGGTTGATCAGGCCGATGACGAGTTCCGGGGCGTTGGCGCCGCTGGCGACCACGTTGCTCCCGCCCCAGAAGCCGGCGGCGGGCATCGCGACTTGGCTTTGGTTGGAGGTGAACCGGGTCGACGTGAAGTCGGAACGGGACTCCATCAGTTGGCGCACCTGGGCGAGGCCGTATTCGGAAATGGCTTCCGCGGCATTGCGGGCCTCGAGGCGGACCTGTTCGCGGTAGTTGAGGCGGCGTTCGTTGAGGGAGTAGGACAGGACGCTGGCGATGATGATGGCGAGCGCGAGGGTCAGCATCATGACCGTGACGAGGGCGCTGCCGCGCCGGGATGAAAACGGGAATGAGTTCATGGGTCAGCCGCGGGGGGAGACGGTGAAGTTGTAGGTGTTGGTGGCGGATGCGTTGACCGAGTTGGCGAACGAGCCGCGGTGGATGAGCTCGCCTTTCACGATGATGCTGCGGTCGTAGAAATTGTAGAAGAGGCCCCAGGGGTTGTAGGAGACGGGCGTCGTGGCGGGGATGACTTCGACGAGGGGCGGGGACGCGACGGCAACGTCGTCGATCACGATCGGATAGCTGCTCGGGTTGCTGATGGTGGGGATGAGTTGGAAAACCGGGAGGGCGGAACTCGGTGAAATCGCGAGGTCGAGCTTGCGGATCGGGCCGCGGTTGAGCACGCGCACGCCGGCGGCCGGGGTGGGGCTCGAGGCGCCCGGAACGCGGAAGTAAACGAGGATCCGGGAGATCAGCCGGTCGTTGGTCGCGTCCTTGTAGACGAGCACGAGGCAGTCGCCGGAGGTGCCGTCGTTCAGCGACGTGTCCACGATCGCGGTGGTGTAGCCTTGGTCGGGATCGGCGGGGTTGATGAGCGTGTTGACGGAACGGGTGAGGTTCGTGTGCGAGGGGAAGATACGGAAGTAGTTCGCGTAGGTGGCGTTCTCCGACATCTCGGTCGTGAACGTCCGCATATCTTTGTTCACCAGCAGCTTTCCGATGTCGTAGTGGTAAATGCTGAGGGCCTGGACGAAGACACGGAGAATGCCGAGAGTGACGAAGCCCATCACGGTCGTGGTGATGAGAATCTCGACCAAGGTGTAGCCGGCGGAGCGGCGACGGCGGGAGCGCGGGTGCATGGTGGGATTCAGAAGGTGGGAACGACGGAGCGAATGCTGCGGATGGAGCCGCGGAAGGCGCGGACGCGGCCGCCGTCGCGGAAGCGGTAGGTGTAGATCATGGTGATCGACTTGGCGTTGGTCACATTGGCCGAAACGCCGGTGAGGTCCTGGACCCAGATCCAGACGTTGATGGAAATGGTGTCGTTGGGATTAACGGCGGGATTCCGGATCGTGATGTTCTTGGTGTTGTCGATCGCCCCCGTGGGAACCGCGTTCATGGCCGGCAAGGACGACGGCGGGCTGCCCCAGGAGAGCGTGAGGGGGTCGGGAGTGACTTCGTCGATCTGGGTGGGAATCACGACGGTCGTGCCGGCGGCGGCGGGCGAGATCCGGAGCGAGTTGTAGTCCATGTTCTTCATCTGCTCGATGTAGCCTTGGAGGACATTGACGGTGGCCATCTGCACGATGCTGCCTTCGGTGAGGCGGCGCGTCTGCATGATCAGGGCGAGACTGCCGCCGAGCACGATGGCCATGACGAGGGACGAAATCAGGACCTCGACGAGGGTGAACGCGGAGCGACGGTGGCGGGGGCCCGGGACCCGGCCGGGAGCGGAAGGGGAGAGAATCACCCTGACAGCCTAGCGCAATTCATGCCCGGTGCGAAGGGGCATAGGTAACAGGCTTGAGGCCCTACCGCCCTAGGGGCGTTCGGCCCTAGCGCGGCGCTCCGCCGGCCTCAGAACGAAAGCAGCGAGGCGTGCGCAGCGCGGTCGGCGGCGGCGGTCAGTTCCCGCCAGCGCGAAATCCGCAGGGGATTGCCGCCGCCGAAATTGCCCAGCGATTCGTCGTAGTGGAAATTCGCATTGCCGGTGAGCGTGATGTTGTTGGCCACGACGGAGCCGGCGACGCTGCCGTTGCCGTTGATGGTCACGTTGCCTTGCGGCGCGTAGACGATGCCGCTGAAGACGCCGTTGCCGACGATGCGGATATCTTGGGTGCCGGACGTTTTCGTGCCCCAGACCTGGAGTTTCACCGGCTGGCCGGCTTCGGAGTCGGACAGGACGCCGTTGGCGTTGGCGTCGACGCCGTTGGACACGCCTTGGCCGGACATCCGGATGTCGGCCTCGGCGTAGATCGCGAGGCTGCCGGACGCAGTGATGTCGATGATCCCGGATCCGCCGCCGACATCGACCGCGAAGCCGCTGGTGGCTTCGAGTTTCAGCACCACCTTGCGGGTGACGCGGAGGTACTCGTTGTTCAGATTCACGCGCGGGGCGCGATAGTAGTAGTTGCCGTCGGCGTCCATGAGGCCCGCGGCGACGTCGGCCGGTCGCGGCAGCACCGTGTCGGCGTCGATGTCGGTCGCGAGATTGATATAGGTCTTGGTCGGGGCGGCGACGGGATCGAAGCTGGCGGAGAAGTCGGTGGAAACGCGCGCCGGGTCGACGTTGGGCGAGGACCACGTCGATGCGTCGTAGGTCGAGCCGGAGCCGAGCACGGAACCGCCGGTGCCGACCGTGGAGGTGGGGTCGGTGCCGCCGGTGGAGACGAAGCCCCAGATGTCGGCCTGTTTGACGAGGACGGCGTCGACGCCGACGGAAATGCTGCCGACGGTGCCGCGGTCGCGCCGGACGCCGGCGGAGTAGTTCACGGCGGCGGTGGCGGCATTGTTGTCGGGATCGGAATTCCAGCTGTCGACGGTCGTGTTGGTGCCGTTGAAGACGATGCTGTTGCGGGCGACGAGTCCGCTGGCGAATTTCGAGGTGCGGCGCAGGGTGACGTGGATCCACTTCTCGATCGGGGCGGAGTTGCTGCCGCCGAGGGTGATGGTGGCGCGGGCGACGACTTCCGGGGCGAAGACGGCGCGGTAATTGTAGACGTAGACGCGCAGCGTACCGGTGGCGTTCTGGTCGAACGCGATGCCCTCCCATTTGCGCCAGGCGGCGGAGGTGGCGGCGCTGCCGTCGGTGGTCCAGCCCGGCCACGCGTAGGTATCGTCGGCGATCATGCGGTTGATCGCGTACATCGCCTCCTCGAGACCGTTCTCGGCGACGTTGATCGCGGCGTTGTGGTAGAGGGAGCGGTTCGAGATCGTGAGGCTTGTGCGGCTCAGATGCAGGTAGCTCACGAGCGAGATGCCGATGACCGCGGACAGGATCATGGCGACGATCAGCAGGGAACCCCGGCGGGAAGAGAGGGAGGCATTCATGGCCGGGATCAGGCGGTGATGATCTTGTTGCGGAGGATGAAGCGCGCGGAGAGGACGGTGTTGGTGGCCGCGACGACCGTCTGTTGCGTGCGCGTCGCCTCGAGGGAGATCTGGAGCTGTTTGGTCTGGCGGCCGGCGGTGGTCAGGGCGGCGGCGGTGCCGAAGTCGGTGATTTCGGCGCCCGTAATCGTGTAGGCTTTGAACGCGAAAACCGTCACGCCGCTGACGAGGGCGCGTTCGCCGGTGCCGCCGTTGCGGAGGAAACGGCGCGTGGCGGCGTCGTAGCGGTAGCCGATCGACGCGGCGTTGACCGTGAGGGTGACTTGGTTGCGGTCGGTCCACGTGATGGCGCTCGCCTGGCGCACATCCTCCGCGAACAGCTCGAGCGCGCGGCGCGCCTCGGTCTCCATGTCGTTGTAGTTCTGCACGCCGATGCCGCTGCGGCCGAGGAACAGGAACGTCGACATCACGCCGGCGAGCACGAAGGCGGACAGGGTCGCGGCGACCAGCACCTCGACGAGGGTGAAGCCGCGCCGCCGCCGGCGCGGATCAATGGGCAACCGTGTAATAGTAATCATAAAGTCCGTTGCGGGCGTAGATGGAGCGGAAGGAGCGGACGTGGGTGCGGCCGTCGATGGAGCGCCAGCGCACGGAGATCACGATCTGCTTCACGTCCGCGGGGCGGGCCGAGTCGGTCGTGACGGCGCGCGTGACGGTGAATTTCGCCGCGAGATCGGCGGCGGACGCGAACATCGCCGCGAGGTCGACGGTTTCGGTCGCGGGCAATTCGCAGATGCTGTCCACCGCCACGGTGGACGGGTTGTTCCACGCCATCAGGCGCAGCCGCTCCATCTCGCTCTGGAGAATCTGGGAGGCGAGGGTGGTGTCTCGCGCGACGTCGAGAGCCTTGAAACTGCTTTGCAGCGCGGCGATCGAGGTCCCGAGGCCGAGGGCCATGACGAAGCCGGCCAGCGCGACTTCGAGGATCGTGAAGCCGGCGCGCGATCCGGGGCGGCGGCCGGCGGGGGGGGCGGAACGAAAGCGGCCGATATCCATGTCCGCATCCTATCGGACGCGGAGCGGAACAGTTAGGGGCGGACGCAGGCGTATTTCGCACCTGTTGCCGCTAGGCCCGAACAGACCATCCGGTGCAGGTGCAAACCGGCGGACTCAGCGTTCGGCGCCCGACTGCTGCACGAAGAGCGCGGCGGCCTGTGCGCGGCGCTTCACCTGGAGCTTTTCGAACACGTTCACCAGATAGTTCTTCACGGTGTTCTCGCTGAGCCCGAGTTTCTCGCCGACTTCCTTGTTGGTCAATCCGGTGGCCACGAGGGCGAGGACCCGGCGTTCCTGGGGCGAGAGGATCGAAAGATCCGCGCCGCCCGCGTTGGCGCCGCCTGTGCGGAGCAGCCGGAAAACGCGGTTGGTGGCTTCCGGATCGAGGATCGAACGGCCGGCGGCGACATCGTGGATGGCCTGCACGAGTCCCGCGGGATCGATTTCCTTCATCAGGTAACCCTGCACGCCGGCCGTGACGGCCTCGTACACGTAGGAATCGTTCGAATACGAGGAAAGCACGAGGAACTTGGTGTCCGGCAAGGCTTGCAGGATCCCGCGGCAGGCGTCGAAACCCGTGCCGTCGGGCAGGCGAACGTCGAGCAGCACGACATCCGGTTTCAAACGGAGACTCTCGCTGACGGCCTCGATCACATTGCCGGCCTCGCCCACGACTTCGAGCGGCGGTTCGGTTTCGGCCGACAGCACGGTCTTGATCCCGCGGCGGACCAGTTGGCTGTCGTCGACGAGGAGAATGCGAATCGGGGTAACGGCGGTGGCAGTCATGGCTGGGAAGGGGTTGGGTTGGGTGTGAAGGTTGCGTTCGGCGAGAGCGAGCCAGGATTTCCCATCGGGACATTTCGGACGGAATAGAGGAAAGATTTCGGCGGCGAAACCCGGCTTGGCCGACAAAACCCTTGACTCCCGCCCGTGCAATTGAGTTTTTGGCCAGCTTCGAATCTCCGCACCACCATGGCCAACACCAAATCCGCCATCAAAGCCGCCCGCAAGTCGCTGCGCCTTACTGAACGCAACCGTGGCGTCAAAACCCGCCTCAAGACGCTGCGGAAGCGCCTCGACGCCTTCATCGCCGCCAAGGACGTCGCCGCCGGCAAGACCGCCGCGGCCGAATACGCTTCGGCGATGGACAAGGCCGTGAAGTCCGGCGTGGTGCACAAGAACGCTGCGTCCCGCGGCAAGGCCCACGCGGCCAAAGCCCTCGCCGCCAAGTAACGTTTCGCGCGGGATCCCCGCAGCGCAACGCTCCGACCCCGACCGGATTCCGGCCGGGGTTTTTTGTCGGCGTGGCCCGGCCTTCGGGCCGCGATCAATATGGGAACCAGAGCCGGATCTCGAAGCCGCCCTGCGGACCGGTCTGGAGCGTCAGCTCGCCTCCAAGTTCCCGGGCCCGGGCCGCGATGTTCTCCATACCGCGGCCGGTCTTGGCGCCCGTCGGCGGCGCGGGCGGATTGGCTCCGTCGTCCGAGACCACGAGCTCCGCATGCGGACCGTAGCGGCGCAGTGCGACCCTGATCTCGGCCGCCCGACTGTGCCGGACGCTGTTGCTCAGCCCCTCGCGGGCGATCGCGAGGATATGCAGGCGCTGCCGCGGGTTGAGCGCGGCGACAGCGTCGGGCTCGAGTTCAATCCGGGCATTGAAAGGCCGGATGCCCTGCAGCAAATGCGCCGCCGCGCCGATGGCCTCGGGCAGCGGGCGTTCCGGCAAGGTTTCGGGTTCGAGTTGGTCGATGAAGGTGCGCAGTTCGCGGATCGAGGCGTTCAGTTCGGCGCGCGTTTCCTCGAGAATCCGCTCGGCGTCCGCCGGCCGGGAACGGATGGCGTTGCGGGCGGCGACGAGATTCATGCCGGCCGCGTAGACCGTTTGGATCACGCCGTCGTGCAAATCGCGGCCGAGCCGGGTGCGTTCCGCGAGCAGGCCCTGCAGTTCCGCCTGCTGGGCGAACACGGTCTGGACGGATTGGGCGACGAGCCCGAGTTCGTCGGTGCGCCCGCCGAGCGACCCGACGAGGTTCGGATTGCCGGTGGAGAGGCTTGCGGAGACGGAGCGCAGCGGGCGCAGGACGGTCACGTACGGGATCCAGATCGCGAGGATCACCGCGCTCACACCGGTGGCGGCGAGGACCCAGAAGACGACGCGGTTCTGCTGGCCGGCGATTCTCAGTTCCTCCGCTTCGATGCTGCAGTCGAGGTGGGCGACGATCTCGCCCGACAGACCGCGAAACGGGTGCCGCAGGACGATCCCGTGCACCTTGGCCGATGGCGGCGGGGTTTGGGTGGCGGTGAGGGCGGTGCGCCCCTGCATGAGTTCGCCGATCTTCTCGAGCAGCGGCCGGTCCCAGGAGCGGGCGGCGAGCAGCCAGCCGAGCGGAGTGGAGCTGCGGGTGGTGTCCGCCGAAGGCACGATCGGCGCAAGATGGAGTTCGAGGATCTCGCCGCCCGCGCGAACAAAGGGCGGCCGGGCCGAGGGCTCGGCCAGCAGCGCGGCCAGGGCCGGGGCGGGCAGGGGCAGGGGAGGCTCCGGGGCCGGCGCTTCTCCGGCGGTCGAGTACACCACCGATCCGTCGATCCTGAGCACCCAGGCGCCGCGCAGTTTGAAGTTCTTGATCGAGGCATCGAGGTTGATGGCGGCCCACTCGCGGGTCGGCTGGCGGAGAAAACCGACCATCTCGTCCCATTGGGAATAGTCCGACGTGAAGTCGCGCAGCGCCTGCCCCGTCAGTTCCACGAGTTCCTCGAGCATCCGGGACCTCTCCCGCGTTTCCGATTCGAGCAGCGAATCGAAAGCCTTCCGCTGGCTGCGCTGGACGAAAAACAGCGTCGTGGCGGCGAGCGCAAAGAGCGCCACGGCGACGAGGGCAAAACGCAGCCCGAGGCTGGCGCGCAAGGGGATGGGCCGGAGGGACGGTCGCACGGGTCACCTTCGGCACCGCCCGCGCTTCCGTAAATTGAAATTTGCTGCGGAATCTGCGCAGTCGCAAATGCGGTTGTACTCGGCCCGGTCGTGCGTGTTCATGCCGCCGCCTTGAACCGAATTCCCGAGTTGCATCTCGCGCGGCACGCGGACGCCGCCTGGCTGGCGGTGATCCGTCCCTGGCTCGAGGCCGCGCCCGCGCGGCTGACGCGGAGCTACGTGATCGTCGCCACCCGCGGCCAGGCGCACGGTCTGAAGCAACGTTGCCTCCGGGAAGGCGTGCCGTTGCTCGGCGTCGAGTTCCTGACCCCGGGCTTGGCGCGCAAGAAATGGGCCGCGGCCGCCGCGGCTGGCCGGCCCGCGCTCGGCCGGGAAGTGCTGCTCTTCGGGCTCCGCGCGGCGATTGCGCGACGGTTGGCCGCGGCCGAGCCGGGCGGCCGCGCCTGGGGTTTCTGGCAAAGTCTGCAGAGCGATCCCGAGCGGGCGCTCGACGATTTCGATGCGCTCCTGCAAGCCGGTCGCGCGGCGGCGGATTTCCCCCTGGTGCCGTTGCGGGAGGTGTTCGGCGAGCTGGCCGGCTGGGTCGACGCGCTCGGCCACGTTTTTGCGGCGACGGAAGCGCACCGCGTTGCCGCGGCCGTCCCGCCCGACGCCGAACGTCGCGGCCGCGTGCTCGTCGTCGGTCTGGGGGCCG
>JACCEB010287168.1_pt1 | contig 10423 bp, 11 predicted proteins | sample 7454761 | NCBI WGS metagenome assembly JACCEB01 (sample SAMN15323454, study PRJNA562643) | freshwater metagenome | isolation source: river surface water | place: USA:Blue River Watershed | collected 2017-08-18 | reverse complement strand
GCAGGCGCATCTGGTCATAGACCTTGAAGAAGTTGGCGCCGGTACGGTCCATCTTGTTGACGAACGCGAGGCGGGGCACCTTGTACTTGTTGGCCTGGCGCCAGACGGTTTCCGACTGGGGCTGCACGCCACCCACGGCGCAGTACACCATGCAGGCGCCGTCCAGCACGCGCATGGAACGCTCCACCTCGATGGTGAAGTCCACGTGGCCGGGGGTGTCGATGATGTTGAAGCGGTGGTCGGGATAGGACAGGTCCATGCCTTTCCAGAAGCAGGTGGTGGCGGCGGACGTGATGGTGATGCCGCGCTCCTGCTCCTGCTCCATCCAGTCCATGGTGGCAGCGCCGTCATGAACCTCGCCGATCTTGTGGTTCACGCCGGTGTAGTACAGGATGCGCTCGGTCGTGGTGGTCTTGCCGGCGTCGATGTGCGCCGAGATGCCGATGTTGCGATAGCGCTCGATGGGGGTCTTGCGAGCCATGGTGAACCTCAGGATTTAGGACAATCTTTAAACAAAAAGCCGAGCCGGTCACCCGGCGCGGCCGACAGGCACTGGTGCCTCCATCGGGACCCATGTCACCGCGCCATGCGGCACGGCAAAAACACCCGAGAAGGCCAGGAGCCTGCGAGGCGAGCCTCAGAAACGGAAGTGAGAAAAGGCCTTGTTGGCCTCGGCCATGCGGTGCACCTCGTCACGCTTTTTCATGGCGCCACCACGACCTTCGGTGGCCTCCATCAATTCGTTAGCCAGCCGCAGCGACATGGATTTTTCGCCGCGCTTCTTGGCCGCTTCCTTGATCCATCGCATGGACAGGGCGAGGCGACGGATCGGACGCACCTCGACGGGGACTTGGTAGTTGGCACCACCAACACGGCGAGATTTGACCTCGACCATGGGCTTGACGTTGTTGATGGCCACAGAAAAGGCCTCGAGCGGGTCTTTGCCCGGGTTCTTTTTCTCGATGAAGTCGAGGGCACCGTAGACGATGCGCTCGGCGACCGCCTTTTTCCCGCCTTGCATGATGACGTTCATGAATTTGGCGAGCTCGACATTGCCGAATTTTGGATCCGGCAGGATTTCACGCTTGGGGACTTCGCGACGACGTGGCATTTGACTTCCTTTTTGCTTCAGTTGGAGCCGCCCTGAGGCGACACCGCGAGGGCCATGAAACCCTCACTTACTCGACCGGCGCCCACTGCGGGCGCTTGGGTCGCTACGCTCTCGGAGCCTGCCAGGGCACCAGAGAGCACCGACGGAGCGCCTCGAAAAATGAGACGCCCCCCGAACTACGAAAAACTTATTTGGCCTTGGGCTTCTTGGCGCCGTACTTGGAACGCGCCTGCTTGCGGTCCTTGACCCCTTGCAGGTCCAAGGATCCACGAACGATGTGGTAACGAACGCCGGGCAGGTCCTTGACGCGACCGCCGCGTACAAGCACGACCGAGTGCTCTTGCAGATTGTGGCCCTCACCACCAATGTAGGAGATGATCTCGAAACCGTTGGTCAGGCGCACTTTTGCGACCTTGCGCAAGGCTGAATTGGGCTTCTTGGGCGTCGTGGTGTAGACGCGCGTGCAAACACCCCGACGCTGCGGCGAATTTTGCATCGCGGGGCTCTTGGACTTGCTCTTCTCGATTTCGCGGCCCTGGCGAACGAGCTGGTTGATGGTTGGCATGAAAACGTCCCTGAACGTGGAGCCTGACCCGGCCCGACAACAATCGGGCCGCCCGGACAGGCGTAAAGTCTTCCCACCCGGCTATTAGCTGGCTAAAAGTTGGAAAGCCTTCTAGTGTATCAGGTCTAGCCTGCCCGGGCAAACCCTGACGGATGGAGCGGGCGACGGAGCCCCGCGGGCTCTGACCGCTATTTGATCCACAAGCGCAAGGCATCCCAGGCGCGACCTAAGGGGCCGGCCTCTTCAACCGCCTCAAGCGCCACCAAAGGCACCTCGCTGATAAGTGCCTGGCCGTCGACACGCACACGCAGGGTGCCCATGGCCTGCCCGCTCTGAAAGGGGGCCACCAGCGGGTCACGCCGAACCACTTCAGTGCGCAATTTCGAGGCCGTCCCGGTAGGCACTGCCACCACAATGGCCTGGGGCCGTCCAATCTTGACCACCGAGGCGCGCCCCTTCCACACCGCGGGCGAAACCACGGTTTGATTGGCGTCGAACAGCTTGACCGCCTCGTAAACCGTAAAGCCCCAGTTGAGGAGCTTTTGGGCCTCATTGGCTCTGGCGTTCTCGCTGGCAGCTCCGAGGACGATGGCCAAGAGTCGCCGAGGGCCAGCCTGATTACCCGAGCCCAGGTTGGGAAAGTCCCGCCGGGCGGTGGCGATCAAACAATACCCAGCTGCCTGGGTGTGACCGGTCTTCAGGCCGTCAACCGAAGGGTCACGGAACAGCAGCAGGTTGCGGTTGCCATCATTGGCCGCCGGGGTACCCGGGTAGCGATATTTCTTGAGCGCATAAAAACCCATGAATTCAGGAAAATCAGACATCAGACGCTGACTCAGAATGCTCAGGTCACGAGCCGTGGTCAGGTGGCCGGGCTCGGTCAGCCCTTCTGGGTTCTTGTAGACCGTGCCCTTCATGCCCATGGCCCTGGCCTGCTCATTCATGCGCTGAACGAAGGCTTCCACACTACCGGCCACCGCCTCGGCCAAAGCCACCGTGGCGTCGTTGCCCGACTGCACCACCATGCCTTTGATCAGGTCCTCAACCGGCACCTGCATCTTGGGGTCGATGAACATGCGAGAGCCGGGCATCTTCCAGGCCCGCTCGCTCACCGGCACGGCCTGCTGCAGGGACACTTTTTTCGCACGCAACGCGTCGAACACCAGATAGGCGGTCATCAGCTTGGTGAGCGAGGCCGGCTCGACCGGGGCGTCGATCTCCTGACCGGCCAAGACCTGATTGGCGGTGACGTCAATGAGAAGAAAGGACCGGGCCGCGATCTCGGGGGGTTGGGGCGCCTGGGCAAAGGCCACCTGCATGCAGGCCGCAACTGCCAGCCCGCACGCGGCCAAGAATGATCTGAACATAGGGTGCAAAAAAAGTTTGCGGCCAGCCGAACACGAAGCCGGCTAGAAGGAAACCCCTTCAGGCCGACAGATGCCGAACCACCAGGCTCTTGAGGAGCGGCAATTGTCCATGAAAGAAATGCCCGCCACCGGGAATCACCAGCACCGGCAGCACCTGAGGCCGTACCCAATCAAGCACCGCCGCCAAGGGCACGGTGTCATCGGACTCGCCATGTATGACCAGGGTGCGCTCGTGCAAGTCTGGCGCGATCGGAGCCACATCGAAACGGCTGGCCGCCGTCCCCACCAAAACCAGTCGCTCCACCGGTCGACGCCCTTGCAGTTGCGCACAGGCCCGGCTGGTCACAAAGGCGCCGAAAGAAAAGCCCGCCAAGCACAGAGGGCCCTGCGGCTGCACATGATCGATCACGGCGAGCAGATCATCGAGTTCCCCGCGACCCTCGTCGTAGCGGCCCTCACTGGCTCCCACGCCGCGAAAGTTGTAGCGCACTGTGTTCCAGCCGCAGTGGTTGAAGGCGCGCGCCAGCGTCTGAACCACCTTGTTGTCCAGACTGCCGCCGTGCAAGGGGTGCGGATGCGAAATGACGCAGACACCGCGAAGGGGGCCGACGGCCCCATCATGGGCCAGTTCAAGCGCGCCGGCAGGGCCGGCGATGCTTTCCCTGCGGGTCTGGGCGTTCATGGCCGACTGCCTGCACGCATCAGCGCCCCATGTGCGGGGGCGTGAGCAGACGCTCGACCACTTGTCCCTGTTTGAGGTGTGATTCGACGATCTCTTCGATATCGCTGGCATCGACGTAGCTGTACCAGGTGCCTTCCGGATACACCACCGCCATCGGGCCAGCCGAGCAACGGTCCAGGCAGCCGGCCTTGTTGACACGCACACCGCCAGGACCAGCCAAGCCTGCCGCTTTCACCAGGGCCTTGCAGCGGTCAAAGGCCTGCTGGGCACCATGGTGGCCGCAGGCATCTTCTCCGTTGCTGCGCTCATTGAGGCAGAAAAAAACATGGTGTCTGTAGTAGGGCTCGGGCTTGGCCGAAGGATCAGGCTTACTCATGCGGCCATTCTAAGAGCCGCCCCTTCAGCGTCAGAGCCCCGATCGCCCCGCACCGCTTGAGATGCGGTCAATCAGGTAGGTCAGCGCCGCAAAAGGCCAAAGCCAACCGAGCCATTGAGTCAGGCCGTTGAAACGGATGAAGCGACCCTGCTCCCACACCTGACGCGTCTGTTCAAAATACGGATCAACGGCAGCCTGGTTGAGCAAGGTCAGATGCACGCCTAGCGCCAGCAGGCACAGCGCCAAGGCGCCACGGCCGGGAATCAGGATCATGCCCACGGCCAGGCCCGCCCCCAGCGCCAAGCCCCAGCGCGACGAGCTATCGAGCCACGCCCAGGCATGCTCGGGTCCAAAACTCAGGGCCGAGGACAGGCCGGTTGCCAATAGACCAGCCAGCGTCGCAGCCACAAACACAGCCACCCGCTGCCAACGCTGTCGCACGATCGAGTAACCCAGGAGAATCGGAACCAGCAAGCCCAGGGCCACACAGATCATCTCGGCGCCGGGCAAAAGCGGCTGCAGCTCGACATCGCGAATCGGCACCCACTCCAGAAAAGGAGTGCCGACCAGTAACACGCCCAACGCATCTTCCAGCCTTTGCATGACCTGCCCAAGCCCCAATGGGATCGAGGCTGGAAAGAGAAGGGCCAACGGCCACAGAGCCAGCAGCACCCGTCCTCCCGCAGTGCGATCGAGAAACCATCGCCTTCGGAAATCGCTCCACCGCTGCAACACCCCCAGGCGCTCGAGCATGAGCGCCAGCAGTGCGCCCAGCCAGCCTCCTACTGCATTGAGGATAAAGTCCAGTTGCGATGGAACGCGCACCGGCAAATAGCCCTGCAAAGCCTCCATCGACAGCGACAGCAATGCAGCGGCCAAGCTGGCCAGGCTCACCGGCCAGCGCCAATCGGTGCCGCGCAACACCGACAAGGCCAACAAAAAACCCAGCACCGAATACCCCAGCAGATTGACCATCAGGTCAAAGCCGGTCCAGTAGCGCGGCCAGGGCGCACCCAGAAAGGCCAGGGGCCACAAGCCCTGGTCGCGCCAACCGGAGAAGGGATACAAGCTGGCGTAGACCACCACGCAGGCCGACGCCAGGGCCAGCGACACGGCCGAGGTTTGTCTGGGAGGAGCCCCGCTTGCCATGGTCACATCAACCCACGGGCAAGCGTCGTCGATTCAGGCCCCGACGCACCGCAGCCTCACCAGGGCTTAACCACGACCAGCACCACGGCGACAAGCATGAACAGCACCGGCAGTTCATTGAACCACCGGTACCAGACATGACCCCGGATGTTTTCACCGCGCTCGAACACGCGCAGCATGCGACCGCATTGGTGGTGGTAGGCCAGGGTCAGCACCACCACGGCCAGCTTGGCGTGCATCCAGCCGTTGCCTGCACCCAGGCCAATGCCATAGCCCAGCCACAGCCACAGGCCCAGTCCCACAGCCGGTATGGCCAGCAGGTTGGTAAACCGTAATAGCTTGCGCGACATTAGAAGCAAGCGCTCACGTTCAGAAATACTTTCCGGCGGCACCATGGCCAGGTTGACATAGATTCGGGGCAGGTAGAACAGCCCCGCAAACCAGCTGGCCACGAAAACAATGTGCAGAGCTTTGATCCAAAGCATGGTTCAAGTGTAGAGGCCCCGGCCGAGCCGGATAAAGCAACCGGCGCGCAGAGCCCGATGTGGTTTTTAGGCGAGTGTATTTGTCAACTTTATTTGGCACAATTTCAGGATGACTCCCTACGCCGCCTTCCCCTCGGGCCGTCCGCGCCGGCTGCGCCGAGACAGCTTCACCCGCAATCTAGTGCGCGAGAACGCCGTCTCTGCCCACGACCTCATCTATCCGGTCTTCGTCACCGAAGGCCAAAACCAGCGCTATCCGGTGGCCTCCATGCCCGGGGTCGAGCGACTCAGCCTGGATTTGCTGCTTCCGGTGGCCCACGAGTGCCAGCGTCTGGGCATTCCGGTGATGGCGCTGTTCCCGGTCATCGATAGCTCCCTCAAGACCCCTGACGGCGTGGAAGCGGCCAACCCGCAAGGCCTGGTGCCGCGGGTGGTGCGCGAACTCAAGAAGCATTTCCCGGAGCTGGGCATCATGACGGATGTGGCCCTGGATCCTTACACCAGCCATGGCCAGGACGGCTTGCTCGATCCAACCGGCTACATCCTCAACGAAGAAACGGTAGCCATGCTGGTCCGACAGGCGCTAGCCCAAGCCGCTGCCGGCGTGGATATCGTGGCGCCCAGCGACATGATGGATGGGCGCATTGGCGCCATCCGCCAAGCGCTAGAAGCCGACGGGCATATTCACACCCGCATCATGGCCTACAGCGCCAAATACGCCAGTGCGTTTTACGGCCCCTTCCGTGACGCGGTCGGATCGGCCGGCAACCTGGGCAAGGCAGACAAAAAGGTCTACCAAATGGACCCGGGCAACAGCGACGAAGCGCTCAAGGAAGTGGCCATGGATATCGCCGAGGGTGCCGACATGGTGATGGTCAAGCCCGGTATGCCCTATCTCGATGTGGTGCGGCGGGTGAAGGATGAATTTAAGGTGCCCACCTTCGCCTATCAGGTCTCAGGCGAATACGCGATGATCAAGGCTGCGGCCCAGAACGGGTGGCTGGACCACGATGCAGTCATGATGGAAAGCCTGTTGGCCTTCAAGCGGGCCGGCGCTGACGGGGTGCTGACCTACTTCGCCCTGGATGTAGCGCGCAAGCTCAAGAGCTAAGACCACCCCAGGGCCCATGCGCCTTTGGCGGCGCCTCACCGCGCGAGCGTCACAGCCGGGGCCGCCCGCCGCAGCGGACGGCCTGACGCCTCAGTGACCGAGGATCTTGGACAGGAAGTCCTGCGCCCGATCGGTCTGCGGATGGTTGAAAAACTGCTCGGGGGTGTTCTGCTCGACGATCTGGCCCTGATCCATGAAGATCACCCGGTCGGCCACCGCCTTGGCAAAGCCCATTTCGTGCGTGACACACAGCATGGTGATGCCCTGCCCCGCCAGTTCAATCATGACATCAAGCACCTCTTTGATCATCTCGGGATCGAGGGCTGAAGTGGGCTCATCAAAGAGCATGATCTTGGGCGTCAGACACAGCGCGCGGGCAATGGCCACCCGCTGCTGTTGCCCGCCCGAAAGCTGCAGGGGGTACTTGTGAGCCTGCTCGGCGATGCGCACCCGCTGGAGCTGCAGCATGGCGCGCTCCTCGGCCTCTTTTTTGGGTAGCTTGCCCACCCACATGGGTGAGAGGGTCAGGTTTTCCAGCACCGTCAGATGCGGAAACAGATTGAACTGCTGGAAAACCATGCCGACCTGCTTGCGGATGGTGTCGATCGCCTTGAGGTCATCAGAGAGCTCGATGCCATCGACCATCAGACGCCCCTGCTGATGCTCTTCCAGGCGGTTGATGCAGCGGATCAGGGTGGACTTGCCTGAACCCGAGGGCCCGCAAATGACGATGCGCTCGCCCTTGGCCACGTTCAGATCGATATCACGCAAGACGTGAAAGTCATTGCCGTACCATTTATTGACTTTGTCGAAAGAAATGATGGGAGTGCTCATGATAGGAACCGTCCAATAAATCAGCGTTGTTTGCCCTTGTTGACCTGCGCCTCCACCCATAGGCTGTAGCGCGACATCGCAAAGCAAAAGGCAAAGTAGATCAGGGCGATGAAGACATAGCCCTCGATCTTGTAAGGACGCCAATCGGCATCGGAGTTGAGCGCCAGACCCAGAGCGCCCGTGAGCTCATAGAGACTGACGATGGTCACCAGCGAGGTGTCCTTGAAGATGGCAATGAAGTTGTTCATGATGCCCGGCACCACCATGGCCAAGGCCTGGGGCAGCACCACCTTGCGCTGGGTCTGCCAATACGACAACCCCAAGGATGCAGCCGCCTCCACTTGCCCCTTGGGGATGGCCTGCAGGCCGCCCCGAATCACCTCAGCCAGATAAGCCGCGGCGAACAAAGTGATGCCGGCCAACACCCGGATCAGGACGTCGATCTTGGTGCCCTGCGGCATGAAGAGCGGAAACATGAAGGAGGCCATGAACAGCACCGAGATCAAGGGCACGCCCCGGATCAGTTCTACATACAAGGTGCAGACCGTACGGATGGCCGGCAGCTCGGAGCGGCGACCCAAGGCCACCAGCAGCGCCAGCGGGAAGGCCATCGCAATCGACAAGGTCGACAGCAAAATGGTCAAGGGCAGACCGCCCCAGCGATCGGTTTCGACGCGGCTCAGGCCAAAACCTCCGAGCATGAGCCAGAAGAACAAGGCCAGCACCACAGCCCAGGCCAGAGCCAGCCAGGGCTTCCAGAACGCACGGGTACAACTGGCTATGAGCAAGCCCATCATGAGCAACGTAGCCACCAGGGGACGCCACTGCTCTTCAAAGGGATAGCGCCCAAAGATGATGAGTCGGTATTTTTCGGCCACCACGCCCCAGCAGGCTCCCACCTCCACCGGATGGCAGGCCTGCGCATCGGGCAGCCAATACGCTGAAAAGATAGCCCAATCGAGGAAGCTGGGCACGTACCAGATCAAGAGAGCGCCCAGAATCAGGGTACTGATGGTGGTGCGGGTATCGGCAAAAAGATTGCTGCGCATCCAGCCAATCAGCCCCCCCGCCTGCACCGGTGCCGGACGGGCCGGCAGGGATTGAAAAACGCGTACGCCCATGATCAGCGCTCCTTGATCGCCGCGCGGGCGTTGTACCAGTTCATGAAGGCCGAGGTGGTCAGCGACGTGGTCAGGTAGACCAGCATGACGATGGCAATGCACTCGACCGCACGTCCCGTCTGGTTGATGGCGGTATTGGCGATCGACACCACATCGGGATACCCGATCGCCACCGCCAGCGAAGAGTTCTTGGTCAGGTTGAGGTACTGGTTGGTCATCGGCGGGATGATCACGCGCAAAGCTTGCGGCAACATCACCAGCCGCATTTCCTGGCCTTGCGACAAACCAAGCGCAGCAGCCGCTTCGCTCTGGCCGCGCGGCACCGAAGCGATACCGGCACGCACCACCTCGGCCACAAAGGCGGCGGTGTAGACCACCAGACCCAAGAGCACGGCCATGAACTCCGGTGTGAGGGAGCCGCCGTTTTCAATAGCGAATTCACCCTTGGTCGGGTAATTGGCCTGCGTCGGCGCACCACCGAGCAGCCATCCCAGAAAAGTCATGAGGACCACAATGAGCAGCGGCACCCAGAGGACGCTACGGATCTGGCCAGTGGCTTCAAACTGGGCCTGCGCCCAGCGGCTTCGCAACCACGCCAGCAACAAGCCGGCCAGCAGGCCCAGCCCCGCCCAGAGGTGGCCCTGCTCCCAGATCGGAATGGGGAAATTAAAACCGCCCTTGCTCAGATAAACCGAGCCAACCTGTACCGCTTCGCTGGCATCGGGCAGCAGTTCGGTAAAAAGCAGATACCACATCAGCAGCTGCAGCAGGATGGGTACGTTTCGGAAAAACTCAACGTAAGCCTGACACAGGCCGCGAACCAATGCATTGCGAGAAAAGCGCCCCACGCCCAACAGAGTGCCTAAGACGGTGGTGAGAATGATGCCGATCACGGCCACCCGCAAAGTGTTGACCAGTCCGACCAGGAAAGCCTTCAGATAGCTCTGGCTGGAGTCGTAGCCCAGCAGGTCTTCGCCGATGTCAAAGCCGGCCGTCTGCATCAGAAAGCCAAAGCCGCTCTGGATGCCACGCTCGCGCATGTTGACCAGGGTGTTGTGGCCCAGGTACCAGATACCCAAAGCGATCAGCGCCAGGGCGACAACCTGATAGACCAAGCCGCGAAAAGCCTGGCTGCGCCAGGACCAGTTCTTTTTCTTCGGGGGGGCAGAAGGAGGGGGGTTCATGGAATCCACTCATGCAAACCAAGACTTTGACGACTCTTTACAAGGCTTCGTCCCATCGGAGAAAAACCGCCTGCCAGGCCAAGCCCAACAGGCGGTTTTTGCAAATGGCCGAAAAAATCAGCGGATGGGGTAGGCGTACATCAGGCCGCCTTTGTTCCACAGGCTGTTCACACCGCGCGGCAGGCCCAAGGCCGACTTCGGTCCCACATTACGCTCGAAGATCTCGCCGTAGTTGCCGGTGGCCTTGATGGCGCGAACCATCCAGTCCTTGTCCAGGCCGAGCAGCTTGCCAGTGTCCTCGGTGGCACCCAGCAGGCGCTGCACCACGGGATCCTGGCTGCTGGTCTTGAGCTGGTCCACATTGGCCTGAGTCACGCCGTACTCTTCGGCCTCGAGCAGGCCATAGATGGTCCACTTGACGATGGCAAACCACTCGTC
>JACCEB010812748.1_pt1 | contig 10428 bp, 10 predicted proteins | sample 7454761 | NCBI WGS metagenome assembly JACCEB01 (sample SAMN15323454, study PRJNA562643) | freshwater metagenome | isolation source: river surface water | place: USA:Blue River Watershed | collected 2017-08-18 | reverse complement strand
CTCAAAACACTTGAAGATTTAATAAAAAAATATCCTGATGATAAAACAATAAATCTTGCCCTGGTCGATGCCTACATCACAACCTATAAATTTAATGATGCTAAAAATAGAATAGGGGTACTTTCAGGTTCTGAGTTCAAGCATAGTTATGAATTTGCTTCGGCCAATGGAAGGCTCTACATGCAAATGGGGGATACACTTCAGGCAATAGCTTGGTTGAGAAACTCTATTAATATGAATCCACTCAATGATGAAGATATTTTTCATCTGGCGAACATGCTTATTAAGCGTGCTAATTTTGATGCCGCTCGTATATTACTTAATAAATGTATGGAGCTTGATCCGATTAATCCTGACTATAGGATTGCTTATTCTAAAATCGTTTATGAACAACAGGATGATCTCGCCGCCATTGGATACCTTTTAGGGCTCATGAATGAATTTGGTGAAAATCCAAAAATTATGGCGGAGATAGCTGTTTTTTACTATCGAGCGGGTAAAGTAAAAGACTTTCAGGCTTACCGTGAAAAATTAGAGAAACTACCAACTCGTGACAAATCACTTTATGAGTTTTTAATTAAGGCAGCTCTTTTGGATGAACGCTTTAATGAAATTCCCGAGCTGGTTGAAAATCTTTTGAGAATTGAACCTGGTGAACTTGAAGCCATGATGACTGCTGGCCGGGTCTTATTTGAAAATGGAAAACTTGTTGAGGCGGCCAGGTGGTTTAAGCGCCTTCAAGAAAAATTAGAAACTTACCCTAAAGTTCAGTATTACATAGCGAAGATTAAATTTCTAAGTAAGGATTATGATGCTGCTCTTAAAGATATTCAAAGTGATCTTAAGGCCAATGGAGATAATGACGCTGATCTCACTTTAATGGCCCAAATTTATGTAGAGAAAGGTGATTTGCTCCAGGCCGAGAACTTATTTAAAAAATCTCAAAAAATTAATCCTAAGTCCTTCGAGTCCTTAGTTGGACTTGCAGATATCAGCACCAAGCGAAACAATTTTGATCTCGCCCTAGATCTTTATAAAAAGGCGATGAAGGAAAAGGGTGATGAACCTGTCATCCATAAAAAAATTGGTGATGTTTACCGTCTTCTCGGCCAGGGGGCCCTTGCTGTAGAATCCTACAAATTATATCTTGAAATGAATCCGGAAGCCCCAGATAAACCTCAAGTTGAGTCGTATATTAATCTCATGCAATAGGTGCATTTTATGTTAGACATTAAAAAAATCGAAAGTGATTTTGAATCAGTTCAGGCAGCGCTATCAAAAAGAAACATGGACACCTCTGTCCTTAATCAAATTGTTGATTTAAACAAAAAAAGAAAAGCCCTCACGCTTGCTTCAGAAACAAAAAAAGCTGAAATCAATAAACTCTCACGAGAAATAGGCGAGTTGAAGAAAAATAAGCAGGACGCTGCTGTACCGATGAGTCAGGTCGCAAATCTTAAAAGTGAAATGGAAAGTGAAGCCAAGGAGCTCGATGAAGTTCAGGCCTCTCAAAATTCTCTTCTTCTCAATATTCCTAATCTTCCTCATTCTTCAGTACCTGTTGGTAAGTCCGAAGAGGAAAATGTAGAAGTAAAAAAATGGGGGCATCCTCGTGCATTTGATTTTACTCCTGTTGACCATGCAGATTTAGGCGAAAAATTAGGCATGTTAGATTTTGAAACGGCTGCAAAAATTACGGGCGCTAGATTTGTTATTTATAAGGCTGGTATTGCTCGACTTGAAAGGGCCCTGATTAATTTCATGTTGGATCATCAGGCTTCAAAAGGTTTCACTGAAATGATGACTCCTTTTATTGCTCACGAACGATCTCTGATTGGAACTGGTAATCTTCCTAAATTCGAAGATCAATTATTTAAATTAAATTCTGAGCAGCCTTGGTATCTGATTCCAACTTCAGAGGTCACACTCACCAATATTAAGCGTGAAATGATTATGGAAGAGAATGAGCTTCCTTATCTTTATGCTGCTTATTCTCCATGTTTTAGATCGGAAGCAGGCTCACACGGAAAAGATGTGAAGGGACTTATTAGAATGCACCAATTTAACAAAGTCGAAATGGTCGCTATTTGTGCTCCTGCTCAATCTGAGGAAATTCATCAGAAAATGATTTCTAGCGCTTGCGAGATTCTTGAAAAATTAAATCTCCCATACCGAGCTATTACTCTCTGCACTGGAGACATGGGTTTTGCGTCGCAAAAAACGATTGATCTAGAAGTCTGGGTTCCTAGTCAGAATAAGTACCGTGAGATCTCTTCAATCTCTAATTGTGGCGATTTTCAGGCCAGAAGGGCCAATATTCGCCTGAGAAACAAAGAGGGCAAGGTTGAGTTCGCTCATACTTTAAATGGTTCAGGACTTGCCGTGGGGCGCACAGTAGTGGCCATCCTTGAAAATTATCAGCAGCAGGATGGATCAGTCTCTATTCCTGAGGTCCTCTGGCCTTATATGGGTGGTTTAAAAGAGATACGTAAATAGCGATTGTCTTTTTTCTCAGATTTCTTTATAGTTATTTTCCTGTAGTGGAGGACTGGCCGAGCGGTTTAAGGCAACAGTTTTGAAAACTGTCGTGGGTTAACGCCTACCTGGGGTTCGAATCCCTAGTCCTCCGCCACTTTTTTCTTGGTAAGTTAGTTATCGGCCATATAAACGGAGACGTGGGTGAGTTGGCTGAAACCACACCCTTGCTAAGGGTGCGATCCGTAACTGGATCCATGAGTTCGAATCTCATCGTCTCCGCCACTTTTTTAAAATCAAAAAATTTACATTTTTGGATCTTGTTTAAGTCCTATCTTTTTTCGGTTGGCAGGAAGTTTAGGTGTTATTTGTTCATCGAGATTATCTAGTCTTTCAAAAACAATTTTAAAAAGCTGATTTGTGTTTTTCTTTAAGTTTCCAACTTCTTCTTTAATTGAATTTTCCATCGCTAAAAAACTTCTGAGCTTCGTAAATGTCCGCATAATGGCAATATTAACTTCGATAGCTCGTTCGCTATTAAGGACTGTAGAAAGCATGGCTACGCCATTTTCTGTAAAGAGCAGAGGAGCCGATCTTCTTTTGTAATTCCAGTGGTTTGTGTAATTTGAAGTCACAATTTGTGACCGCAAAAGCTCCAACATGTTTAAATCACATTCAAACATAAAGTCCTCAGGAAAGCGCTTTAGATTTCTTTTTACAGCTTGATTCAATACTTTCGTCTCCACTCCATAAAGCTTAGCAAGATCACTATCCAGCATGACGTTCTGTCCTTTAACCTTGTAGATCATGGCTTCTATTCTTTCGATTGAAAAATTCATCAATTCACTCCTATTGGAAACGGATCTAATTATCTTAAGCTAGAGGAGTTCTTCAGTTTTAAAGATGAAAGAGAGAGAAAAGTTTCAGATCAGAAATGATTGTAGAGATTTTTTACGTTACAATTATTTAATACCGTAATCGGAGTATTTAAATGTACCGCCTCTTTATTTTAATATTGTTCTTCTGCTCTATTTTAGAATCTCACGCTAATCAGAGCTTTCTTCCACTGCCTCTCATTAATAGGAGTGATAAATTACTCAATATTACGAAAGATAATTGTACTATTTCTCATCAGGTGAATGATCTTGCAGTCAGTTTTAGAAGTGATGTTCGATGGGAGAGAACGGCACAAAATCTAATCCTTCCCTTCATTAAAGTCAGACTCAATGTTTCTACTAAAAATAATGTCCACTATTACTACCGTTATAAAGGTGTCACGTACCTTCCTCAATTTCTTGAAGATGATGAATTCACAGACATTGATTACTCTCTCTTTGATACAGAAAAAGTTGAGGTAATTAAGGAAAAAGTCAAAATAGGCGAGGTGAGTATAAAGGGGATACCTAATCAAGCAAAATCTAAAACAATCCTTTTGGATTACTCATGCTCTGGCTACAATCTTCAAGTTTCAGGATTTGATGGGGAGTTCTTAAGTATCGGCTGTGAGATGCAACGTGAGGAGCGAGAAGGAAATATTATTCCCTCTCTGAAAGTTTACTGGATTTCAAATGAGTATCGAATTTTGAACCAATCGCCTGGGCCTTATTTAGTTTCATTCTCTAATGGCCGTGAAGCCAAAGTTCGAGTGGTCAATGAGGATGGAGAAGAGAAAACAATTTCGATTAAAGTGAATTTCCCTCAACGTCTCCATAAGTTAAGAATCGCTGGAGGAGTTGGCCCGTACTTCTATAAAAATTCAAAAGATGGGGCAGAAAAAGAAACCCAAACACTTCCATCACTCATGCTTTATGGAAATTATTATTTAAATAACATTCACTCATTGAAATTTTTTGAAGCCCTGGTGATGAAAGAATCAATTTTTAACCATGCTGGGCTTTATGTAGGATCTGAACTAGGAAAATTTTATGATGACCGCTTGGTTATTTCCTCGCTACTAGGATTACAGGAGTTGTCGTATCGCTTTGATCAAACTGAAACTCGAGTTTTTACCCAAATTATATTTCCGCAGGGAATAGAACTCTTAATGCATCATCCATGGGGCCTTGAAAATTATAGATTCAGTGTCGGCGGCTTCTTAAGCCCTCAAAGAGATGTGACTTATCAAAATTTTTGGGCCCGATTTGGGGCCAAGGTCTTTTTAGAATTTAACTACATAAATTGGGAATATGCTGGGATGCAGGCCTCCATGTACGGTCTTTCTGTCGGCTTTCCCTTAGGACAATTTTTCTAAAAGGCTTAAGTTGTTGAAATTAATAATTATTTTTTAAATAAAAACAATCTTGATAACTGGCGTCTTTTCGTTTAAAACTACCCACTCATCAGCGCAGTCGTAGCTTAGTTGGATAGAGCACTTGACTACGAATCAAGAGGTCGTACGTTCGAATCGTACCGATTGCGCCATTAAATTCATATCCTCTCATGATTCAAAAATTATCACATGATAAATTAAGATTGTTCTTAGGACTTAGAGGATTTGCTTGTCTCTGTGTAATATTTTTTCATCTTACTGATCCAACAACAATAAAAAACTATCCCTATTTATCCTTAATTTCATTTCTAAGATCTCCACCATTTATCGAATATGGACATCGCTGGGTTCATATGTTTTTTGTCCTAAGTGGATTTGTTTTAACCCTGGGTTATCTTTCAGGGAATCCATTGAATTATTTAAAAAATAGATTCCTAAGAATTTTTCCTCTCCACTGGCTTATTGTTATCCTTTATTACTTACATTTTAGAATAGATCTCAATCGATTTGGTGATGAGTCTTTAGTGCATCAAATACTATTAACTCAAAGTTGGTTTCATAAATATGTACTAACTTGGAATTATCCGGCCTGGACACTGAGCTCTGAGTGGTTTTTATACTTAACTTTTAGCTTCATTATATTACTCAACAAGAAAGAGTTAATTAATAAAAAGCATCTATTAATATTCTTAATCACCTCAATTACCTATCTCAGTTTTTTCCCTTTAAAAAACATTGGAATTTTTAGGGCTTACTTAATAGATGAAGATTTAAAAGCATTTTTTATAGGCGTCTCACTAGCTCTATTATTGGACTATAAATGGTTTCAAAAGATCATAAGCAATAAATTTATTTTTTGGTTATCATGCTTCTTAATTTATTTTTTATTTAAGATTCTTTGGTTTGAAACTCTTACTTTTGCTTTCGGATTACTGATTGTTGCAATTTTTGGAAATTTTGAATGGATTCAGAAAACGATTATTTCGAAAATGCTAGGGGGCATAGGGCTCATTTCATTTTCTTTATATATGTGGCACATTTACGTGCTTGAGAAATTAACATCTTTTCTTGTTGGGATGATGCCTTTTTCAAAAATTACAATTTATTTTCTTGTGTTGGTTATGGTTGGTTACTTATCTTACTTTTTATTTGAAAAAATCATTTATCAAAAATTAAAAGTTAAATTTTCTTAACGGGTTGCAAGTCGTTGAAATTGTGAGTAATTTCTTAAGCGGAAACAATTTTGATGACTGATATCTCTTCGTTTTAAACTACCCACTTATCAGCACAGTCGCAGCTTAGTTAAGGAGCTTTACGTTCTTTATAAAAATTTAAGTTAGATAAAAAAAGACCGATATAACTTCGACTTCCCATTATTGGAGATAAGTATGAAGTACTGTATATTTTTTGGCTTAACTTTATTCCTAATAAGCACATCAATATTCGCTAGATGTAATGGTCGTTATGCAAATTCGTATATTGAAGATATTTTTGATCTAGGGGAGGGAGCTTTAGGGAAATCCGACGCTCAATCACAAGAGCTGGTAAAAAAACTAACAACAGGAAATTTAGGAACTGCAGTTGGTGAAATTTGCATGAGTGGATGTTATTTACCGTCCTCTGATGAAGAAATAAAATTATGTGAGAAAAAATATCGTATTGCCATACAACAAAATATTGCTGAAGCAGAGCTAGTTTTAAATAAAAAAGCTAATAGATCCAAATTTATTGGTTATTGTGAATATAGTGCTGACGTTTCTCCTACTAATTTCAATGCCAGAAGTTATGCTAACGAGACTAATAAGTCTTGCTCATCTTCTGGATGTTTACCCGATAATATTACCCTCTGCCGCTCAACTGCCATTTGTAATAATCATCCTCAATATGGGTCTGAATCATATTCGGTAAGTTGTGTCGGTAATGATGGTGAATGTCCTAGTATTGATGAGTGCATGAGTGATACCTTCACACAGCCTCAGAATGAATTGAAAAAATCAGATATGAATCTTAAAACTTCTAAGTCATCTCAACAGTGAGAAAAAATGAAAATAATATTTCTACTAACTGTACTGTTAAATTATGACCTAGCTTATTCTTATGCTGAAAAACTTTCTAATATAGATAAATTTAAAAGTGCTAAACAACTAGAGCAAGTCAAGATAGAATCAGGTGGAGTTGTAATCTTAGAACAATTTCAAAAAGAAGAAAATATTGGTGATTATTTTTTAGTTTCATACGAATGTTCTAAAAAGAAAGACAAATTAAAATGTAAGCTTGTTCGTCTTGATGGTAAGAAAAAATAGTATTTTCAACTCAACCTGGAAAATAGTTGTCTATTATGGAAGGAATTTTCTTCAAACCATTTTTTATGTTTTCTATTTCTTTTGTTTGATCTGTGCTTAAAAAGTTCTCGAGAGGTTGGTTGACCTTGTTTATAAAAGAGAACGCCGAATCAATCATTAAATCCCATTTTGCATGAAATCTCTGAAGATCATCAGGACAAACAAACTCTCTATGGTTTGTAGAAGGTGAATGAGCGCATTGAAATTTCTCAATAATATTGAGCGTGCCATAATCATTAGTCATCTCATCACCAATATTGATGTCTCTTATGGCAATTTCAAAACCGAGTGAAGTGAGCATGGAGTTAGGTGTAAAACTATGATTAACAAATCGAGTTAGATCCCAGCAAAAAAAATAATCTCCTGTGGATGTACGATAAGTATATTTAAGTAAGTTTTCTAAATTCGCCGGACTAAAGTCATTTATTTTTTCTTTTGGAATAATTCGATCAAGCTCATCTTTAACCCATGTGATCGTTCCTTTGGGGATAAAAGCCGTGGCAAAAATCCCATAACCAATTTCTGGTGAGACAAAACGTAATTCTGTATGTGGATGGAGCATCGTTAATCCTGCGTAAATCAATTTAGAGCATTTTAAACACAGAATAGAGGCTTGAGAAGTTATTTGGTACCGGCTTTGCTTAGAAAACTTAAAAGGGGAGGCCACATGAAAAAAGTAAACAATAAGAAAAAACATGGCAAAAAAGCCGGTCATTCAAAAATCCAAGATCAGTATAAGTTATTGAGAAAAGATGTGCTTAAGCTTAGGCATGACTTAGAGCATGGTTATGAAATGCTCAGAGATTTATTTGAAGCAAGTATGAAATCTAAAGCAACTAAACCAAACTAATTAAAGGAGTCTTTTATGTTAAGGGCGGCCATCGCATTTTTTATCATGGGCCTTGTCGCAATTCTCTTGGGTTCAAATGGAATTGGTGGTCTTTCTTTAGATTTAGGGCGAACTCTACTCTTCGTTTTTCTCATACTTTCAGTCATTAGTTTTGTGGCAAGTATGGTGACGGGGAGAAAAGCTATTAATCGGCCCTAACTAAGAAATCTTTTCTCAAGACCATTCAGTCCAAGTTCACTCAGCAGGAGTTTGAGCTTTTCCTCAGCACTCCTGCGAGGAAGATCTTTATATTCTGCAATGATGAGTTCATTTTTCATGGAGTGTTCCCAGCCTACGAGTTCAGTCACTGTGACTTGGTAGCCATGGGCTTCAAGCTTAAGGCATCTGAGCACGTTCGTAATGTGGCTTCCAAACTCTCTCGTATGGATAGGGTGCCTCCATATTTCAGTGAGAAAGTTTTTTCCAATCATCTTTCCTTTATTCTTTCTTAGCTCTGAGGCAACTTCCGCCTGACAACAAGGAACAAGGACAAAATATTTAGCATTTTTCTTGAGACCAAAATCAATAGCGTCATCTGTGGCTGTGTCACAGGCGTGAAGGGCCGTGACCATCCCAACATTTGATGGAATTTCATCAGAAGTCATAGATTCTTGAACTGAGAGGTTGAGAAATTTCATCCGGTCAAATTTAAGTTTGTCCGCTAAAAGCTGAGACTTCTGAATAAGTTCATTTCTTGTTTCGATACCAAAAATACTTCCGTTTGAAAGGCTTTTAAAAAATAGATCATAAAGGATAAAGCCCAGATAAGATTTTCCCGCACCGTGATCGACAACAAGTGAGGAATCGGTATTTTCCTGAAGATTTTTCAGGAGAGGTTCAATGAACTGATAGAGGTGATAGACTTGTTTAAGTTTGCGGCGACTATCTTGGTTTAACTTTCCATCTCTGGTTAGAATATGGAGTTCTTTGAGGAGTTCTAAGGATTGACCTGGACGTATTTCTGGAATTAATGTCATGAATCTAATTTAGCATGAAATAAAAAGATAACCACCTTGAAAAAAACAAGTTGGTTATCTTTTTGAATCAAAAGCTGACTTCAAAACATTGCAGGGTATTATGATAATAGTTATACGCCGGTCAATTCTGACCAAGGCCTGCCAGCACTTTTTATGCAGCATAAACCATGCCATTAATTAAGATTCATTTCCTTTAGTTTTCGATAAAGTGTTTTTCGGTCAATACCAAGATCTTTAGCTGTTTGCTCTTTGGCCCCTTGATTTAAATCAAAGACATGTTGAATATAGCGTCTTGCAATTTCATCTAATGAAGCTGGTTGTGAGGATGAAGGTAAGAAATCAATTTTGGGGATCGATTTCGCCTGTGAATGCGTCTGATCTGAAAATTCAAACTGAGGGAGATCGCTTATATCAATTTGGTCAGAGTTCGCCAGCACCACGGCCCGTTCAATGGCATTTTCTAATTCCCTCACGTTACCTTTCCATGGATAATTTTCAAGATGTAGGATAGCTTCTTTGGTAAAACCTTTAACAGCAACATTGTTCATCAGAGAAAATTTCTTAAGAAAAAATTCACTGAGAGGGATAATATCATCTTTTCTTTCGCGTAATGGTGGCATTGTTATGGGAATAACATTTAACCTAAAATAAAGATCTTCCCTAAATCTCCCTTCAGCCACTTCTTTTCTCAAATCCTTATGTGTGGCGCAAATTATTCTAGCCGAAATTTCTCTATATTGATTTTCACCAATTCTTTTAATTTTTCGCTCTTGAAGAACTCGTAAAAGTTTTGCCTGAAGAGGTAATCCAAGATCCCCTATTTCATCTAAAAATAAAGTCCCCTTATTTGCTTCCTCAAAAAGACCAATTTTTTTATCATTGGCCCCTGTAAAAGATCCTTTAGCATGTCCAAAAAGTTCCGATTCAAGCAAGTTTTCTGGGATGGCGGAACAATTGATGGCAATAAAAGGTCCGTCCTTTTTGTCGCCCAATTCATGGACAGCTTTGGCAATAACCTCTTTACCAGATCCACTCTCACCGGTGATCAATATATTGGCCTGGCTTGAAGAAACACGTTTCGCTAAATCTAAAGCTTTTTTAAATCCATCACTTTTACCAATAACACCTTTCAGTCCAAGATAGTCTTGAGATTGAAAAATATTTTTAAACTCTAAATTCTCTTGTTTAAGCTCATTGAGATGGAGCGCACGTTGAACTGATATTAAAAGTTGTGGGATTTGAAGCGGCTTTAGGACAAAATCATATGCACCTGTTTCAATTGCTTCTAGCGCCAACTCAAGATTACCTTCACCAGTCATAAGAATAATGGGCAGATCAGGACTACTCTTCTTTGTCCTTTTTATAAATTCCATTCCAGACATGGCCGGCAGTCTTAAATCAGAGATGACAACATGAGCTTCAAGGCGCTGGTTTTCAATTTCAATTAAAGCTTCTTCTGCTTGATGAAAGGACTGT
>JACCEB011664493.1_pt1 | contig 10429 bp, 14 predicted proteins | sample 7454761 | NCBI WGS metagenome assembly JACCEB01 (sample SAMN15323454, study PRJNA562643) | freshwater metagenome | isolation source: river surface water | place: USA:Blue River Watershed | collected 2017-08-18 | reverse complement strand
TAATCATGAACTGTGTGTAAGCAGCCAAGCCGCCTAGGACTGTGACAATACCTACAGCCCAAGCTGCGAGGTCTGCTGCGCTCATTTCTTAGGTGTTGCGTATCCGAATACGCCCGCTACAACTGCGCCAAGGATTGAGCGATAGTCCAGAGCAAAGTTTGAGGTAGTACCCCAGACTGCTAGGAACGCGCCAATAGAAATAATTGCTGGGTGCTTCATGTTCATGCTGTGCCGCCTATCATCGGGATATTAAAGAACGAATCATCTGAATCGCCCTGCTTAGTGAAACTAATATGGCAATGCTTGTCGTGCGGATTAAGTCCACGATACTTGCGCCAACGCCACCCCATGCGAGAGGAAGCAATGCGCCCTGCGAAGATGACATAAGAGATTCTCTTATCGCCACGCTTTGCGCAGAGTCGTATCTGATCTGCAAGATATGGCATGAGGTCTGGCTTTGCCTTCCCAGATAAATCCCTGTCAATGTCAATGGCTCTGACGATGCCCTTTGCATCAGGATTGTGGTCAGAAGGATTAAGTGAATGAGCGAGATTGCCGATCCAGCCATCCGAGGCTCTATCGCGGTCTGGGTAACTATCATCGACCTGGAGTCTAAGCTGTTGCCCTGCTTTACAGAGCCGCGGTGAGTTCGTCACAGCTTGAACACTCCCATCGCTTTAGAGAGTTCAATAGCAATGAATCATGACCGCACTCTGGCATCGGAGCAATGAAAGCATCGTCAATCGGATCGTAGGTATATCCAATGCCTGCGTAGTTATATCGGATATTGCCGTTGTATGAAGTACGGATGCAACGCTGTCCTCTGAACTCTGCGTACCAATCTTCTGGGCTCTTGCCTTCGATTAGTTCAGTCTCGTCAATACCAACAATGACTTCAGTAACAATGTTAGATTCATCTAAAAATGCGTAATGTGCCATTATGACCAACTCACATTTCCTGTGCCAGCAGTAATTGTAGCTCGCTTATAGCCACCGCTTGCTGCACTTTCTGTACCTGTTAAACCTGCTCCAATTGAAATTGTGCGAGTGTCTGGGTATCGCAAAATGACAACACCAGAACCACCAGAACCGCCGCTTTGACCATTGCTAAGGTCTGCCGCACCACCGCCACCGCCTGTGTTTGCTGTTCCAGATGTTCCGTTAGAAGTGTTGCGTCTCGATCCTGTGCCGCCACCGCCAGAACCACCTGATTTAGCACTTATATCAAAGCCCACGCCGCCACCGCCGCCACCGCCGTAGGTAACTGAAGAACCTGTTATTGAAGTTGCAACTCCATTACCACCTGTCCCACTAGAACCAGTAGCACCAGAACCACCGCCGCCGCCCGCTATAAAGTTACTTGAACTATCACCACTTACAAAGTTTTGACCAGCATAACCTTGACCTGATGGTGAGGCAGCACCGCCAGTACCTGTAGAAAATCCACCACCACCGCCAGAACCACCAGCGGAAGCGTTAGAATCAGCGGCTGTGCCACCACCACCGCCGCCTGTTGAAGTAATTGTTGAAAATACAGAATTAACGCCAGATGTTCCTTTTGTGCTTGAAGAAGCAGCTACAGCACCACCACCACCAACTGTAACTGTGTAATTAGTGCCAGCGGTTAAAGTCAAAGCAGATTCTAAAGAACCGCCACCGCCTGTTGCGGTAACTGTACAACGAAGCCCACCAGCACCACCACCGCCAGCAGCAGCACCACCGCCGCCACCGCCGCCAGCTACAACTAAATAATCAGTTGTAAATGTTACTGGGGCAAGTGCGGCAAAGTGAATCGCTGCTATCTGATTAAGCAACTGCGCCCACCACGTACCATGTGTCAGCAGCCGTTTTAATGCAGACTGCGCTCTTGTATTGTGCAATGGTTGGAGCTGCGGCTGTTGCCCCAGCAGAAAGAATTGTGGTTGTGCCAGAGGTGACTGCGCTGATCGTACAAGTACCCGCCCCGATATTGAGGACTGTGATGGCTGTGCCTACTGGGAAGGCTACGCTGGCATTGGTAGGAATCTTAAAGGCAATAGCGGTTGCCTTGTTCATAATCTCTAGGACTTGGTACTGATCCGCTAGGACTGCTGTGTAGTCGGCTGTGTTGGCTGTGCCTACTGTGAACGTAGGAAGGCTGTTATAGGTAGCCGCTGTTAATACGTCTCCTGTAGTGACTGGAAAGGTTGCCATTATGCTCCTAATAACTCAATATAGATGTGCCGATTATACCAAATAGACTGCTGCCGATGATGAAGCCATCCGCAATAGGCTCTAAGGTTGTTACTACTGCTGTCATTCTGTTGGGAGTAATGTCCCACTTTAGCCCTTGAACCTGTAGCGTTTTGACAATAGTCGAGCCGTCAGGCTGAATATTGGTAATTTCTACATTGTCAAAGAACTCAAGTTCAATCATTGTGTCTGTTGGTACGCCTGATTCCAGCAAGTCCACAGTCATAGCATCTATGCGAATCGTGGTTTCCTTACGAGTTGCCACATATTCACGCGCTACGTTCAAGACAATATCGTCTGTCTGGGCTACTAAATCAGGTCTATTTAAGCTGTGTGGGAAGTATTTAGCAATTGAATCGTTATCGAATACTTCTTGTGTTGTGCCGCCGCCATAGCGGGTAAAGGTCACATCGTTAATGATGAGCTTGTCATCGAAGGCAAACTGAAGATTTGTGTATGGGATGCCTGTGGTCTGGTTGAACTGGATAGGGGTTGTGCCGATGGACTGGACTACCTCTGTGCGGTTCTTGTAAATCGCTGTGCCTTCTGCATTCATATAGAACGCGCCCATGCCCTCGGAAAACTCTGCGTTCTTCATGGCTTCTAGGCTTGTGCGGGCTGTAGCAGGATCAGCAATACAGGTGCTAAGCCCTGTAGAGATTTGACGCATTGAGGTAGGGAACTCTACATAGTCCAGAATCTTGCTTATGCGTGTGCCTGTGTCCTGACCTGCTGCTGTGTCTGGGATTGTCTGCACGTTAGCCATATTGAATAGACGGAAGGCATCTGTGGCAGTTATATCTACATAACCAGTCTCTTGACCTTTTGGATAGGTGTATTTGTAATCCTGTACATAACCGCTAAATAGCCATGAGCTTGTAGTGGCAGTTGTAGCAGATACGCGAATCTTGCGAAGTGGTGCTAATTTGCCATAGTAAGGTGATGAGGTGTTCTGTGGGTTAAAGTAAGAGTCAGGGTCTAATACTCGGATTGTGGCGTTGCCAGCCTCGTAAGTATCGCGCATGATGTTGCGCCCTCTGTTGATAGAAATCTGATAAACGTTAGGAGTCAGATCAACTACTGGAATGATTGTGGCATCAGAGCCAAAGGAACTGACTCCAATGACTCCATAGGTAGGGTCTCCAATAACGAAGCCTGTGCCAAAGGTCGCACCAGATGAGAAGTCAAAGGATACGTTTATGGTTGCTGGCAAAGCCATTACCAGCCGCCGATTCTGCGCTCTACGTTAGCGGATGAGCCAGAGAGCGCAGCTACGTTAAGCCCGCCACGAATCTCGTCAATAAGGCTTTGAGATGTAGTAACTGACCCAGCCACGTTTACAACTACTGTGCTTGGAGTGGTATTAGCACCGCCGCGAGGATCTACGAATACATTGGTATTGAGAGGATTGCCTTGTCCGTAGGTAAAGTTACCAGTCGGTATTGTGTACTGGAAGTTTGCCATGTTGAACTGCATCCCAGCAATACGAGCCGCTTGCGCTTCAATGCCATCAAGGAAGGACTTCCATGCCTCAAATGGGTTCTTAGCAGATGGAAGGTCTGCAAGGAACTTGGCTAGGTCAATGCCTAAGCCTTGTGAGATTGCAAGTTCTTTAGTGAGCTTTGCGACTTCGTCTGTGTTCTCTGTGGCTAGGGCTAACTGTAACTCTAAACGCTTACGATCTTCAGCAGAAATCTTGCCTTTAAGGGCAGCAATAATCTGAATCTGGTCTTGGTCAAAGATTGTGCCAGCCTTCTTAAGCGCGTTCTGCTTCTTTAATTCTTTAGTTTGCTTTTCCTGTTCTTTACGAATCTGCTCGGCTCGCTTTCGAGCTGCTGCTTCTGCTGCGCGTTCTGCTGCTATTTGCTGTGTGGTTTTTGGGATATTAGTGCCTTCCCAAGCCTTCATGTAGTCGCGCTTCATACGGCGATTAAACTCTGCTACTTGAGCCTCTTGTGCAGCTTTAAACATTCCTGTCCAAGTCTTAGCACCTAACATTGCTTTAATAATGGCAATGCCTTCTGTAAAGCGATCCATAAGACCAACGAAGCGGTCTGTTATTCTGTCAATTTTTGTGATTAATTCATCTACGCTGCCAGTACCAGCAAGCGCAAGAGTTAGGTCAATGATTGCTGCGCCAATCTTTTCTTGCGCTTCTCCTGCTGCTGTAGATAGAACTTGTAGTTTTCCCGCGTAGGTGTCTAAGTAAGCCGCGTTAGCACCAGAGAACTGTTTGTTTAGTCTAGCTGTGACTTCCTCGAAGCTGGCTGTCTTGAGTTGTGCCTGTGAAAGTCCAAGGTTGTACTTACGGAGTCCGCGAGTCTGACCAACGTATGCAGAGGCTAAATCTTGCGCGACTGTTTCAAGCGCGACCCCGCTACCAACGGACACGTCAATCGCCTGTCTTAAAGCCTCTTGGCTGGCTGTAAGTGATCCTGTAGTAGTGAGCAATGCCTGAAATGCTGGGCGAAGCTGACTGTCGGTTACGCCTGATGCCTTAGATAAAGTGTCGATGTATTCGTTGATTGCTGGCTGGGATAGTTCAAGACCAAGGTTCTTGACTGCCGATGCTAGGCGTGTTGCTTCTTTCTGGTCTTGGATAAATGCCTGTGCAGCCTTCTTGCCAAAGGCTGCGATTGCTGCGCCGCTAAGTGTTATGCCTAAAGTTCTGCCAAGACTTTTAATAGTTTTCTCAAAGCTCTTGACTGATTTATCAGCTTTGTTTAACCCTGTTGAATCAAGAGTAGTAGCAATGCGAATTGCTAAATCTGTCATGCCTGCCATTACTTGCTCCTTCCTCTAAACTCAATTTCGCCCCTAGCATTAGTTTTCTTTACTACTGCCATATTGGCGTTCTGAATAGCCTTAACTACTGCGGCAGTTGTTTTGCCCTGATCTTCAGCCCACGCCCTAAACATCAAGCGACCCTTAGTTTTGCGAGTTCTACGCCCTGCGCTGCTGGATTGCTGTGAATCAACCAATGGCGGCAGCGCGTTAATAAACTGCCGACCAGCATGAGGATTAGCAGACTTATTAACTGTTTTGTCTGATTGCCATTCCATAAGAAAGCCACCTTGACGATACTTCTTGACACGTTGTGCAGGTGGTTGCCCTTGTGGGTTCTTGCGCCCCGCGGTCTCGTAAATAGCACCAGCAGCAGATTTATTAAAGATTGTGGCTAGCGATCTAAAGCCTTTTTTATTAGGCTTGCTAGGCGTTGCGCTGAATCCAATGCCGCGCTTTATATCTGCTGAATCAAAGGCACGATATTCCCATATGCCTACAGGTTGAGCCCAGCCGCTTAAAGGAGAATCTGATGGCACAAAGCCACGCGCACGATTGACTACCTTGCGAAGATGCCCAGCAATTTCTTTCTGGGTTTCTTTTGCCAATTCAGGAGTGTATTCCTTCATGGCTTTACGAAGGGCTACTGCGCCGTCTAGTTCGACTGGCATCGCTTCGCTCCTTTGATAAATCCATTAGTACCTGTATATGAGCCTTGAAAGCCATCGGAGAAAGTTCCACGATGGTGTTGAACGGAACTCCATACTCGTAACTTAATCTAGTTGCAAGATAGGTGACGGAGTTCCGATCTAGCCTAAAGGGTCAGACTCTAAGACCTCAACTGACTTGAGAGTCTCTAGGAATCCTTCCCCAAAGGGTTTGACTGTCTCACCCGAACGTCTAATTGCTTCCCAGCACAGCCAATAAACATCAGATTGCTTCTGATCTTCAATTAGTGCCTTATGAAAGCCCTTCTTGGCGTATTGCTCAAAGCTGTACTCCAGTAGCGGAGTTATCTCAAACTCCTGCACCTGTCCGTCAGCCCTTTTTACTTTGAGTTTTGCCATAGCCCTTATCTCCTTCTTACGCTGTTGTGACTGCTACTGTACCAGAGACGTTCCAAGTTACAGACTGTGTGCCAAGGTCTCCAACTGCGCCGTTAATATCGGTGAGGTTATTGACTAAGCAAGTCATTGTGTAAAGTGGGTTTGTCGCTGATGTTGCAGCAGAGGTCTGCTTAAGTGTAACTGTGACGTTTGTGCCGTATGCAGCAGCAAGTGTCTGCAAGACTTCGCTAGTTGCTGTGTCGTTGAGGAAGTCAATAGTTACAGATGCGGCTTCAAGACCCTTGACGAACTTGTGTCCTGAATCGCCCATTGCTGTGACTTCGAGTTCATCGAATGTGCGGTTAAGTGTTACTGATGTGACGTGATCAGACAAGTCGACTGAATTGACTGTTACTTGTACGCCGTTGTTTAGAAATACTGCCATTTCAGTTATTCCTCATCTTTCTTTGTAGTTGGTTTTTCCTTGGCTGCTGGAGCTTGTCCGATTTTCACTAGAAAAGCGTCGCGCTCCTTTTCCCAATCTGACATGGTTAACTCCATTCCGTTAGGGTGCTGATCTGCACGTTACAGGTCAGCAGGTCTCCAGTAGGCAGGTTGAGTACAGCAGGTGCGCTCACGCTTCCTACGTTAAAGACAATGCTAGATGCTTCGAGTAGTTGAAATACTCGTACTACGTCATCCTCGATGCCAGCAAGGTTGCCCTGATTATCAAGCAATGGCACAAGGATAGAAATCTGAAAGTTAGCCAATGGCGCAATAGCCGTATAGTCGTTATTGCTTGGAACGATGTAAGGATCACTAGGGCTGACGATTACGCTGTTGGCAATAGGCGTTGCAGGTGGGTAGGAGAATACTGACCACTTGGTGTTATCAGTAAGAGCTGCTGCAATGCTAGAGCGTAGGGTGGTTATCGCTGGCATCAGCCCACCATAGAGTTAGGGCTTAGGTAAGGTGCAAGTAATCCTCTTACGCGAGCCATGAGCTGATTAGACATTGTGTAAGGGCTTGGAGCAAAGCCGTCAATAGATACGCCTTGTCCTGTTGGTGCTTGACGTGCTTGCCAGATAGCCACAGCAATCATAAGGCTGGCTTCTTGTACTGCTGAAATAGTTGTGTAATCAACGTAAGTATCGGCTGACAATGTGCCAAATGGATTGACTGGGTGGTAGGTAGCAGGTGTGTTGTTATTGCCTGTAATAGCGTAAGTGATTGAATACTCGCCAACGCCTGTAATAGTCTTATTGCCATTGTGCTTTGAGCCACAACCAGCGATGTTTACAGTTTGTCCAACATAAAAAACATCTTGCACTTTGTCGTTGAAGAATGAAGTGCCTGTGCTTTCTGTGTTGCTATGCCCCACAATTGGAGTCGTGTTTTTCCATAGAAAAGGCAACATGACATCATCAGCGGCATCGCAGACGGATTGAAGCACGCTGTCTTGGTACAAACTTCCAATTCCAAGTGCTGTGCGCAATTCGCTGACTGTCGTGACTGACATTGTTATCCTTTCTAAAGACTAGGGGAGCTGCAAGGGCTCTGGCAGCCCCCCTAGCGACTTAGGGTGTTGCTATTATGTAAGGTTGAACTTACGAACGCCCTTACCTGACTTAGCAAGGTAGATAGCGAGGTATCCGTAGAGGTTGATTTCTACTTCGCCTGATGTAAGAACGTTTACGCGAAGCTGGGTTGTTGGTGACTCCCAGACGTAAACTGATGATGGAGCAACAAGGAATGCAGAGTTATCTACAACGCCTGATGCTGCAATGTTGTGATCAACAATGAGGTCTGTACCAAGTACGCCACCTACAACGCTTGTAGCAACTGCGTTGCCTGATGCGTTCTGTGTTGCGCCCTGTGCAGAGTAAAGTGCGCGACCTGTTGAGTCTGCGTATCCTGCAATTGCTGCCCACTGGTCTGTTGATGCAACGAGCTTGTTAGCGAAGTCTCCACCAGTTCCCTTGTATGCGGCTGCGCCTTCTACAGAGATGAATGACTGGAGTCCTGCTGCTGTTGCTGCAACTGATGTTGCTGTTGTACCTGATGAAATAAACTCTGCAAGGAGAGCAGCATCTGTAGCCTTCTCATAAGCCTTGCGAAGTTCTGCCATCATGAGTTCCATGAACGCAGGTGATGAGCGGTCGATAAGCTCAAATGAGACACGCTGTAAACCAGAGAACTTATTGATGTTTACTGTGTCGTAAGCAGAGGTCATGCCTGTTTCTGATGGTGCAGCGCCTTCGTTTGTGTCTGCAACTGTTGGTGCAACGTCTGGTGTTGCTGCGTTTGTGTAAAGGCGTGGAACTGTAAAGCTCATGCCTGAATCTACAAGTGCTGAACGGGTAGCTGCCTCGAAAGCAGGGCGACCGCTGAATGTATCTGTAATGAAGTTGTTGAGATGGGTTGGCAAAGTCAGACCCGTGTTTGTAGATGTGGAATCATCTGCGGCGCGTACTACGCGACGTGCTTCGTCATCTCCTAGGGCTGCCTTGATTGAGGCTTCGAGGTATTGCACACCTGAAATTGGTGCAACGCGCTCGCGTACATAGTGTGATGCTGCAACTGTTGGGCGAGCCGCTTCTTCTGCCGCTGCTTCAACTGCTGGAGCTTCTACCTGTGTGGTATCTTCCACGACTGGCTCGCTTTCTGTTGGTTGGGTTTCAGCAGGGATTACTTCCTCTGCTGCGATCTCTAATACTTGAGCAGACTTAAAGGCTGGCTCGGTTACTAGAGAAACTTCTTTGAGTTTTGCTGCTGTGACAACTGTGTGTCCGTTGCGTGATGGTGATGATGCAATAATCTCTGCACCAATTGACAAGCCAGAGACGAGACCTTCTTGCGCCATAACTAGAGCATCGTTGCCACCTGTAGAACGTGACAACTTAAAGGTGGCGTAGATGCCGTCTGGTCGTACTGTGGCTGTAACCATGCGACCAACTGGCTTCTTCATGTCGTGCTGTGATAGCAGCTTAATCTTTGATGGATCGTCAATTTCGATAGAACCAGCCTCGAATACGACTCCACCGAGATTGGTGTTGCCGACTTCGCCTGTACCCATTGGCACAATCTTGCCGCTGATTTCTCTGCGTTCTTCGCTGCACTCGATTGAGGCTGCCTCGATATATAGCATTTCCATTAACTTAGTCCTTCGCTTCCGTTAGGAGTTAAATCTGTCATTTCCATCGCTTGTTCTGGAGTTACCAAGCCGAGGGCTAGCAACTTCTCCAAGACCTGTAGCTCTACAAGTGGGTCGTTCTTGAGGAATGTGTCAAAGACTGCAAAGCGAACTTCATGCCCTGATGTAGAGATGTCATCCATAGATAGACGTGCCTGAATTGCCTGTACATAAGGCTCAATGCTTAGCGCGAAGAATTGCTTGCGCTCATCCTGCACGTTGGCATAAGTCATCGTTGTGTTCTGATCTGCTGACAAGTAATACGCAGGGACATTCATGGCGCGAGCGATTTCAGTCGAAAGGTTCTGAATCGCCTCGTTGTACATCATGTCTTTTGGTGAGAACTGTGTGGACTGGAACTCTAGGGTGCTAGTGAGATAGGCAGTAGAGTTATTTTGGCGGCTACGCTTCCACGCAGCTAGCAACCCAGAGACTTCATTAGGCGGGAGATCCGCACCTGTGTTCTTCAAGATGCCGCTAGACATTGGGGTCGCAGATGCAATAGCAGCAGCTTTGTTAATGTCAATCGCTGACTGAATAGTGCGACCAGCGCGTTCTAATACGCCCTCATCAAATCCTTGAATAGTAACAATATCGTTCATGCTGATTGGTGCAGCATCAACGTAATACTGGGTGACGTAGATGCCTTCTAAGTCAGTTGTAAAGGTAACGCGTGAGTTAGCAATCCATTCGAACTGTGATGGTCTTCCATCTTCTGCATAACGCTCGGTTACTCGCAAGTAAGATACGCCGTAGAATAAAAGGCTATCTACAATCCATGTAAGGGTAACAAATGAAGGCTGGTTGCCTGAAAGTTGGTTGATCCATTTAGGTGCAGCGATTACTTCGCCTGTCTTCTTGCTGTAATACTCAAGTGGGATAGATGCGACTGTGCCGCAGATTAGGTTGCGGGCTCTTGCCACGCTAGGGACTGACATCGCATCCTTGCGAGAGACGCGAAGGGTTAGAGCGTTGTAAAGTGATGGAAGGTTCTCACCCATTACTTGAGGAGCTGCTTGCGCCTCTAAGATTTGCGGCTTACGCGAAAAGATGCCCATAGAAGGGTAATTATACACTACATATAGTTTATTCTGTGTATATAGCCGCTACCTGTTGTGGTTTGTAAAGCATATGGACAACCATCGCGGTAGCAATAGCACCAGAGACATCGCCC
>JACCEB010544960.1_pt1 | contig 10430 bp, 6 predicted proteins | sample 7454761 | NCBI WGS metagenome assembly JACCEB01 (sample SAMN15323454, study PRJNA562643) | freshwater metagenome | isolation source: river surface water | place: USA:Blue River Watershed | collected 2017-08-18 | reverse complement strand
GCCAACTGGTTGTGGTAGAATACTATTAGATTATAATAAAAATATAATTAAAATTATAGAACAAAAAGATTGTAATAATGAACAGAAAGAAATTAAATTAGTAAATTGTGGTATTTATCAAATTAATTCAAATGATCTTATTAATTTGGTACCAAAAATTACAAATAACAATAAAGCTAATGAATATTATTTGACAGATATAATAGAATTAATGATTAATCATAATATACCAATTTCTTATTATAAATTACCAGTATGTTTTCAATACGAAACTAAAAACGTAAATACCCAAAAAGATTTAAGTGAACTAAATGAATTTGTTTTAGATATGAGATAAATATCTGAATAATAATTTATTTAACAATTGTACCTAAACCATCACATGTCTCGCAAGTTTCATAAGGTAATTGTTTAAAGCCTGTTTCACGACATCTAACACATTTAATTCCATTACACCAATCACAAATTATAGTTTCCATTTTGATTAAGCCACATCCTCCACATTTATCACAAGTTTTTTTTGTTGTAATATTATCCATCTATATTATTAAGATAAAAAATATATTTTAGTGAGTGTAAGAATTATTTTTTAATCTAATAAATATTCATTTATTTCCATTCCACAATAATTTTGTGGATTTTTTCTGTAATCAATAGGTGTATATATACCTATTACTACACTTTGTTGTAATAAAAATTTAAAAATTTCTTTAAAAAGCGGTGTATGTCCAAATTCAGGACAACCAATATGACCCATTTCATGAATAACTACATACATAAGTGTATTCATATCATGGATATTGTTAATAACTTTAGCTCTTAAGCAAAACACAATTCTTTCTCCTTTATTAACAGTATAACTAGTATATTTTTCATCCGCTCCTGTTTCCATAATAACTATAGATTTAGTTCTACTAACTAAGTCTTTTATATATTCCATATTTTTTGGAAATTTATCTTTATTTTCTTTAAGATAATTAACTAGTTTATACATATTTTTTTTAATTTTAGCTAAAGTATTAGCTGCTACAGTTTTATCTTTAAGATCTCGAACCCAATAATATTCATTATCCAAAGTGGATTTTGTTTTAATTAAATTATCATTTGAATAATTAATTGAATATAAAAAATATATAGAAGAAAATATCATTAAAATTATAATAATCAATAAACACATTTTTCTTATTACCTAATATAATAAATTATATAAAAAGTTTTTTTATTTATATAATTATATATCATAATAAATATGGGTAATACAGGTAGTGCTCAAACTAAAGAACAAATACATACTGAGAATATTAAAAATATGTTAAAAGGTAATAACCATAATGAAGATATTGAAACATCAATTGGTTATGAAGAAATTTCTAGAGAAGCTAATATTAATTCAGATAAACCTCAAGAAAAAGTAAGTGGAAAACTCACTTTACCTAAATTAAAAGAAAAAAATGGTGTTACTGTTCAAGTTTCAGAAGAAGTAAAAGACATGACTGGTGGTAAATTTGATATTAGAGGTTTATCAAGTAGACAAAGATACCATAAATACGATGTTTTTAAAGCATTAGATGAAATTGAAAACAATATGAGAGGAGGAAATCAAGAAACTGATTCATCAATTACTACTGATGATAAAGCTATGGATCATATTAAAAATGTAATTCTTTCTCAATTAAAAGAATTAGAAAAACACAAACAACATGGTGCTGGTTCATGTGGTTGTGATAAGAAAGGATTAAAGAAGAATATTAAAGGTGGATACTTTGATTCTTCTTCATCTACATCTTCTGAAACAAGTTCCTCAGATACAGATTCATCAGAATTTGGTCTTCCTCAAAATAAAAAAAATTATATTATAGAAGAATCTGAATCTTCAAATTTTCTAGCTAGTACATCTCAAACTGGTGGAGAAGATGAAGAAAAATCTGATAAATCATCTAGTTCAGAAAGTCCTGAAGTTAAACACTCAAAACATTCTAAACACTCTAAAAACTCAAAACATTCAGCTAGAAAACATAAAGAAACCTCTAATGGTGAAGATGAAGAAACTGAAGAAGTTGAAGAAGTTGAAGAAGATCAAGATGAAGCTAATCAAGAAGGTGATGAAAGTCAAGAATCTGAAGAAGGTTTATCTATTTTCCCTTTTAACTCTTCTGATATTAAATCAAGTGCATCTGTAAAAAATTATAAAATGCTCAGAAGAAAAATATAAATAAATAAATTTACTAAAATATTTTTAAAGTTCAATAACTAAAGATTTCTTAGTTATTTTGTTTTGTCTTTTTCTCTTTTTAATTTCATCATCAGATTTTTCTTCTTCTTTATCATCATTTGTTGTATTAACTTTTTCTAATTCGTCTATAATTGATTTTGATTTTTTTGTGTTTTTTTTGGTTTTATCTTTTTTATTTTCTTCAACAAGTTCAACCTTATTTTTACCTTTCTTTGTGGTTTTTGGTATATCTTCTTCCTCTAATTCCTTTTCTAATTTTTGTAAATCATCTAATTCTTCTGTTTTATTTTTTTCATCTGATTTTTTAACAGTATTAGAACTCTTATTAGATTGATTATCATCTTGATTTTCATTTTGATTATTATCTTGATCTTCACACACATAGTCCATAATAGAAGATATATTTTTCCTTCTATTAATTTCTTTGTTAATATAATTTTCGAATAGTTTTTCTGGATTATGTGCTATAAGTTCTAGGAACTGAATACTTGGGTTCATAATTTGATTTGTAATATAAAATAGAAAGTCCAAATCTAATCCATTGCTTAATACATACTTTGGATCTTCAACACGATCACCTTGTAACTTAACTTTACCTTTGGGAACAATATATACGAAAGGTACACGTTCATTAATATCTGGTTTATTTCCTGGATCACGTTCTCCTATTCTATCTGCTAATACTGCATGTACTATTGAACTTCTATTTTTATAACTGCCTTTTAATGTTTTACTTATTACATATTTATCGATGGAAAATTCACCTCGTAAAATCTTTTTAATTAACATTCTAGTATATTCAATAGCTCCCTTATTACGATCTTGTATACAAGTTTCATCAGGTTTACCATTTAAAATATAATCAACAATGCCTCCAACAACAATCTTAACAATTTTAGCATTATCACGACGCTTAAGTACAATACCCATACTTTTTTGTTTAAATGATTTATCATCGTCTTCATAAAGATTTCCTACATATTTCTTTTTAGCTAATATAATAAATGGCCATAAAGTTTTTTCATATACTTGTTCTTCAGGTTCTGGTAAAATTTTACAAATAGTATCACCTGCTAATTTTCCAATCTCAATACAAATTGGTAAAACATCACGATCAGTTCTAATTTCTTTTGTTTCTATATCATGAATTTTAGGACTAAAGAATACTGAATCTGTATTTTTAACTATAAGAGATCCAATACCAGCATGAAATCTACCAATTTGTGTTTCTAAATCATAAACATAATCTTCAGTATATCCTAAATCATTAATTTCAATTATGTTATTTGGATCAGGATATTCATCAAGTCTATAACATATAATTCTAAATGAATTTGTTTTTTTCTGAACAATTGGATTATAACCAGAAAGTTTTGCCCAGAAAAAAGTTTTAAGTGCATCTTCAACAAATTCTGATTCAATAAAATGATTTCCTTCAGAATCTGTGCAACTATCGTTATGATTATAACACATCATAAAATTATCAGTAATTTCATCTTTTGTAAAATCCATTTTAAAGTTTTCATTATGTAATAATTCTTGACCTAACTTACAATCACCAGGTTTAATTTGATTTAGAGTACTATCTAAAAGAGAATGATCTTCAGTAACCTTAACATAAGCTTTTGGTGTAATTACTTCATAAATTTTTTTATATGTTTTATGTCTAATAACACGATTAATTTTAACCCACCCTTTATCAGTCCACACACTATAGTTAATTGATTGATCTTGTTCTTTTTCAGTTAAATTTGGATCCTCAGATTTAAAAACAGAATAATCAGTCCAGTTTTCACCAATATCTCCAATACACATAAATTTAATTTTATTTTTGTTATCTTTAATTAGAATAGGAGTATCTCCAGTAACAGAATCACCATAAATTACTTGTGGTTTTACTCTAAAATTAGGTTTTATAATCTCATTAACTGTTTTATAAAAGTATTCAATAAAGTCTTCTTTAGTATTTCTTCCAACTTTTGGTTCAACCCATTTTTTTACTTGGATAGGTCTTTTATGATAAACATCTTTTTCAAATACTTCAGAAACAGCATATTCAGTATATTTTTCTTTATCTATTAGAGCATAATTAATAAGATTTCCAAAAGCCCCTTCGATAAATGTTTTTGACAGCTCTAACATTTTACGACCAGTAGCTGTTGTTGATGCTGCTAATTCTTTCATATAAATTGGTGATGTAGGACCACCTACTTGACCATATAAACTGTTTGCTGTAACTTTGTATGCTAATTGTAAACCATCATAAATAGCAGAAGTAAAATAATCTCCTGCTTCTTTTGCTTTTTCCATAAGTTTTTTTGTAGAACTACGTTTATCTAGTAATTCTATCAAAATCAATGGTAATATACCTTTGGTTCCATCTAATTTTTTAGCAAATCTACAAGTTGTTGTTGTACCATCATTATTATTGTAAGTAACAGTTTGATAGTCATATCCTTCTAAATTATCATATTTTGGTTCCATAACAAAACATTCTTGAGAAATATTTACTAAAATCATGGATCTTGGATATAGACTTGCATAATCTAATACTGGAATAGGTTCATAATGTACTCCTTTTACAGGAGGAAACACAATAGCTCCTTCGTATCCTGTATTTTCTTCTTGTTCATCTTCTGATGAAGCACCATCTTTATTAAATTTTTTAAATTTATCATCAGGATTTGGTTTTTGTTTAACTTTTAGTTTTGGCATAATATGTTCTAGTTCTCTACATTTTTTAGATACAAGAGAAAAGATTTTAACACCTTGACCTCTCATAAAAATATAACTTAGTGGTACATGACAAACATTAGCCATACCTATATTATTGTTAAGTACCTGAATTTTTTCCATAAGTTTTGTTACAAGCACACAATCCATAATACAGTATTTTGCTATAATACCACGTTCAGCATCTGTTCCTTTTTGAAATTTAAATAGCTCTTTAGCAGATACATCATCTTTAGCATGACACCAAAAGGTCTTGTTTTTCTTTTTTGTTATTCCACCATGTTTTTCAGTATAAAAGGCTTCTTCAGGAATAGTTCCATTTAAATACATTTTATAAATTTTTTCCTCTTTTTCTATTTTCATAATCTTATATTTTTGATCATGTTTATTTTCAGTAAGACCATCGTCCCACATTATATTAACATAATCATCTTCTTTAATACCATATACACTTTTTGTTATGATGATACAATTATTGTCATTAGGAATATACTCTTCTATTTTTTCTCTAATAAAAGTAGATGCAACATTATCAAGTTTAAAACTGTCTAATTTATAATCTCTCATTGCTACTTTCATCAAATCGATAATAATACGTCCGGTCATATCAAAATATTTAAGAATATTATCACCAAGACCTGCACTAGATAATTCTTTTGTTTTAAATGGTGCTTTTTCTCCATAAATTCTTGATAAATATGAAAATCTTTCTAATACTCCTAATTTTTTAGCTCTGTCATGAATATATTGAAAATCGAAACCATTAATATTATAACCTGTAATTATATCAGGGTCATATTTTTGAATAAGTTTAGTCCATGCTAAAAGCACTTTTTTTTCATCATTAAATGATTGTATATCAACATCTTCTAAACCCTTAATTTTTTCACATCCACCTAAAGTAATTATACTTTTATGAAAAGGTTCAGATTCACCATAGTAAGAAAATACAGTACCAATTTGAATAATTTCATCTTTATCATTAGTTGCTACAGGGAAATTTCCTGAATCACTTGTACATTCTATATCGTAAGAAGCAATTATAAATTTTTGTACAGAATTATTTTCATAAGGATTTAATTCTGTCCACTTACATCTTATTGCTTGATCACAATGAGATATTATTTCTTCATCTCCATAATTTATATAGTTATCTATTTTTACCCAACCACATGCATTTAATTTACGAATATGCATACATCTAATATATGGAACTATATTCGATTCAAATACATGAAGTCTTGTTGGTTTCTTAAATAGAAATGGATAATTTATTTTATTTCTTTCAAACCAGTTTTCAAATCCTTTAAACGACTTCATATTGTAAAAAACTAATCTTATAAATTTGAAATTTTTGTAAGCAGTAAAACCATAAAATTTTTTCCTTTCAATTATATCAAAGTTTTTAAATCCATCTATTACTGTTTTATTTGTTATTTTTCCTTTTACATAATTTATTAATGAATACACTTTTGTTGAAGTCCAATCATTCGGAATTTCTATGTAAAAGAATGGACAATAGTCTTCAACATTCACATAAATTGATTTACCGTCATTTGTTCTTCCAAATAATCTTATTCTGTATTTTAGTAACTCGTTTTCACCATCTAATTCTTCTTCAAGTTCATCTGATGTTTCTACAGGCTCACCTTCATGATACTCATTCCAGTCTATTATTTGAAATATTATTGGCTCTTTTGTAGCTACTTCTTTTTTACTATTACTCATAATGATAGTACTTTTCTATTAATAATTCTTATAATTATATATATATATTAGTTATTTTTCATTTTTTTTCATATTTTTTAATTTAAACAAATAAAATTATTATATTAATAATGGATTGTATTCCTATTAATAATATTAATAATAATAACGATAATAATATTGTCGAATTTAATTTCGATAATTTTAATGAAATTGTTACTCATGATAAATTTATTAGACAAACAATTACTGAACAAAATACTGAACAAATTACTGAACAAATTACTGAACAAATTACTGAACAAGTAAATAAACCTGTAGAACAATTTTTTGAAGAATATATTGAAAAATATATTGAGGAATATGTAAAAAAATCTACAGAACAAGTTACAAAAAATTTAATAGAATTTAAAGATAAATCTAATAATTATTTAGAAACAGTTGGAGATTTTAATAAAAATGATGAAAATGATGAAAATGATGTAAATGATGAACATAATGAACATAAACAACATGATGAATTTAATAATATAGAAAATAACAACGATCCTTGGGAAGATTCAATTAATGATGAGAAATTTTATATAAATAATAGGATAGCAAGAATTTTTCCTGTATTAAAAAATTATAATTCATATGGAAAAATAAAAATCGATAATGATTCTTTTAGTTACATTACAATAAGAGAAATTGCAGAATTAATATCAAAAATAATATCACATCATTTATTATTATTTAATATAAATCCACAAAAATCGACAATTATAGATTACACAGCAGGAGTCGGTGGTAATGTATTATCATTTTCAAAATATTTTCAAAATGTAATTGGAATAGAATTATCAGAGACTAGAGCAGAATATTTAAAAAATAATATTGATGTATATGGATTTAAAAATATTCAAGTGTTTGCACAATCATCAATAGAATATAATGAAAACGAGATGTTAAATACAAATCCAAATGTGATATTTGTAGATCCACCATGGGGAGGTGTAAATTATAAAAATTCAGATTCATTAACATTAAAATTAGGGGATTTACAAATAGAAGAACTAGTCACAAATATAATTGATAAATTTACAATATATTATAAAGTAAATAGTCAAAAAATAGAAGATCCTGTAGAAAAATCAAAATATGTATTTTCAAGTAATAATAATAAATTAATAGTATTGAAGTTACCAAAAAATTATGATATAGAATATTTTTATAATTACATATCAAAAAATTCAAATATAGAAAATTATAATATAAAACAGCATCTATATATATTAAATAAAATGCTAATACTAGTAATAGAACTTAACTACCTTGTTGATTTATAATAAATATTTTAATTCACAAATTAATTTTTATATAAATTATTTTGTTTTATTTGGTTTTACCATTTGATACATTGCCATATAAGTTGATGCAATATCAATTTTATCTCCGTCCCATTTAGAAACACAGCTATCATCAAATTCATACCAATTTTCAGGATCAATAATTCCAGTACAGTTTGCTGTATAATGTCCATGATTAAGTCCACCATGATGATTACAAATACCTTTTAATTCATATACATTTGATAGATTATTTTCAGCCATCATTCCTTCATCACAATATGGATTTAAATCAAGTAATTTCGGTATATTGACAAATGACTCATCTTTTCTTGTTCTTCCATTTTGTAGTTGTTCGAATCTTTTAAGATGAATAAAAAGAACTAAAGGTGTTTTATAAATTCTACAATTTGTAATAGCTTTACCAGCTAAATTACATCCAGAACATGTAAAACTAATTTCTTCATCAGTACACATTTTATTTAAACTTTGAGGAAGAGATGGAGTTAGATCTACAGATAAAACTGTATCGACAGCATGTCTACTTGTTTCATATCCACAATTTTTACATTTGTAATTATGAACTAAAAATACTCTTAGTTGAGAAATAAGTGGACTGTAATTTTTTTTATATTCACGTATAATATAATTAAGACCATCGTATCTATTTATTGTTGCAGAATTTTCTCTTTTAAAAGCTGATAAATTTTCTAAAATAAGTTTTCTTTCTTCTAGATCAGAAGCACCTTTCAAAGCATTTTTAGTTTGAGTCAATAATTCAATATACTGAGTTATTGTTTCTGGAATATTATTCATTACTGGTTCAGCTTCAACTGCTGTTTCTTCATATAAAGTATCAATAACATTAATTAAAAACTCATGAGCATCATGTTGACGTCTTCCTTGAAATTCTTCATATTTATCTCCTAAAATTTCTTTAAACTCTCTTGGTGTTATTAAACTGTTTCCTTTTTTCATAATTATTTTTACAATATCTGCCAATTTTTTTGTAAATGAATTTTCTTTAAATTCTTCTAGTTGTGATTTCTTTACCATTACTTCTTGACTATCTGGAATTTTATTTTCTTTTCTTATTTTGTTACCTATTTGTCTTAAACCTGATCTATGAAGATAATTTTGATATGTTGCATTACCTTCTTCGTCTTCAATTAAAAAATCTATTAAAGGAAGACAATGTAGTAATAATTGTAATCCAGAATTCATATAACAAGTATTACCTATATTAACAAATCCTGCCAGACCCATTTTGGGTACTGTTTCTGTACTATTTTCTGTAGTTTCGTTTTCTCCTGACATATTATTATTTAGTAATAATTTTTATATATTTAACTTATTATAATATATTATTATCAACTTTTTTATATCAACAAATATATAATGAACAAGGTTGAAGATTTTTCTAATATAAAAGTTAAAAATCCAGATAATAAGTATATAGTTGATGAATTTATAAGATATTATATGTTTATTTATAGTAATTATACTATGTCACAAAAATCTTCTAAAGAAAATTATTATAAACTATTAGTTATTAAAAAAGTTATTAACATTATTTCTGGATTTAAAAAAGAAATAACTTCTGGATCACAATTAGCAGATATTAAAGGAATTGGTGACAAAACTATAGCTAGAATTAATGAAATTATTGATACTGGTAAACTTTCTGAAATTAAAGAAAAAACTAAACAAATTTCTGCTGTTAAAGAATTATCAAGTATCTATGGTATTGGACCTACAAAAGCTTCCTATTTTTATGAAAATTTTAAAATTAAATCAATTAAAGATTTAATTACAGCTGATAAAAAGGGACTAGTTGAATTAACTAATCAAATGAAATTGGGTATTAAATATAAAGATACTCTTTCTGAAAAAATACCTAGAATTTTAATTGCTAGACTTGATTTATTTGTTCAAGAAAAATTATTAGAAACTGATCCTAATTTTATTTCTGTTATTTGTGGTTCTTATAGAAGAGGTAAAGATTTTTCTTCTGATGTTGATATTCTTATCACAAATAGGAAATTACTTAATAAAGAAGATACTGGTAAATATCTAAAAAAAGTTTTAGATAAACTTGAAAAATTTTTTATTGTTGATAAATTAACAGAAAGCTATAATACTCATTTTCAAGGTTTCGCTTCTTTTAAATTAATACCTGATTTACCTAAATCATATAATCATGATGAATTTAATGTAAAGAAAAATGTTATTAGATTAGATATTATTATGGTTCCAAATATTTATTTTTTTACAGCTCTTATGCATTTTACTGGTTCTGGTGTATTTAATCAAAAATTACGTTTACATGCAAAATCTTTAGGTATGAAATTATCTGAATATGGTTTAATTAAAATAGATAAATCAGGTAAAGAAAGAAATATTCAAATAAATTCTGAAGGAGATATTTT
>JACCEB012159459.1_pt1 | contig 10443 bp, 10 predicted proteins | sample 7454761 | NCBI WGS metagenome assembly JACCEB01 (sample SAMN15323454, study PRJNA562643) | freshwater metagenome | isolation source: river surface water | place: USA:Blue River Watershed | collected 2017-08-18 | reverse complement strand
TTCATCAACTGCTTCGTTTAGTGGATTGCCAGAATGGCCTTTAACCCAAATCCATTTTAATTGATGCTTGGCAACTTCTAAATCAAGTTCTTGCCAAATTTCAGAGTTTTTTACGGGCTTTTTATCGGCAGTTCTCCAGCTATTTTTCTTCCAATTAAAAATCCATTTTGTCATGCCATCCATTACATATTTACTGTCGGTGTAAATTGTAACTTCAGAAGGTTTTTTAAGAGTTTTTAAAGCTTCAATAACAGCGCGAAGCTCCATACGATTGTTGGTTGTTGGATTTTCTGATCCAGAAATTTCTTTCCGATGTTCTTTGTAAAGTAAGATTGCGCCCCAACCACCGCGACCGGGATTTCCTAAACAGGCGCCGTCAGTATAAATTTCAATCATCCTTGCTTAAAATTTTAGATTTATTTTTTGCCGCCCTAATCGCTTTGTTGAAAATTTTTTCTAATCGAGAGTTTTGTTGTAAGATATTGATTGCAGCTTCTGTTGTTCCGCCCTTTGAGGTTACCGAGTTGCGAAGTTGGGTAAAATTAAAATTTGAATTACGAGACATTAGCGAACTTCCCAGAAATAAAGTTTTAACTAATTCTTCCGATTGCTTTTGGGTGATTTGGTTTTCTTGCGCAATTTTGCTAAAAATTTCTTGTAGTAAAAAAATGTAAGCTGGGCCAGAGCCAAAAATTGCAGTTGCCACATCAAATAAATTTTCGTCTTTTAGGGCTAAAGTGGCGCCAAATTTGGTGAATATTTTTTCAAGATTTAACAACTCTAAATCATTAATATTTTTATTGGCTAAAAATGTAAAAATTCCCTGCGAATTTTCGATTGGAAGGTTTGGCATTGAGCGAATTATTTTTGCTTTTTTGCCAAAAATTTTCTCAAAAAAAGCAATTTTTTTGCCGGCTAGGATTGAGATAAAAATTGTATTTTGATGATAAATTTTTTCGTTGGCAAAATTTTGCAATATTTGCTCTGATTCCTGCGGTTTTATGCAGATGAAAACTATATCAGCATGATAATTTTCTGGTAATTCTGAGGCGCTTTTGGCGTGAAAAATGTTTGAAATTTGTGTGCAAGAAGTTGGTTTTAAGACCGATATTTCTGATGGTTGAAAGCTTTTTTCTTTAATAAGATTTTGAGCAATAATTGCTCCCATTTTTCCGCAGCCAAGGAAGAGAATATTTTTCATTTATTGCGGTTATTTTGAAGTTGAACTCATTAAATGAAATCTTTCGCTTCGCTCAGTGTGTTAATTTTTTGGTTTTTTCTCTTTTTATCATTTTGAGCGAAGCGAAACAAATCGTGATTTAAGCTTTTACTGACTTCAATTATGGCTTCTGAGAATTTAGGCCTTTCTATCGGCAATTGCCTGTTTAATTGAAGCAATAGCTTTTGCTGGATTTAGACCTTTAGGGCAAGTGCTGGTGCAATTCATGATAGTGTGACATCTGTAAAGCTTGAAAGGATCTTCAAGTGCATCAAGCCTTTCTTCTGTGGCTTCATCCCTTGAATCAGCAATCCATCTTTGTGCTTGTAGTAAAATTGCTGGACCTAAATATTTATTTGAATTCCACCAATAACTTGGGCAAGAAGTTGAGCAGCAGGCGCACATAATGCATTCGTAAAGACCATCTAATTTTGCTCTTTCTTCTGGAGTTTGCGATCTTTCGCGGTTTGGATTTTGAGGCGCTTCTGCTTGTAACCAAGGTTTGATTGATTTGTGCTGCTCGTAAAAGTGAGTCAGGTCAGGGACTAAATCTTTCACAACCGGCATGTGCGGTAATGGATAAATTTTTACATCAGAACTTTTACAATCTGAAATTGCTTTTGTGCAAGCGAGAGTGTTTGTGCCGTCAATATTCATTGCGCAAGATCCGCAAATTCCTTCGCGACAAGAGCGTCGAAAGGTAACGCTAGAATCATGTTCGGATTTTATTTTAATTAATGCGTCAAGAACCATTGGGCCGCAATCGTCTAAATCAATTTCAAAGCGATCAATATGCGGATTTCTTTTTTCGATATCTTCTGGATCGTAACGATAAATTTCAAAAATTCGGACATTTTTAGCGCCTTCTTTGGCTTTAAAAGTTTTACCCGCTTTTTTATCGATTTGTGAGTTTTTTGGGAGTTTGAATTCTGCCATTTTTAACCTGCAATTTGTGAATTAATAAACCCTTTTTTTAGGTGGGAATGCCTGAACCTCGTTAGTTAAAGGCTTTAGAATAACTTCGCGGAAATCAGTTTTTGTATTTCCTTTTTCGTCGCACCACATGATTGAGTGCTTCATCCAATTTTCATCATCGCGATCTTTGTAGTCGTCTCTGGCTTGTGCGCCACGGCTTTCTTTTCGATTTAATGCGCATTTTATGGTTACAAGCGCTTGTCCTCTCAAATTATCAAGTTCTAGAGCTTCAATTAAATCGCTATTCCAAATTGTTCCATGGTCTTCAATTTTTATATCTTCAAATTCATTGAAAATTTCAGACATTTTTTGAACCCCTTGAGATAGTGATTCTTCGGTTCTGAATACTGCGGCATGCGTTTGCATACATTTTTGCATTTTGCTGCGAATTACCGAAGTTGGAGTTTTGCCTTTTGCATTTCTAATTTTGTCAAATCGCGCTATTGATTCTTCGCCAGAGTTTTGAGTTAGTTCAGGTTGAATGGCGTTTGGTTTCACAATTTCTGCGGCGCGAATTGCTGCGGCGCGACCAAATACAACTAAATCTAATAAAGAGTTCGATCCTAATCGGTTTGCTCCGTGAACCGAAACGCAAGCCGCTTCGCCAATCGCCATAAGCCCCGGAACGATTTCTGTTTTACCATTTTTTACAGTTAAAACTTCAGCTTTATAGTTTGTTGGAATGCCACCCATGTTATAATGCACGGTTGGTAATACTGGAATTGGTTGCTTTGTAACATCAACTCCGGCGAAAATTTTTGCAGTTTCCGAAATTCCTGGAAGACGTTCATGTAAAATTTTTGGATCAAGGTGGTTAAGGTGAAGATAGATGTGGTCTTTATTTGGACCAACTCCTCGACCGGCCATGATTTCCATAGTCATTGCACGAGAAACTACATCGCGGCTAGCCAAATCTTTTGCGCTTGGCGCGTATCTTTCCATGAAGCGTTCGCCCTCTGAATTGACTAAATAGCCACCTTCACCACGCGCTCCTTCTGTTATTAGACATCCAGAGCCGTAAACGCCTGTTGGATGAAATTGAACAAATTCCATGTCTTGCAATGGTAGTCCAGCTCTTAAAACCATTGCATTTCCATCGCCAGTGCAGGTGTGAGCTGAGGTTGCAGAAAAGTAAGCTCTTCCATATCCTCCAGTCGCCAAAACAACCATTTGAGCTTTGAAGCGATGCATTTTGCCGTCTAATAAATTTAAGGCAGTTACTCCGCGACAAATTCCGTTTTCCATGATTAAATCTAGAGCGAAAAATTCGATAAAAAATTGCGCGTTATGTTTTAAGGATTGTTGGTAAAGAGTGTGTAATATTGCGTGACCAGTTCTATCTGCGGCGGCGCAAGTTCTTTGTGCTGGACCACCTTCGCCAAATTTTTTTGTCATTCCTCCAAAAGGGCGTTGATAAATTTTACCTTCTTTCGTTCTAGAGAATGGTACGCCGTAATGTTCTAGTTCAATTATTGCATCGGGTGCTTCTTTGCACATATATTCAATTGCATCTTGATCTCCAAGCCAATCGGACCCTTTGATTGTGTCAAACATGTGCCATCTCCAATCGTCTTCTCCCATATTTCCTAAGGCAGCAGAAATTCCACCTTGGGCGGCAACGGTATGTGATCTAGTTGGAAAAACTTTTGTGATACATGCAGTTGAAAGTCCTTTTTGAGCCATTCCGAATGTTGCGCGAAGTCCAGCGCCGCCAGCTCCAACTACAACAACATCAAATTCATGATCTATGATTGAGTAATTTGCGATTTTTTGTTCTGACATTTTTTATCCTATTAAGTGAAGTCTTATTATTGCCACTACAGCAGCAACTGAGGTGACGATTGAGAGAAAGTTGATAAGCATTATATAAAAATGCATTTTTGTTTTGTTTGGAACGTAGTCTTCAATAATAACTCTTAAGCCTAGTGATCCGTGATAAAGTGAAGTTGTAATTAGAAGTATTCCCATCACTGCATTTATTGGGTAGGCAAAAAATACTGGCAAATAGCTTTGTGGATCCTCAGCGATTTGCACGAATGATAAAGTTAGCCAGATGATTAAAGGAATTAACGCGATTGCGGATATTTTTTGTGATATCCAATGGTGAGATCCTGTTTTTGTTGAGGGGGCGATTTTGATTTTTTTCATATTTAGAAGAATTTTAAAAATATTACGGCGCCAATTGTTATAGCTGTAAGTATTAGGGCTGATCCTATGACAATTAAGCCATTTCTCTGAGCTGTTTTTATTTCAAATCCTTTGCCAAGATCCCAAAATAAGTGCCTAATTCCGTTACAAAAATGGTAATAAAGAGAAAATGTAACGCCGATTGAAGCGAGAAGAAATAATTGTTTGAAAATTTCATTCATTGGACAGTTGCAATGTTCTACTGAATCTAAAGTGTTTATTTGGTAAGTGTAATAAACGATGTACCAAGAAATTGTGACAATTGATAAATATAAAACGACACCAGTGAGGCGGTGCATAATTGAGGTTATTGAGCAAATATTCCATTTGTAAATTTGCAGATGAGGCGAGGTTGGACGATTTTGATTTGTTTCCATTTTTAACAAAGTTTTTTTGGGGGAATTTTCGCCGCGAAAATAGAATTCGATTTCTTCTTTACAAGTAGGCTTGCTAAAAAATTGTAATAAGCGCCATTGGTTTTTGTTGATGCTTAATTTAGGCATTACAATTAACGTCAAAAACTATTAAAAGTTAAGTTTTGACGCTTTTTCAAATTAATTTTATGAGAATAAAAAGAGTTGTTTTTGGTATTGGTTCAAATGTTGGCAATCGTGAATTTTACCTGAACCAAGCGGTTGATTTGCTGAAATGTAATCTCGAATTATTTGGTTTGAAAAAATCAAATATTTTCAAAAATCAAGCTATGCTTTTGCCAAACTCTCCCCAAGAATGGAATGTTGAGTTTTTTAACATTGCCGTTTCTGGCGATGTTGATTTGGACAAAAATAATCCGCAAAAAATTTTAGAAATTACGCAAAAAATTGAAAAAGAAATCGGGCGTCAAGATCGCGGTAGATGGGCTCCGCGTGAAATCGATATTGATATTTTAATAATTGATGGATTTGCGATAAAAATAGAAAATCAACTTGAAATTCCGCATCCAGGAATTTTTAGCAGAGATTTTTTTATTAAAACTGTCGCTGAAATTGAGCCAAAATTATTGGCAAATTTAAGTAAAAATAGTTTAGGTCGGAATTTTTAACAGCAGCGCTGCAAAGACTTATTTTTAAGACGATTACGCAAAAAATTTTTTCTATCTAAAGGTTTTAGTTTTGAGTGGTTTTTTAGGTGATGTTCTAGATATTTTTTGTAAGCAAAATCACCGCTTAAATATTCCAAAATTATCGTTATTTTTTCGGCAATTTTTTTTATTAAAAAAATAAAATTTACTGAAATTTTTATCATTTTTTGCGTATTAATTTTTGGCAAGAATCAAGAAATACGATCCATAAAATTGTTAAAAAGCCTAATGCAATTGAGCTAATCAGTTTCTGGTTAAATATTGTTTTTTTGGCGATTTCAATTTGATTTAAATCGAGAATTCCTGAGTCAATTTTTAGCTGCCAATTTTGTGCCGCTGCCAAAAAACCAATTTTAGCATCCGGCGAAAAAACTTTTTCATAAACAGCGCAATTCACCGTCACTAATACAAAAATTAAAGGAATTGCGGTAACGAAAAAATATTTCTTATTTTTGCTTTTTAGAATCATCGTTGTGGCCAATGTTAGAGCAATTCCAGCAAGCATTTGATTAGACATGCCAAAAAGTGGCCATAAAATATTAATTCCGCCACTTGGATCTAAAATTCCCATATATAAAAAATATCCCCAGCAAGCTACAACCAAAAGGCTTGAAAAGATTGCGCTAATGTTTGGATTGGCTATTTTGAATTTTTTTAAGCCGATTAAATCTTCAAGCATGAATCGAGCAACTCTGGTTCCAGCGTCAAGGGTTGTGAGAATAAAAATTGCTTCAAACATGATGGCAAAATGATACCACATTGAAAGCATGTTTTTACCGAAGGCTGAAGAGAAAATGCTTGCCATTCCAACCGCTAAAGAAGGGGCGCCACCGGTTCTTGAAAGAAGGGAATTTTCACCCATTTGAGATGCCAAATTTTTCATGGTTTCATTTTCCAAATGAAAGCCCCAAGAGGATATTGTGCTGGCCGCATCAATTCCTAAAGCTGATGAAGGAGAGTTGATGGCAAAATAAACACCCGGTTGCAAAACGCAGGCGGCAATTATTGCCATTATTGCCACTGATCCTTCTAATAGCATACTTCCGTAACCAACTAAGCGAATATCTTTTTCGTTAGAAATTATTTTTGGCGTGGTGCCAGAGGCTACTAGTGAGTGAAATCCAGAAATTGCGCCACAGGCGATTGTAATGAATAAAAATGGAAAAATTTTGCCGCTAAAAATTGGTCCGCTACCATCAATAAATTGCGTTAAGGCCGGCATTTGAATTTCAGGCTGAAAGCTTATTAGAGCAATTGCCAGCAGAAAAATTGTGCCAATTTTTAGAAATGATGAAAGATAGTCTCTTGGCGCCAGAAGAAGCCAAACGGGAAAAGTGGCGGCGGAAAAGCCGTAAATTATTACAGAAATTGCTAAAAATTTTTCGCTGCGATTAAAAATTGCTGACCAATATTCGTTATAATGAATCGATTTTCCGCCATAAACTGCGAGTAAAAAAAGACCCAATCCAACCAAACTTGCTTCGATTACTCCTGTTGGTCTGATGTAATAAAGGTAAGCGCCAACTAGCATTGCAATTGGAATTGTCATTAAAACTGTAAAACTTCCCCAAGGACTATGAGCTAGGGCTTTAACCACAATTAAACCAAGAACTGAAATTAGAATTACGATAATTGCAAAAGTTCCAAGTAAAGCCGCAAATCCGCCAATTTTGCCAATTTGCTCTTTCGTCATTTGTCCTAATGATTTTCCATCATTTCGAACTGAAAAAAACAGAATTACAAAATCTTGAACGGCTCCAGCAAATAAGCATCCAATTAAAATCCATAAAGTTCCCGGTAAATAGCCAAATTGCGCCGCCAAAGTTGGCCCTATAAGTGGTCCCGGACCTGCTATTGCTGCAAAGTGGTGACCAAAAACAACCCAACGATTTGTTGCTACAAAGTCTTTACCATCGTTAATTCGTTTTGCTGGCGTTTTGATTGCGGGATTTATTTGTAAAACTTTTGTTGCAATCCATGCGCTGTAAAAGCGGTAAGCGATAAGTTGCGAGCAAATGCAGGCGCACAAAAACCATAAAGAAGAAATGTTTTCGCCGCGAATTATTGCAATTCCGCCTAGTGAGGCGGCGCCAGCGATGCCAATTATAAGCCAAGTAAAAATTGGCAAAATTTTATTTTGCATTGTGTCAAAAAAACAAAGATTGGTTTAATGGGTAACTATGTGTTGTAATTTTTTTTTCGATCGCAAAAAATTCGAAAAATTTTTGTTAAAATTTTACTCTTCAAAGCAAGTAGATCAACAGATAAAGCCTTTTTTATGTCAGAAAAAAATACCAGTTCAATTTTAGAAACAATAAAGAAAAAACTGCATAAATTAGATAAGAAATCTGAGAATAATGACCAACCAACTCAGATTGATGATGAATTTCAATATATCTCTTCCGAAAATAAGATAAAAAAAGAATCAATTGTGGCTCAAAATGCCACATTAGCAATGAGCGGCCCCAATTTTGATGATCTAGATTTGGATGATGAAGATTCGATAGTAACAAAAGCACCAGCGCAGCAATATCAGCCAGTTCCGCAGGATTTATTAAATGAAAATGAAAAAGAGTCGAGTAGTTCTTTAGGTTCGGACGAAGATCAAGATTTATCGTTTTTAGACGAAGATCTAAAAGATGGCGATTTGGAGTCGCAAGAAGAGGGTGAAGAGTTGGATTCCTTAAAAGAAGAGGTGAAATCGGGTTTTTCAGAAGAGGATAATTCGCAATTCGATCACGAAAAAAAATCTTTTGATGAAATTTTTGAGCCTTCAATTTCATCAAAGTCGCATTCAAATGAATTGGTGGAGGATTTTGATTTGAAAGAATTGGGTTTGGATGGTTTGGAAAATGAAGATTTTTCTAATCAAGATATGCTGCAAAAAGAGGCGGATAAAGATCCTATTTCGATTGACGATTTGGAAATAGAGGCGCTTTTAGATGATCAAAAAAATAGTAACGAACAAATTTTGCCGAAAGAAAGCGGTGCTGATAATTTTAATAATCAGAAATTGGATTCAAAAAATGATTTTGATGAAAGTTTTTTGAGTGATGTTGGTGATTTTGATAGCTTGGAAGCTGAGTTGAAAGAGGAATTGGATGATCATTTCGATAAAGTTGAAAGTGAAAAAAGTTCGTTAATTAATGATGAAGAGTTGCAGGGTGATGATTTTTTGAAAGATGCCGAATTACCAAAGGAAAATCAAAATTCAGACCTAGATTTGAATGTGGATTTAGATCTAAATTTAGATTCTAATGAGGTGGAAAATGCGCCACTTGAAGATGATGAATTGGAAAGTTTAGATTCTGTAGAATCTGATTTTGCAGAGAATTTGGAAGAGATTTCCGAAGAAGGTGAATTTCTTGATGTTAAAAATGAAGATGCGGTCAATGATTTAGCTGCTGATTTGGAAGAAAGTGAATTAAGTTTTGATGATGATTTGGCAGAAGATGATCTGCTTAATTCTGAAAGTCTTGATTCGGAATTAGAAGCCAAAAAACAAGAAAATGAAAATAAAATGAAGCAAAAAATTGAAGTAATTCCAACTCAAAAATCAAATCAATCTAGCGTTTCTGGACTTGTTATTGATTCGCTTTCGGTCAATTCAAATAGGGTTTTGAAGGAGGAAACTGTAAGGCAGGTTAGTGATTCAGTAAAAAAATTGGTTGATGCTAAGAATGTTGTTTCTGGTGTTGCTAGTTTTTCTCAAAGTCCGGCTTTGGGAGAAATCGCCGCTCATTTAATGGAGCCTAAAATTGACAAATGGTTTAATGAAAATTTGCCAGAATTGGTAGAAAAAATTGTGCGCGAAGAGATTAAAAAGTTAATCCCAAGAGATTAGTTAAAAATTGATTTGGCTAATTAAATTCCGCCAAATTCAAGCAAAACCTCTTTCCAAATATCATATTTTTCAATTGGCAAATTGCGCATCGGGCTACATAAATCAATTGCTCTCTTCGCATTATCAATGGCGATTTTGTAATTGGATTCTTTTGGATTTCCGTATCTTTCTTCGTCAATCACGGAATCGAGATTTGATGAGATATAGCCATCAATGCTTATTTTAACCTTTAAGGAAATTTTAATATTACTTTCGAGTTGTGTTTCGCTAACGGCGCGACTGTAGCACATTTTTAATTGCGACTGAATATTGAATTTTTCTCGAGCCGATAAATCTAAGCTAGCTATCGTATTTGCGGTTTCCTCATCTCCATTTTCTGAGATTTCGCTTTGCGAAATGTTATTCATTTCTATATTCTTGACTTCTTCTTTAATTACTTCTTTTTCCTCAATAATCTCTTCCGTTGTCGGTGAATTTTTTCCCAATTCCTCATTATTTTGAAAGTTTGGTTCGGTTTTTTTGATTTCTTGATCGCTTTGTTGAGGTTGGTTGTTTTGAGATTTTTTTTCGATTTTTGCTTCTTTAGCTTTCGAAATTTTTTTTAGCGGCTTCAGGCTACTGGAATTCTGCTTTCCGGACATTGATACTAGGCTAACGGAAATTTCGCTTGTTTTATTTTCATCAAATTCTGGTGAATGAAAGTTGTTGTAAATTGTGAAAAGAAAAGCGAGGTGCAGAAATAGTGAGTAGAGGATGTTTTTAATCATTGAGCCATTTCTGTAACTAAAAGAACTTGATCAAATCCGGCGATATTTAAAGTTTTAATTACCTCCATAACTCTTCCGTAATTTAGCTCTTTATCGGCTCGAACATGAATTTTGTTACTTAAATTATTTTCGGTTATTTCTAAGATTTTAGGTGCTAGAGCGGTTAATTTTATCAACTCTTCTTGAAGAAAAATTGTACCATCTGATTTTACAGAAACTGTGATTGGTTGATTTTTTTCGTTAATCGCATTCAGACTTCCTTGTGGAAGATTTATGTCGACTCCGCTTGTCATCATTGGTGCTGCAACCATAAATATAATTAACAAAACCAGCAAAACGTCAACAAATGGCGTGATATTTATATCGCTTA
>JACCEB011863689.1_pt1 | contig 10444 bp, 7 predicted proteins | sample 7454761 | NCBI WGS metagenome assembly JACCEB01 (sample SAMN15323454, study PRJNA562643) | freshwater metagenome | isolation source: river surface water | place: USA:Blue River Watershed | collected 2017-08-18 | reverse complement strand
GGGCTAACCCCTGCTGATTTGTCTCAAATCTGCATTTACTAATTAAGGTTACGACGCCAGTCGTAACCAGAAGGAGAATGTCGGTTCGGGGAGCTAAACCCCTGCTGATTTGTCTCAAATCTGCATTTACTAATTAAGGTTACGACGCCAGTCGTAACCAGAAGGAGAATGTCGGTTCGGGGGGCTAAACCCCTGACCAAAAGAAGTAACTTAAGAATAAAATATAAATCTACGTAGTATTATTAATCATACTATATAATATGGCGCAGATAGTTTCGTCTGATATATCCCAATCCCAACTAACCCATATATCATTCAATATCCTATATGACCTAAAGCAGGTTCATACGGACTTCTATGCAGATAATCACAATGACCTAATGGATTATATTTGTGATATCCTCGATAATATAAACAATGAAGTACTCCGTAAAAACCGTATTAAGGCACATATTAAGCATGGTGGAGGGTCAGAAGGGGTCTATGCGAATAATCACACGAAGGACACATCCAGAAAACACTCTAGTGACAGGAATGCGCTATCAACAACAACTGGTCACGCTTCTGGTAAACATTCTAATTTTAATACTGGAAAGCACAAATCTACTAATGGCTCAAATAATAGTAGTTCGGCAACATGGAGAACAGAGCGGTCAGCTAATTCCACGCATGAAAATAAACATGCAAGTGGAGGAAAACCGCTTGGTCTCCTGAGTCAGATGTTGGGTGCAGATAAAATTAAAGTATCTATAAACCGTGAACTTAATAAACTCAGTCCTACCAACCTGGATGTTATATTTGATTCAATAACCGATATATTTACAACATGGTTGATTGATGAGCTTAATAAGGATACTGATACTACAACACTCACTGAAAGATACACTGGATACCAACAGGAGCTCTGGACAAATATTACATCTAAAATGCTATCACAGGCAAACTTGGCTACAACCTACTTTGCACTAATTGACCGCTTCTGTCAGTGCACTCATAAAGCAATGTTAGAAAAAATAAAAAACAAAACCCCAGTTCTAGCAGGACGTATCACGAGTACGCTGGACATTGGCTTTACTGGTATATCCAGCCGTAAACAAGAACTCCTAAGTGAAATTATGCTATATCTCCGGACTATGGACTATTTTACTGGTAATCAGGAATCTACCGACAACAAACTAAGCGGACTACTAAAATATGACCTAGCCACTAATATAGATACCGTGTTTCATACATTGGGGCTCTTTGTTCGTAATTCTATTGAAGTGGCAAAACCACAAACTGGTGGAAACCGTCGTGACAGACGTGCTGCCAATAACACAATGTATGACGTTCTCTTATTGGCCTTCTATGATAACTTTAAACATCTCAATGAGCTTATTTGCTGGGACCCGGTAGTCATCGAAGAAGTTGAAAAACGCGTCTACCTAACAATCGGCTTCCTTGAAAATAATAAGACCTTTGTACAGAGTCTGGATATGGACTTCTACCGGGATATCGAATGTGAATTAGACAGCTTAAAGCGCTGTAGTACAATTCCGACGACCATTAAGTTCAAATTGCTGGACTGTATTGATAACTTTATCTCTACCCGTAACCGCCGTTAAATAGTTTGGTTAGTTAATATATTATCCTTTTTTGAATTGCTTTTATTACCAAACATCCTTTGCAATCGCCACATCTGGCAGAGCCTCTGCTAGGCCAGCATGTACATGTTTTATGTAGGATATCGGCAAATGGCACTTTTGAGGCTCTAGCCATGCTTAATATGGTTTTAGCCGGGAATAGTTTCCCAGTCTGTGGGTCCATAAGGGTCTGTTCGATAGCCGTTTTGTCCACTAAATCAGTGTCTGCTACTGAAACTGGGAATCCGGCTACCACAACAGGCTCCTGTATCTTATAGTAATATGCCCATTGTACCAGCGGATAATAGGGTTGTACTGGTATTGGTAATTTGATAAATTTCGGGCGGAATACTTCAGAAAATGCTTTATCATCAAGTTCCGAAGAAATGTTCATAATTGGTAACAGCCGGGCTCTAGCCGTTGGTATCCGCTTTAGGATTAGTTTGCGTAAATCGGTCATACACAGTTTCTCTAGTTTGGCCCATGTGTGACTAACCATGCCCTCAATAAACACTGGCTGGACAACCACTTGCTCGTCTTCTACTAGTGTACTTATAACTATGTATGTACTCGCCATATCCCCGGTCCAGAGAATATATTTGAGTTTTTGTTTACTTTTATTGGTTTCTGACACAGCATCTTTTTTAGGGTTAGTGTCTGGCTTGTTATTAGCTTGGCTAGAGGCTCTAGCCGTTGGTAAGCCAACATATTTCTTATATCCCAAGTATATGCCATACCCAGCCACTGTTACGAGAATAACTAATATATAGACTTTGGCTATTAGTATGAAGAAAGTGTTATAGGACGGTAAATAATCCCATATGCTATCATAGCCGGGCATCTATAGAATAAGAGTACTTAATTTAGAATAAATAACTAAATTTATTATACGAAAACAGCAAGTAATTTATTTAAGGGCTATTTAATAGCGACGGATAGTTTCAGCAGCCCGCCATTGTACGCTGGGTGGCTCAGTAGGTACCATGCATACAGGTACAATAGTCTCGCAAATTGGCTTATTCACAGGAGTGGGCCATGCATTGTCCTGCTGGATGGGACGAGGTACACAAGCGCGGTGATTGTCCTTAGCTACAATAATACTATCAATATTAAAGTCAAATGGAATTTCCACACGGTCCTGAGGATTCTGGCATAACCATTCCCAACGGTTCCATCCAGTACCGCGAAGAGTGCATGGAGGGTTGCTTAAACGGGTATCCTCAGTTGGAGTAAAACAATCGCCGAAATGGACATATTCGGTATTATCAATGCACACTTTGGAGCCAGGGACACAGCCAGCAGCACGGCCAGCCTGGGCACCACAATATGCGCTACCGTTCTTCATGGGCAGGTACTTGCGTTCAGGGCAGCCGGTAAGGTTACGGGTAATACCAATAAGTTCACTGTCAATATCTACCAGGTTGGACTTGGCTAGATGGCTCACACCAGTAGACTGGAGACGGATATAGGGGTCAGCTGGATGGCAGGGGGTGCATGTGCTGGGAGGGGTTGTTAGATTATAAACACCAGGCCCAATCGACTCGGCTAGAACATGGGAATAGGCGCATGTGTCATATGGTATACGGTTGAAACTCATTTTACCTGTTTTAGTGGTTTATTTGTTCGATTGTTTATTTATAGATAAGATTATTTATTTCTGGTATTTAATCGCCTCTAGCCAAGCTAATAAATCTATTATCTATCTGATTGGTTTATTTGGCTTTTTTTGTTTTTTGCCCTGTCATACCTTTCTTAGCAAGTAGTTTCTTAAATGTTTTGAAGAAGGAAGAATCTACAGCACCTCCGGTCATAGGAGACTTTGACATAGTATTTCCAGCACGGGATAGTGCATTTGCTGTATTTACTGGTTTGTGAATCGCTGGTTGGTTAGTCGGCGTATTCCCGGTGGATTGATTCGCCGGCTTATTACCGGTGGATTGATTCGCCGGCTTATTACCGGTGGATTGATTCGCCGGCTTATTACCAGTCGGTTGGTTTGCGGGTGCCGATGAATTTTGTGATTTGACAGACAATGCCTCGTTTGACGCTTTATTCAACTGGTCAATGGCGGCATCTAGGTTATCTTCTGACGCTTTATTATCTACTGAGGTATTGCTAGGCCTTTCATCTTCTGCCTCATCCTCAGACGTAGGAACTTCATAATCAGATAAATCCACCATATTCTCCCCTTCGCTATCTGGTTCTCCGATGGCTGGATCTGTAGGCTTGTTATACGGTGTTTGCGTATTGGCTGCCGGTGTGTTATTAGCTGGTTTATTAGAGTTTGTGGATTGGCTATTTGCTGGCTGATTATTTGCTGGTGCAGCCTGATTGTTATTGGCTCCGGGTTCCTTTACTAAACCAAGTTTGCTACCAATATTATTCACCGCGTTGGTAACAGTAGCTAATCCGTTCTTCACAGTGTCCGAAGCCTTATCTATCAAACCCTTATTTGCGGATTCGGCCTCTTCTGCAAGCTCCTCTGGTGTAGGACCCATAGTATTGGCTAGACCCTTTGCCTCTTCTACCGTCTCTTTAACATTGCTCAATTCCTCTATATAGGTCTTAATACGCTGCATATCGTCTTCACGCATGACATCCATATATCGGCGAGTATAATCTTTAAGATGCCGGGTAAGGTCGGCCATTTCCATCTGTAATACATTAATCTTATTACCTAACATCTCTACCTGCATATTCGGCTGCTGAGCACCCATATAGTATGGCATTGCTAGATTCCCTATTCCAGGCATCATATAGGGATACGGTTGTGGCATCCCCATTCCAGGCATCATATAGGGATTGGTTGGCTGCATTCCCATTCCAGGCATCGCATAGGGATTGGGTTGCGCCGGCGGCATCATCTGGACTTGTGGCATCAAACTGGACATATATGCACCAGCTGTGTATTTATCACGCATATCATCAATTTCCTTATCTTCGCGGTCGGTAATTGTCTTTATGTTATTAAGGATTACTTTGAGTAACTGACGTTTTACCGGTCTATCCATGTCGCTTGTCATAATCACATCCACAAGCCCGTTGAGTTCCTTGGGTCCGACTTCGTTAGTAGCTGACAGCATTGCACCTCCCCCTATTGAGTTATTCATAGGGATGCTGGAATTAGCCATTTTATTATCAAATTCCCTTGTAGCGGATGACATACTATTCCTGCTGCTGTTAGATGATGTCCTGGGTTGGCTAGAAGTACGTCTAGGAGATGAAACCCGGCTATTTGCCATCTGGGGTAGAGTGGACGTGCTGCTATTGCGATTATTTATACGATTCTGTTCCAGCATGTTATTCGCTTGACGATTAGTAGATAAGGCGGATGCACCGCTAACCATATTGTTATTGCGATTAGAATTTTCAAGGGCAGGAGATGCTTGATTTAGCTGTTGCAGTCGGTTGTTCTCTTCATCCTGTATTATTTGGCTGGCTCCCGATGCCCGGTTCATCATGGAATTAAGAATTGGTGGGAATAACCCCTTATTATTCTTGTTATTACCGGATTGATTCCCTGATTCCATATTATTTAATGAGTATATTTGAATACTTGGAGTATATTTGAATACTTGGATACTAACTTTATAATAACATGACAAAAAAGAAGCTTAGATAGACTGCAGGGCAAGTGAATTAATTATAGTTGCACTTAAATGGTTCCATGGGAGGAGGGAGGGGAATAGGCTTGTAGCGGAACATCTGGCAGCTGGAAAGGTGAACAGGGGTAGTATCGACAACACGGCCCTGGGTAGTAGGTGTGTTGCGGATAACAATTTGCTGTTGCTGGCACTGGTTCATATCGCCGTTGGGGCATGGGTTAAGGTACTGAAGGGTTGGACACTTGGTCTGGAGACGGGTGGTACCCCAGAGGTCGCTTTCAACATCGACGAGGTTACCCTTAGCATGGCTGACGTTGGTGCCGCCGACAATACCAAATTCGACACGGCACTTATTGGTGTTCTGGAAGCGGTTAGGGTCTAATATCCAGGAGAGCGTACCGACACTTTCCGCGAGTTCATGGCGGTAGGCACAGGTGTCATAGCGCAGACGGTTAAAACTCATAATTTAGTTTTATGGGGTTTTATTATTTATTACGTATTTATTAATTCATAATATTATTTTTATTTTTACCGGATAACGGAATAACAGAGGACGTAAAAATCTTGCCGGCTTATAAATACACACTGACCATGGCTAGACCCCATAATAGACAAAATAAAATAATAAATATCGGGATTTCATGGCACGGATTCCTCCTAGCCGTCTTATCATCCCTGATAGTTGCCCTGGCACTTTTATGGATAAAACACAATAATAACATTTTGACACAAGAACCATTTGCTTTACAGCAAAAAGCCGTTAAATCTGAATTAATATATTCGGAAGATGGCGCACTTACCGAAAAAGGGGCTAGAGTAGCCGTAAGTATATGTAAACCCGCAGAATCCGATGATAAAGTAGCATCTGAAGAACCAAAGCCTCTCTTCCCTAGTATCCCCTGTGGTGCTATTCTAGACAGGGAATATAAGCCACGAGATAAACAATCCGCTCTAGCCATCCTACTAACAGCTAAACAGTTTGTCAATATATTTAATTATAACAGTGACCCCATAGCTTCAAATAACTTACTCTATCGTAGAGAGTTTATTAATCTTATTGCAACTCAGTGTCAGCAGTCCGGTGAATCTAAATATAAAGAAATCCGAGACGAATTGAGCAAATTAGGTAAGCTTGATTTACAAACTGCACTAAGTTTACTGAACATGTATGATTGTGTTCGGTCTAACTGTGAGACAATGGTTTGGCAAATTCTTAAAGCTAATTCCGGTACTATTAGGCAAGTTGTAGAACGAGCTAAATATTCAATCGTTAGCTCTGGTAATACTGACAAAGAACAATCCAGTGTTAGTTTGCAACCTGGTGAATTAGTTCAGTCTGTAAATACTAATACTCAACCAATAGATACTGATAGTGTTTCTCAAAATAAATCATTAGAAGCCCGTATTAATTCAGTATCTGCAACCCTAACACCAAAGTTTTCAGAACTAGACCAAAAAATGGAAGCTATTATGCATGATGATTGTACTCCGTTGGAAAGATGTATTAAGAGTTCTCAGGCTGCACAAGATGCAGATTTAAGTAGAACTATTGATACTCTTGTTAAATCTTATGGGCCTTTATTGGCAATTAATATGATAGAAACAAAAAATGAAGTATATAGTAACCCCGATAATATAGCTACTATTAATGAGCAAATGATTTCACTGCCACCTTCTGAAAAAGTTGTCAATAAAACTCCAGCATGTTCATCATCAGATTATATACTAAGTTTTGGTGCAAAGCCATCTCTGGCTTAAACAGCCATCTGGATGAACACTATATGTTCATCAAACCTCTGGCTTAAACAGCCATCGGGGCCGGGATGTTTGGATGTGCCCTATACCCAATCAGTTTCATATCTTCAAACTTAAAATCACTCAAAGACTTTCGTTTTTCGCCGTTATTCGCAATTACAAGTTGACATGGTAAGTATGGCTGCCTGGCTAGATTCTCATTAACCTGTGCAATATGTGTTTTATACAGATGCGTGTCACCGGTCTGGACAATTAATTCACCTGGCACTAAATCTATACCTTCCAGGTTGCACAACATATGTGTCAGGAGAGCGCCAGTACAAGCATTCCAGCTATTAGCCAGGAAATAGTCACTTGACCGGAGATAGATTTGACAGCTGAGAGTCTTGGCATGCGGATTTACATAGAACTGATACATCATAAGACATGCTGGAAGCGCGGCCTTATGTTGGGTAGCGGGATTCCATAGATTGATAATCAGCCGACGGCTAGTTGGGTCAGTCCGCAATAGGTGGACCAAATTCGCAATCTGGTCATATCCGCAATCAGCTGGGTAATCCTTAATACAATTCACATATTCGCCACCGTAATGCCGGAAATTGAAACCATACGTTTCACCCATGTCACCTTCGGGATAATGGGCTAGACCACGTTTATCAAGAAATTCGCGACTAGTATTCCCATCCCAAATATGAATACCCTTCTCTTGCAGAATATGGTTATCAGTCCTACCGGAAATGTATAGTGCCAGTTCCTCGAAAATAGCACGGAAGAACATCTTCTTAGTAGTTGACAATGGGAATCCATGCTGTAGGTTGTACCGCTGTGTAGTACTGAACAGGCTAATTGTCCCAGTCCCGGTCCTGTCGCCTCGTTCGATGCCCTTAGTCAGGATATCCATCATAATACCCAGATATTGCTGTTCCGGATTTACGTAACGGAGTGGACCTAGCTGACCAGCTAGTGTAGAATAGGTAACATAGCGATAGTGCAACTTGGACAGTGAGTCATAATGAAAATCGCTCACTTGGTCAACCATCAGTGGTTCCTGGTGTCCGTTCATAATAGCCAAAGGGTCATATTTCGGAAACTGGGTATCACAGGGGATTACGGGCTTTTCGGGATTAAATACCTCTGTAATATACATCCGCTGGACCGGGAGCTGTTCCATGGCTAGACGGTATATCTCTGTGCCACCAATGATAAATACCCTGTGTGGGTCTAGCCGTGCGAGAGTCTTCTCCAGTTCGGTCCAAGAACTATAAACCACTCCTGGACTTTGGGTATCCAGTACGGTATTCCGCGTAATTACCACATTGTAGCGGTCGGGTAGCGGACCATTCAATGACATATAGGTTTTCCGGCCCATTACTACAGCATTTTTACGTCCGGTAGGCGCAGAAGTCGTAATATCGCGGAATCGGCGCATATCCGGTTTAATGGACCATGGGAGTTTACCTTCATGGCCAATACCAAAATCGGGGACTTGGTGGGCTACAATGATATCGTATTTAAGGTCAGTGGTTGGTGTTGTAGTAGTGGACATGGTTTATTTTGTTTTTGGTTAAATATATTTGGCTAAGTATGCCGATAATGTGTTTAAGCCACTAATTAGTAATTGTGATTAAAACTTGATTCCGGGAGTTCTAAAACAATTTTTAATATCTGCATTATTAAATAAAACAGACTGTACAATACACTAAACTGGTAAATTTCAATATGAATAAAAATAAAGTAACCGGATATGTATTACTAGGTTTAGGTATCCTTCTTATAGCTGCCGCGATTGGCATGTTGGTAGTATACCTGCTCAAACGCCGAACAGTTCCAGTAGCAACTGAGGGATTTTATCAATCATCTACAGTTACACCAGCACTGGAAGATATCTCTTCGCAAATCCACTTCAGATTTCAATTAAATGAAGACAAACCGGCACAATATCTTAATTTAATAACTTCCTCATCTGACCCTAAACCATCGGTAAGTGTATATAATGACACCACGTCTAATGGCCTTTATAAAATAGTAGATAATAAAGATTACTGGGATTTAGGTAAAGTTCCGACGGTGTACTTCCGTTTACAGCCAGTTACAACAGTTGAAGCTGATGCTAAGAAGTATTACAAATTTGTGTTTAGCGCGGTTCAAACTGGATTCACATTAGTTGACGGTGATAAAGAGAAAGAAGATAGCGATATAACAGTCTTCAGTCTCAAACGGCTAGATGGCTCCGAACGTCAATTAAATATCCACAACGTTAAACTTGGTGATTATGAGAATCTTGCCAGTAATCTTGAAAAGTTTTATAACACTGCAATTACCACAGCATCACCTGTTCCTACCTGGTTCACTGTCCTTCTCCTACCACCCGGAAATCCTGAAAAGTCAGGTGAAAAACAGGTGGTATATGATAATACCGGTGGTAAGTTGATTATAGTGAATAGCCCCTCTCGCACTCTAATGATTGAAGCTGGTAATTATTGCAAATTCAGCCCGTTGCCCCGTGTTCGCAGTCTGGCTGGTAAGGTATTATTTGACAAGGGTGGATATGTACAAGGTGCTATGATTGAAAGAGACACTACATATCCAAACACACATTATTACCTGCAAAGTATCGAGGAGACTGGGAAAGTCCTAACCTATACAATTGATAGCCAAAGCGGTAATGGTAAACTAGAATTTACACCGAAGATTTTAGGCAATCAGGCACAAATCTTCGGCATTGCATCCGCAATGAACCTCAACCCCAATATTAAGAATCCCTCGCTCCTGTTTATTGTGCCATTAATTGAATCCAGTAAAGCACGGCTAGACCCCAAACTAGATAAGCTGGATATAGTAACTGTCGGTGCAGGTGGTTTCGGTATCACAAATGCCGAAAGGTATAAGCTGGAAACCGATGCAGCATATCTAACCGCTAATAGTATCCGGGTACGTGCAATGTATACATATTCTATGTCACCTGTAGTTAGTGACACAGTGAATACCTATTATATCCAATACCCAATCTCCTTAGTAAATAACAATGCACAAATAGCTTTAACAATGACATCCTCTGATAATGCTATTCCCTATGTAAATATGGTAAGTGCCGGAAAGGATGGCGAAATATACTTATACAGTAATGGAATGTTGCTCCGGGTTGGTGAAAGTTCTACTTCCGGGTATTCAATGGGATGGGTCGATAATTTAGCAGATGCAAGCTCTCTAGCCATTACCCCAGTTACCATTAGTACCTCAGTTATCAAGTATACATTGACAGATGTTGTTAGTAAAGCCAGCGCTACTGTAGCAATGGTTTCCAGTCTGCCATATATTATATTCAAAGCTAACGTGCCGGATGCCAGTAAAGCCAAGTTTAGTCTAGGGGGGCTAAGTGATGCATCCAAGACACTATTAAGTATTAGTGCCAATATTAAGACTGCACTGGAGTATCTAGCCGGGGTTGAAGCCACACCACCT
>JACCEB010526291.1_pt1 | contig 10446 bp, 9 predicted proteins | sample 7454761 | NCBI WGS metagenome assembly JACCEB01 (sample SAMN15323454, study PRJNA562643) | freshwater metagenome | isolation source: river surface water | place: USA:Blue River Watershed | collected 2017-08-18 | reverse complement strand
TGCTCACCACTGATGAGCTTGGGCAAATATTTTTGCTTTTGGGCTTCGGTGCCGTTGCGCTTAATTTGGTTCACGCACAAATTGCTGTGCGCACCATAAGACAAGCCCACACTGGCAGATGCGCGTGAAATTTCTTCCATGGCAATCATGTGCGCCAGGTAGCCCATGTTGGCACCGCCATACACTTCTGGCACCGTAATGCCCAACACGCCCACCTCACCCATCTTGCGCCACAGGTCCATGGGGAACTGATCGGTGCGGTCAATTTCAGCAGCACGCGGTGCAATTTCAGCTTGCGCAAAATCGCGAACAGCGTCGCGCAAGGCATCAATGTCTTCACCCAATTGGAAATTCAAGCCGGGCATGTTCATGTTGTTTTCTCCGAAAATTTTGATTCAATACGTTTGGGCCACAGGCACCAGGGTTTGTTGCATCACAGCGCACAAGGTTTGTTGACCATTCGCATCGATGTGGAAGACTTCAGCGGTGGTCACAATGATGCGTTTTCCGCCTTTGACCACTTTGCCCACAGCGCGCAACTCACCCTGCTGTTTGCTGCTTAGAAAATTAATTTTGTATTCCACCGTGGTCACTTCCATACCCTCTGGCACCACGGTCAGTGCGGCATAGCCGCCTGCAATGTCGGCCAATGCGCCCATGGCACCGCCGTGAAAACCGCCTTGTTGTTGCGTCACTTTGTCGCCATAGGGCAAGGCTATTTCGACTTCGCCCAGTGCAACGCGCACCAACTTGGCTTCAAGGTGCTGCATCATGCCTTGGCGCGCAAAACTGGCAGCCACTCTTTGCGCCACAGGTGTCGACAAGTCGATGCTCATGCGGCCACCTTTTTGCTGCTTGGTTTTTCAATGCGCAACAGCAAATTGCGCGCTTCTTTTTCGTGGGTTTTGACTTCTTCCAACGTGGCATGCAAGTCCGACAACTGAGACTCCAACTGCCTTCGGTGCTCTGCCAGAACCACCAAGAATTTTTTGAGTTGCGGACCTGTGTCGCGCGGGCTGTCGTACATGTCAATCAGCTCTTTGCCTTCTTTGAGCGACAAGCCCAAACGCTTGGCACGCAAAGTGAGTTTGAGGCGTGTGCGGTCGCGTGCTGAATAGATGCGATTGCGCCCCCCTGGCCCCGAGCGCTCGGGCTCTAACAAGCCCATGTCTTCGTAAAAGCGAATGGCACGGGTGGTGAGATCAAACTCTTTGGCCAGGTCACTGATTGAATATTGATTTGCCATGCTGGTTTCCATTTGCGCACAGGCGACAGAAGGTCTTGAGCCCGCGTTTTACAATGCCGTCAATATAATTGACGTTAACGTAAACGTCAATTATGCAAGATTCCGCCCCCCTTGGGCAAAAACCGGTCCACAACTTCATGACTTCAGCCTCTGCCACAGCCAATTCTTCGCCACAAGCCCCCGCCTTGGTGGGCGAAAAAGCGCTGAGCTTTCCCATGGGCGAGACATTGCCCGCCTTGGGCGATGCGCTGGAAGTTGCACCTGGCATCTTGTGGATTCGAATGCAGTTGCCATTCGCCCTCGACCACATCAATTTGTGGCTGCTTGAAGACTCGGAACAAACCGATAGCGGCGTGCGCAAAGGATGGACTGCCGTCGACTGCGGCGTGACCAACCCAGGCACTCAAGCGGCATGGGAGCAAGTGTTTGCAGGCCCTATGAAAGGCTTGCCCATATTGCGTGTGCTGGTCACGCACATGCATCCCGATCACATGGGCTTGGCGCATTGGTTGTGCGCCAAATTCAACGCACCCCTGCTCATCAGTGCCACTGAATACCAATCGGCCACCTTGTCTTCTCATGGCACTTCTAACTTTGGTGGCGTCGGCACCCAACAATTCTTTTCAGCCAACGGTTGGAACAATCCTGAAGACCAAGAAAAGGTCAATGAGCGCGTTTTTTATTACAGCAAGATGGTGCCCAAAGTGCCAGAGACCTACCGACGCTTAATGGACGGTCAAGTGGTGCGCATTGGTGCCTACACCTGGCGTTGCATCAGTGGCTTTGGTCATTCACCCGAGCACATGGCGCTCTATAGCCCAGAGGCCAAGGTACTCATCAGTGGCGACATGGTCTTGCCCAAAATTTCGACCAACGTGAGTGTGTACACGCAAGAGCCCGAGGCCAACTCGCTGTCCTTGTTTTTGAACTCTTTGAAAAAGTTTGCCGACCTGCCCGAGGACACGTTGGTCATGCCTTCACATGGTCGCGTATTTCGGGGCTTGCACACCCGCATTGCACAACTGGTGCAACACCACGAAGAGCGCTTGGAAGATGTGTTAGCGGCCTGCAAAGAAAAAGCAGGCAACGCCCATGACATGATCCCTGTGATTTTTAAAAGACCACTGGACTTTCACCAAACCACGTTTGCCATGGGCGAATCAGTGGCCCATTTGCATGCCCTTTGGTATGCCGGAAAAATGAAACGCTTTCAAGACGCAGAAGGCGTTTGGCGGTTTCAAACACTTTGAGCTATCAGGCCCAATTGGCCAAGTTCTCTTTTTGCAATTCTTTCCGACGTGCCACATGATCGGGCAAGATGCTGGCCACGACGTTCCAAAAAGCAGGGCTGTGATTCATTTCGTGCAAATGCGCCAGCTCATGCACCACCACATAGTCAATGGCGTCGGGCTTTAAATGGATGAGTCGCCAGTTCAAGCGAATGGCACCATCGATGCGTGCGCTGCCCCAACGCGAACCCGCATTTGACAAGCTCAAGCGGCGCCACTGCACACCCATTTGCGGCGCATAAAAATTCAAGCGATTTTCAAACAAGGTTTTGGCTTCTCGCATGAGCCAAGCTTGTACGGCATCTCGAATTTGTGCGGGCTCGGCGTTGTGCGGTAAAGCCAGCAAAAGTTGACGCTGATCATTCAACTCGCTGCGACCGTTCTCTGGGCTTAAGCGAAGATGAATTGGTGCACCTAAATAATCTAGGCTGGCACCTTCACGCCATTCAATTTGTCGAATGTTTTTTTGCCGCTCTTGCATCTCGGCCCACTTGCGAAGCACCCACTCGCCACGCTCTTGAAGACCCAATTCAACTTCTTTGATGGTGACCCACTTGGGCGCTCTCACTTCTAAGCCATCGGGCCCCACCACAAAACCAATAGAGCGCCGGCGAACGCGCTGGAACAAGTACGCGACAGGCATGCCGGCCAACACAGTTTCACGGTTGGCACGTGGATGCGCCAATGGGCGGTGAGAACTCAGATGCTGGGGTTGGCCCACATGCGGCACTGGGGATGCGTTGGGCGCAGACTGTGGTGCGTTAACAGTCGATGCAGATCCTATTACTGGCCCAAATGCAGACCCTGATTCACTCGTTGAAGTCGACTGTCGACGTGTTGGCGCCGCTGATGGCGGACTTAGAAAATCAAAAACAAGTTGAAGCGGATTGCGCATCGGACGTTTCTAATTAAGCCTTTGAGTCAGTCTCTGAATACGCCTCTGGATCCAAGCGCCGCATCTCGGCTTCAATCCAATCTTCTACTTCTTGCATCAACTCTTCAGGCTGCCGACCTTCACTGGAAATGGCTTTGCCAATGGAGATGTCCACAATGCCTGGCTTCTTGATGAAGGCTTTGGTAGGCCAGCATTTGGCCGACGTGACGGCAATGGGAATGACAGGCACGCCTGCTTCTACGGCCAAGCGTGTGCCACCCGTTTTGTAAACGCCTTTTTGACCTCTTGGAATGCGTGTGCCTTCGGGAAACATAATGACCCACACGCCCTGCGCCATCAAACGTTGACCTTGCGTGACCACTTTGTTGAAGGCCTGTGCGCGCTGACTGCGATCAATGTGAATCATGTCCAAGCGACCCATGGCCCAGCCAAAGAAAGGCACGCTTAACAACTCTTTTTTGAACACATACGCTAAGGGGTGCGGCATGATGACTGGCATCAGAAATGTTTCCCACGTCGATTGGTGTTTGACCAACAAAATGACGGGATCTTTTTCGCCCAAGGGCAAATTTTCCATGCCCGTGATTCTGTTTTCAATGCCCAAAATAAAAGTGCCGCTGTTGATGGCATTGCGCAACCAACCAACACACCACCAATACAAACGGTTGCTGCTCATGAACAGCGAGGCCACCACCACCACCAAGGCCCAAGGGATGACGGTGATCGTCATCCACGCCATGTGAATGAGCGAACGGATGAAGTTCATACAGCCGTCTCCACCGTTTTTTTCAAGAGCGAATCGACAAATGCATTCAGGTCTAAATGTTTGTGCGTGCCGGCCGGAAAGGTGGGGGGTAATTCACTGCCTCGCAAAACTTCAGAATTGCCAGTCAGAACCAAGTGCGGTGAACAGCCAGCCGCCACCGCGGCTTGCATGTCGCGCAAGCTGTCGCCCACAAAAGGCACGTCCTTCACATCGACGCCAAAGCGGTCAGCAATTTGTTCTATCAAACCTGGCAACGGCTTTCGGCAGGTGCAGGCGTCTTCAGGCGTGTGTGGACAATAAAAGATGGCGTCGATGCGACCGCCCACAGCGGCCAGTTGTTTCATCATGCGTTTGTGAATGGCATTCAAAGAAGCCACATCCAACAAACCGCGGCCCAAACCCGATTGGTTGGTGGCCAATATGACGTGGTAGCCCGCATGGTTGAGGCGACCCACAGCTTCTAGTGCCCCGGGCAAAGCATGCCACTCTTCAGGCGACTTGATGTACTCATCACTGTCGTGATTGAGGGTGCCATCGCGATCGAGTATGACCAGTTTCATGGCAACTTAAGCGGCTAAGCGTGACAAGTCGGCCACACGGTTCATGGCCACATGCAAGCATTTGAGCAAGCCTTGACGGTTCAATCGAACGTCCATTTCTTCGGCATTGACCATGACGTCGTCAAAGAATGCATCGACAGGGGCGCGCAGTGCGGCCAAAGTTTGCAGGGCGCCGGTGTAGTCGCCCGCATTGAACAAGGCCTCAGACTCGGGCAACAAACGCTGCATCACTTGGTGCAAAGCCTGCTCAGCCGACTCTTTGAGCAACGCTGGATTCACATGCGGATCGACTTCGTCCGCCTTTTTCAAAATATTGCCAATGCGCTTATTGGCCGCGGCCAATGCAGGGCTTTCAGGCAAAGCCGCAAATGCGCGAACCGCCGCTAACAACTTGGGCACTTGACCCAAGCGCGCTGGATGCAAAGCCAAGACGGCATCGACTTCTTGTGCGCTGTAACCTTGCTCGCGCAAAGCACCTGCCAGCCTGTCAAACAAGAAAGTGGTGAGGGCTTCTGAGGGATCGCTGATTTTGTCGCCAAACACAGGCACCGCCATGGCCAGCAACTGACGCCAATCGAGCGCCAAGTCTTTGTCCATGAGCATGCGAATGACGCCCAATGCGTGACGACGCAAGGCGAAGGGGTCTTTGTCACCACTGGGCAAATTGCCAATGCCAAACATGCCGACCAAGGTTTCCAGTTTGTCGGCCAAGGCCACCACCAGACCCACTTGATTGCGCGGCAACTCGTCTCCTGCAAAGCGAGGGCGATAGTGGTCTTCAATGGCGTCTGCAATGTCATGGGACAAACCGTCATGGCGGGCGTAGTAGCCACCCATGATGCCTTGCAATTCTGGGAACTCACCCACCATGTCGGTCAACAAATCGGTCTTGGCCAATTGCGCGGCGGTGTCGGCGGCTTGCGCCAAAACATCACCACCCAGGGCCTGACCCAAAGCCTTGGCAATACCGCGCACGCGTGTCATGCGTTCGCCTTGTGTGCCCAGCTTGTTGTGATACACAACTTTATTCAGACCTTCAACACGCGACGCCAATGTTTTCTTACGGTCTTGGTCAAAGAAAAATTTGGCATCGGCCAAACGGGGACGCACCACGCGCTCGTTGCCGCCAATCACAGCGCTGGCATCGTCTGGCGAAATATTGCTGACCACCAAAAACTGGTGCGTCAGCTTGCCTTCTGCTGTGAGCAGTGGGAAATATTTTTGATTGGCCTTCATGGTCAAAATCAAACATTCCTGCGGCACTTCCAAGAATTGTTTTTCAAATTCGCAAATCAGCACATTGGGTCGCTCGACCAAAGCTGTCACCTCGTCGAGCAAGGCTTCGTCTTCAATGGCCTTGGCGCCACCGCCTACTTTGGCAGCTGCTGCATTGAGTTGTTTGACAATGTCTGCGCGGCGCTCAGCAAAGCTGGCAATGACCGCGCCATCGCGCGCCAAAGTGGCGGCATAACTGTCAGCATCTTGAATCACAACAGGCGACACGTTGGCTTCAAAGCGATGGCCCTGCGTTTGTTGACCCGCCTTAAGGCCCAAAGTTTTGACTGGCACCACTTGATTGCCGTGCAAGGCCACCAAGCCATGTGCAGGCCTGACAAAGTTGACGCTGGTCCAGCCTGGCAATTCGCAATCGGCTTCCAATTGATACGTCATCACTTTGGGAATCGGCAACTTGGCCAGCGCTTCGTCCAGGGCTTTTTGCAAACCTTGAAGCAAGGTGGCGCCTTTGGCCACGCTGTCAAAAAACAAGGCTTCGGCTTTGCCATCAGGCGCGCGCTTGAGTGTGGCCACAAGCGCAGCAGGGTTGCTGACATCTGCGCCCAGTGCTTGTAATTTTTTGAGCAACGCTGGTGAAGCATTGCCGCTGGCATCGAGGCCCACACTGACAGGCATGAGTTTTTGCTGGACCGCTTTGTCGGCTGCTTGGACCGCAACTTGCGTGACGTGCGCGGCCAAACGGCGTGGCGATGCAAAGGGTGTGACGACCGACTGTGCGTCGGTTAAGCCAGCATCGCGCAATTGCTCGAACAGCACGTTGGCAAATGAGTCGCCTAATTTTTTGAGTGCCTTGGGTGGCAACTCTTCAACAAACAATTCAACGAGAAGGTTGGGGTGTGTCATTTTATTTTTTACCTTCAGGCTGCTTTTTTGCTCAAAGCATTTAACTGCTCAACCCACTCGCGCGGTGCCATTGGGAAGCCCAATCGCTCGCGGCTTTCAAAATAGCTTTGCGCCACAGCACGTGCCAAATTGCGAATGCGGCCAATGTAGGCGGCGCGTTCTGTCACGCTGATCGCACCACGGGCATCGAGCAAATTGAAGGTGTGCGCTGCTTTAAGCACTTGCTCATACGCAGGCAATGCCAATTGAGAACCAATCAAATGTTGCGCTTGTTTTTCATACGCCGTGAAGGCGGTGAACAAGAACTCGGCATCGGCGTGTTCAAAGTTGTAAGTGGACTGCTCCACTTCATTTTGGTGATACACATCACCATAACTGAGGGTGTCGGTCCACTTCAAGTTGTAGACATTGTCAACACCTTGCAGGTACATGGCCAAGCGCTCAAGGCCATAGGTAATTTCGCCCGTGATGGGTTTGCAATCGATGCCGCCCACTTGCTGGAAATAGGTGAACTGCGTCACTTCCATGCCGTTGAGCCAAACCTCCCAACCCAAGCCCCATGCGCCCAATGTTGGATTTTCCCAATCGTCTTCCACAAAACGAATGTCGTTCTTTTTGAGGTCGAAACCCAAAGCTTCAAGTGAGCCCAAATACAAATCCAAAATGTTGGCGGGCGCAGGCTTGAGCACCACTTGGTATTGGTAGTAATGCTGCAAGCGATTGGGGTTCTCGCCATAGCGGCCGTCTTTGGGACGGCGGCTGGGTTGCACATAGGCGGCCTTCCATGGCTCAGGGCCGATGGCGCGCAAGAAAGTGGCGGTGTGCGAGGTGCCTGCGCCCACTTCCATGTCATAGGGTTGCAACAACGCGCAGCCTTGAGCGTCCCAATAGGACTGCAGTTTCAAAATAATTTGTTGGAAGGTCAACATGGCTTCAAAATGAGAACGCCCCCGAACAGCGGCGGCAACCCTTGATTTTAAAGCGCTCGAGCCCCTGAGCGACGAGAAATAAAGCCCAAAATAAGAACAATTGCTGCGCAAAGGACCCAAAGCGGCATCAATCCCCAACGCGAAGTCCACTGAGCATAGGGCGTAAGACCGTTGCGCCCTTCAAACTCAAGAACCAAAGCGCCGCGCGTCAGTGCGGGAAGGGCGGCCTTCACCTGTCCTTTGTGATCGACCCACGCGGTGGCACCCGTGTTGGTCGCCCTGATGACGGGTCGCTGAAACTCTAGCGCCCTGATGCGCGAAATAGCCAGATGCTGCGGCAGTGCCGTACTGTCGCCAAACCAGGCCAAGTTGCTCATATTGACCAAGACCGTCGGCGACTGTGCATCGTTGGCAAAGTACTGAGCCACTTCCTCGCCAAACAAGTCTTCATAGCAAATTTGCGGCAACAAGCGCTGACCTTGCCAATTCAGGACAGTGGGCGCAGGTCGGTCATGCACGAAGTCACCCAAAGGCATGTTCATCATGCGCACAAACCACTGAAACAAGGGCGGCACAAATTCGCCAAACGGAACGAGATGGTGTTTGTCGTAACGGTACAACCAGTTTTGTGAGGCTGCGTCGGCTTTAGGCGCTTTCGAGGCATTGCTTGCATGGGCGTCTTGCGGCCCAATGGCAATCACTGAGTTGCTGTAGCCCTCGCCAGCGCCGCCCAAAGGCACGCCAATCAATGCCAATTGCGGCGCTTGTTCAGAGTGCGCAAATTTGTCCTGCAATTGCTGCCAATAAAAGCGCGGCAATTGCTGCGGTAAAACGGGAATGGCAGTTTCAGGTGTCACCACCAAAGCTTCTGTGCTTAACAACAACTGCTCGCTGTACCACTGAATGGCCATCTTCACGCCTTGACCGGGAATGAACTTTTCGTCTTGCGGAATATTGCCTTGAAGCAAGCGAACCGACATGCGTCCAGCCGTCTCAGAAAACGAAGTACCCGCAGTTTGAAGTGTCCAAGGCAGCACGCCTCCCACGCCAATAACAGTGAGTGCAAGCCAACGCCACGCATGCGTTCGCTGTGCCATGAACATGGCCACCGTGATAGGCATGGCCATGCCGATAAAAATAGCCACGGCACCCACACCGTACACACCCACCCAAGGTAAATAAGTCGCCAGCCAACTGTCGGTGTGCGCGTAGCCCGCAGCACCCCAAGGAAATCCAGTCAACCACTGACCGCGGCACAACTCGGCCAAGGTCCATAAGGCTGCAAACAAACTGGCACCCACCAAGCCTTGTCGAAGCACGTCCCAAGTCAGACCAGCCTCTTTGTTGGCATAGCGGGCTTCGTTGTTTCGGTCGCTCAAAACCCAACGCCTGTAAAGCGCAGCCCAGACGCCACCCGCAATGGCGAAGTAAATGGACAAAGCCATGGCCAACAGCAAAACAGCCAACGCAGAAAGCCAAGAGGGCAAGCCGCCATACCGGTGCATGGACACATAAAGCCAGCCCCATGTGGCCACCATGGCACTGCTTGCAAAAAGACTGGACAGCCAAAATGCATGAAGCCACAAACGCTTTTGCGGACCTTCGCGAGAGACTACGCGCAACAACAATGCGCCTAGCAACGCCATGCTGAGGCATTGCAAAACCCCAGAAGCTTGCCCCGAAATTTGAAGGGCATCACCCGCTAAAAAGGCGGGCCACGCCATTGCGAAACCATGCAAGACGCCCGCCAAAACGGACATGAGCCATGGCCACATGATCATTATTTATTTTTGTGGGTAGGCGAGACCTTGAACCAACGCACCGCACCACCACGGGTGTGCAGCACCACAAAATCAAGGCCCGACAAAGTGAATTTTTCACCGCGCTTGGGTACATGCCCCATTTCGTGCGCGATGAGTCCGCCAATGGTGTCGAAGTCGTGCGTTTCTTCGTTTTCTACATCGGGGTTGAGCTTGACGCCAAAGGCTTCGGAGACACGTTCGAGCGAAGTATCGCCACTGACGCGATACGTTTGATCCGCCAATCCAAAGATGTCGCCTGCGTCATCGTCGATGTCAAATTCATCTTCAATTTCACCCACAATTTCTTCCAACACATCCTCGATGGTGATGAGGCCTGCGGTACGGCCAAACTCATCGATGACCATGGCCAAGTGTTGGCGGTTGTAACGAAATTGACTGAGTAAATCGTTCAAGCCCTTGCTCTCGGGCACAAACACAACGGGTCGTAACAAAGCGCGAATATTGAGTTCGGGCGCACGTTGCAATTTCAATAAATCTTTGGCCAGCAAGATGCCGATGATGTTTTCACGATCGCCCTCATACACCGGAAAACGCGAGTGCGCGGTGTCAATGATTTGATTCAGCATTTCCTCGAATGGCGCATCAATGGACAGTAACTCCATGCGCGGCGCGGCCACCATGGCGTCTCCTGCAGTCAAATCGGCCATGCGAATGACGCCTTCCAACATGGCCCGGCTTTCAGCGTTGGTGATGCGGTTGACTTCGGCTTCTTCGAGCGTCTCAATGAGCTCGTCTTTGGAGTCTGGGCCGGGATGGATGAACTCGGCCAATTTTTGGAGAAATGAGCGTTTGTCTTCTC
>JACCEB010254608.1_pt1 | contig 10448 bp, 9 predicted proteins | sample 7454761 | NCBI WGS metagenome assembly JACCEB01 (sample SAMN15323454, study PRJNA562643) | freshwater metagenome | isolation source: river surface water | place: USA:Blue River Watershed | collected 2017-08-18 | reverse complement strand
GAGGATCGCCTCTTCACCCTCCTCGAAGAGTGCGCGACACGCATCGCGGCAGGAGACGCGTCGCTGCATGGAGACGGCACGTATGCCGAGATCGTGGAGCGCGCCGGGTGGTGGAAGTGCACCGTCGTAGCGAACGATGAGCGAGAGGCGGGTCTCCGCATGAGCCTGAACCTTGGGCATACGCTCGGACACGCGTTGGAGCAAGCGGCAAACTACAAGGGCATCCTGCATGGTGAAGCGGTCGGCTACGGGCTTCGCGCAGCGCTCGCCATCGGTCAAGAGCTCGGCGTGACCCCTGCTGCACGCGCGTCCCGTGCGCTCACGCTGCTGGACGCGCTCGGCCTTGGCGTCGCTCCTCGCCGCGAGTCCCCCGCCGCGCTGGTTGAGGCCACGACGCGCGACAAGAAGGTTGCGGGCGGGAAGATTCGCTGGGTCCTCGCAACGGAGCGCGCATTCGAGATTCGCGACGATGTCCCTGCTAGTCTCGTCCTACGGGCCGCCACACAGATGCTGGCGGGGAGTGGAGGGAAGCGGTGACCGAACGATCTTCACGCATCAGCGCAGCCGAACTCCCACCGCGCACGCGAGCGCATGCGGCTGGCGACGAGATCCTGCTACTCAACGGCCCTAGCCTCAACCTGCTCGGCGAACGCGAACCAGAGCGCTACGGCACCACAACCCTCGATGAGATTGAGACCCGCGTCGCGGCCGCCGCGGAGGCCGCAGGGATGACGCTCGTCGATTCCTTTCAATCAAACCATGAAGGCGACCTGATCGATCGGCTCCATGTGCGCGATTTCTCATGGGTGATCATCAATCCTGGCGGACTCACGCACACGAGCGTCAGCCTCCGTGATGCACTCTTGGCGATCGAGCGTCCCTTCGCTGAAGTACACCTCTCAAACCCCGAAGAGCGCGAGTCGTTCCGTCACATCAGCCTGCTTGAAGATGTCGCCGCCGTCGCAGTGCGCGGGATGCTCGCCGCGGGCTACGAACGCGCCGTTACACTCATCGCCGAACTGCGTGCAGAGGCAACAAAGTGAGCGACGATCCGGTCGCCCGTCTCGCTGAGATTCGTGGCGAGATTGATCGCATCGATAACGAACTTCTGAAACTCTTGGAAGAGCGCACGAAGCTCGCGCTTGAGGCGGGTGCGGCGAAAGCGGCGCTCGGTCGCCCAGTGCACGATCCGGAGCGAGAGGCGCAACTACTGGCGCGCATCAGCGCGCGCGGCGCAGGAGCGCTCAGCCCTGAGGATCTTCGGGCGCTCTGGGAGTTGTTGATGGCAGCGACGCGTCGGGCGGAGTCACAGCGCTAAATCCGGCACAACGCAACACTGGAAGGCGTGGATATCGCGCGAAGCGCGGATCGCGATCGGAGAGTCCGCAGCGCAAGAATGCAGATCCTCGCCCACTGGTGATCTCGCGTGCCTCCACACAGTCGGCACAGAGGCCAAACCGCTTCATGCGGTGTGGCGGAGGGGGAGGGATTCGAACCCCCGCAGACCGTTACCAGCCTGGGCTGTTTTCAAGACAGCTCCGTTCAACCACTCCGGCACCCCTCCGCTGCGCAGTGTATCGGATGCGGAGGCGAGATCAGGCTGGCGGGAGAAGGTGCGTACGGCCGCCGAGATACGGATGCAGCACGGCGGGGAGCTTGACGCTCCCGTCTGGCTGCGACCCATTCTCCAGCAGCGCCGCGAGGACGCGCGGAATGGCGAGGCCCGAGCCATTCAGCGTGTGAACGAGCTCAGGCTTCGCCCCCGCCTCACTGCGATAGCGGATCGCCATGCGTCGCGCCTGGTAGTCGCCAAAGTTGGAGCACGATGAGACCTCAAGCCAACGCTTCGATCCAGCCGCCCAGACCTCAAGGTCGTACTTGCGCATCTGGACAAAGCCCATGTCCCCCGTTGCCATCAGCAGCACTCGGTACGGAAGTTCGAGTCTCTGGAGGAGAGACTCGGCGCGTTCGGTGAGCCACTCGAGTGCGGCGCGCGAATCTTCCGGTCGCTCAAAGCTGACCATCTCCACCTTGTCGAACTGATGCAGGCGCAAGATGCCGCGTGTCTCGCGGCCGGCGGCCCCCGCCTCGCGGCGGAAGCAGGGGGTGTAGGCCGCGTACCGAATCGGCAGCTGCGCGCCATCCAGAATCTCATCACGGTGGAGGTTCGTGACTGGGACCTCTGCGGTTGGCGCGAGGTAGAAGCCATCACGACCAACCACGTACATCTGATCTTCCTTGTCGGGGATCTGCCCTGTGCCGCGCGCAGAGGCCTCATTGACCAAGATTGGTGGCCAGATCTCGGTGAAGCCGTTCTCGCGCACATGTGTGTCAAGGAAGAGATTGATCAGCGCGCGAATGAGTGCAGCGCCATCCGCGCGATACGCAGGGAAGGCGGCACCCGCCACCTTTGCGCCGCGCTCTAGGTCGAAGATACCGAGGCGTTCGGCCACTGCATCGTGTTCTGGCGCTGGCGCCGTTGTCGGCGCACTCCCGTCGGCAGGGATTCCAGGGTGTCCCGCCGGCGCCCAGGTCCGGATGCTCCGATTCGCCTCCGCGCCCCCGACTGGAATGTCTTCGTCAGGTGGATTCGGGATTCGGAGCAGAGCATCTTCAAGCGCCGCTTCCGCTGTTGCGAGCTGCTCTTCCAGCTGCGTCAGTTGATCGGCGATCTTCTGTGAGGCGGCCTTACCAGCAACGACCTTCGTGTCGTCTTTTGCAGTACCTGCGGCGAGGAGTGCGCCGACCTCGGCCGAGATGCTCTTTCGTTCAGCGCGCAGCGCATCCACCTTCACCGAGAGTTCACGGCGACGCACATCGGCGGCGAGGGCAGCATCAACAACGGCCGGATCTTCGCGCTTGGCGATCGCGCCCGCGCGCAGGCGGTCAGCGTCGTCCCGAAGCCGCTGCGTGCCGACGCTCATGCCCGTACTCCACTCATGCGCGCACTCTACTGAATGGCGGCGGCGGCGCGCAGCCGCGTGACCACCACTGCGGGATCTAGTGCGGCAAGCAGCCATCCAGCTCGTGGGCCGTTGGTGCGACCGAGGAAGGCGGCGTAGAGCGAAGCGAAGGCGCGCACGGGCTGAAGACCCCCCTCCTTCGCGGCGCTGAAGATGAGGCTCTGCCACGCCTCTCCACCGGTTGGCTTGGACGCATCGGCCGCTTCGGCGAGGGCGAGCAGCCAGGCGCGCTCCTCTGCACTGAGTTCGCGCACCGCCTCGGTCGGCAGGTCATCTCGCACCGCGATGCGCGCCTCATCTGGCGCGTACTCCGCGAGCCAGTGCTTCGCCGCCTCAATGCGCTCATTCAACTCTTGCTGCTCGCTTGCCGTCAGCGCGCTCCCCTTCTCCTCAGCCGCACGTGCAGCGACATCGACGCCGGGCAGCTGCAAGAGGAGAGAGAGCTGCCCGAATGCGGGGCGCCATGCACCTGCCGCTTCCCTCGCCGCGTTGGCATCTCCATCCGCCACCTGGCTGTAGAAGTGCATCCGCTCATGATCGAGCGGGAGCTCGCCGCGCACCGCCTTCCCTGCGGTCGCGTTGCTGATGCGGTCGTACTCATCCAGCAGACGCGGAATCGCATCGGTGCCAGAGGGGTCAAAGTCGATCGCCTGGTTTGGTCGCGGGCGCAGGAAGAGGAAGCGCAGCGCGCTTGGCGGGATCGACTCCGCGACGGCATGTGCGGCGGCGCCGCGCCCCTTCGAGGTGGACATCTTCTTTCCGCCCACATTGAGGAACTCGTACATCACGTTGATCGGCGGCTCACGATCAAAGACTTCGCGCGAGACTGCTTCGCTTCGATCACGTGAGCCACCTTTGGTGGAGAGGTCTTTGCCGCACCCTTCAATCGTGACCCCCATCAGTGACCACTTCGCCGCCCACTCCACGTTGAATGGCATCTTGGCGGCACCACCGAACGGCGCCACGCGCCCTTCGTGGCCGCACCCCCTTGCCCACTTCACGTAGTCGGGGAGACAGCGATAGCGCACCGTCTCGCCATCCCAATCGTCCGCAAGGGTTGTCCCGACTCGGCTGCACGACTCACAGATCACCTGCACTGGGAGCCATCCAGCAGGTCGCTCAACGTTGCTCACGCGCACGTAGAGGTCGCGAATCACCTGCGCCTTATCCAGTGCGATGCGCATGTATGGATCCATCTTCCCTGTTGGGTAGATCTCTGAAAGCCAGTAGAACTCTGGCCGAATGCCGAGTCGCGCAAATGTCGGGAAGAAGAGCGTCTCAACGAAGTGTCGCGCATAGTTCTTTGCCGTTGAACCTTCTGGGGCAGGGACGCGAGAGAGTGGCACCCCCATGTACTTCTCAACAGCATCTGGAGTGAGCAGTGCCTGTGCATCCATCGCATCCATGTCTTCAACGCCGTAGCGGAACTCCACGGGGACGCCACGATCGCGCAGTGCCCGTGCGATCACGTCATGGACGACAGGGCCGCGCAGGCTCCCGACGTGAACGGTGCCAGATGGCGTCTTAGAGTCGTTGACCACCTGCGGCCCACTGACACGTTCTGCGAGTTCGTCTGCCCAATACATGATCGAATCCTAGCGGTCGCCTGCGCCGCGCCCCTCCCGAGCCGCCAGCGCACGGAGTCGCGCACGAAGCGAGCGAAGCGCCGCCTCGTCCCGGACCGCCACAAAGAGGGTGTCGTCCCCCGCAACGGTGCCGACGATCTCCTTCAGGTGGAGTCGATCGAGCGATGCGGCAATCGCGTGGGCACTCCCCGGGAGTGTCTTCAAGACGAGGATGGAGCCAGCCGAAGATATCTCCGCTGGGGCTTCCGAAAGGAGTGAGGCGAGACGTACCTCGGCGGTCTGCTCAACGCCAGAGCCGGCAGGTAACGCATAGGCGAGCGATCCAGCGCGTTCCACCTTCGTCAGTCCGAGCTCGGTAATGTCGCGACTCAGCGTTGCCTGTGTTGCCGGGATCCCCTGAGCTTTCAGGGCGGCGACAAGTTCGCGCTGTGTCCGAATCGGCCGACGCGAAACGATGTCGCGCAGCGCCCTGTGACGCAACTCTTTTCCTAGATCCACGACAGATTCACCGGCTAAATCTCACCGCGTGCAATCGCCGCGCCGAGCAGCATTAGTGCAAAGAGGACGCGGTAGAGTGCGAAGCTCCAGAGCTTCCCACCGTTCAGAAGACGAACAAGGAGGCGGATCGCCACGAGACCGCTCAGAAAGGCGGCGACCGCACCGACCACAAGGAGCGGCGCCGCCGCACCGAGATCCGTTCCGTCGGTCAGAAGACCCCGCAACTCAAGGAGGCCCGCCCCCGCGATGGCTGGTGCGCCGAGCAGGAAGCTGATGCGTGCCGCAGCATCGCGACTAAATCCGAGGAAGAGTCCGCCGCTGATCGTTGCGCCAGAGCGACTGATTCCGGGGATGAGTGCGAGTGCCTGCGCAAAACCAATCAGCAGCCCATCAATCGCCGAGACCCCGCTGAGCGGGCGCTCAAGACTTGACGCGCGATCCGCAGCCCAGAGTAGTGCCGCCCCAAAAAGTACCGCGGCCGCCACGACGATCGGCGTGCGCACGCTGCTCCCCAAGAAGTCTCCTGCCAGGAGTCCGAACGCAACGGCGGGAACCGTGCCGACGATGATTGCGAGGAGGAGGCGCTCGTCGGCGCCCTCCCCACGCCGACGTCCGAGCGAGAAGAGCAGTTTGAGCGCTGTTCCCAGCAGTCGAGCCACGTCACTTCGTAGCGCAACGAGCACGGCCGCGAGGGTGCCGAGGTGTACAACGGCGGCAAAGGCGCGCGACGATAGGAGTGGGTGTTCAATGGCGAAGAGGTATGGGATCGCGTAGAGGTGTGCCGATGATGAGATTGGCAAGAATTCAGTAAGGCCTTGTACGAGGCCGAGGAGCAGCGCGAGAAGGAGGTCGGTCGCGCCACCAAGGTCCGCCATCCTTCAACCTCCACGTTATGCTGTGGGCACGTCGCCCGACAGGCTCAGATTTCTCCACTGCTCCGTGCTGATCACCCTGCACCATAGCGTTGGGCGGCGCCCCCGCGAGGGTGGCGCCGCCCATTCGCAACTGCGTTCTGCAGCGAGCGAGCGCCCCGCGCTCGCGTCAGCCTTCGATCAGGCTGGCCCGATGAAGAGTGGTGCAAGCACGAGGGTCACCGTGGCGAGCAGCTTCACGAGCACGTGAAGTGACGGGCCAGCCGTGTCCTTGTAGGGGTCGCCAACGGTATCGCCCACCACCGCGGCGGCGTGCGCGTCGCTTCCCTTGCCGAGCACCTTCCCCTTTGCGTCTTTGAGTCCACCCGACTCAATGAACTTCTTCGCGTTATCCCAAGCCCCGCCGGAGTTATTCAACACCGTGGCAAGGAGCACGCCGCTGATCGTACCAACGATCAACAGACCGGCGACCGCCTCGTACCCAAGGAGTACGCCGACGACGACTGGGGTCGCCACCGCTACCACACCAGGCGCGATCATCTCGCGCAGCGCGGCCTTGGTGGTGATGTCAACGACGCGAGCATAGTCAGGGCGAACCTTGTAGGTCATGATGCCCGGCGACTCGCGGAACTGACGTCGCACTTCAACAATGATTGACTGTGCCGTCTTCCCTACCGCGCGAATTGCGAGGGAGCTGAAGAAGTAGGCAAGCATCGCGCCGATGAGTGCGCCAATAAACACATTCACGTTCGCAATGTTCACGGCCTCAAGCACTGGTCGACCCGCCCGCTCAAGGATGAGGTTGACCTTGTCCAGATATGCCGAGAAGAGGAGGAAGGCAGCCAGCGATGCCGAGGCGATCGCATACCCTTTTGTCAGTGCCTTCGTCGTATTGCCGACTGCGTCCAGCCGATCCGTAATGTGCCGTACCGACTTCGGAGCACGGCTGAACTCGGCGATTCCGCCGGCGTTGTCCGTGATTGGACCGAACGTGTCCATGGCCAGGATGTACGCCGTGGTCATGAGCATGCCCATGGTTGCCACTGCGGTCCCGAAGATTCCGAACTTGGAAACGTCTTCACCAACGAGGCCTGAGGCAATTGCCGCCTGCTCGCCGAGCCAGTGCGACACGAAGATCGCAATGGAGATAGAAACCGCGGTCACCAGCGTGGTCTCAAAGCCCACTGCTGTACCGGAGATGATGTTCGTTGCGGCACCCGTGCGGCTCGCCTCAGCGAGCTCACGGACTGGGCGGTACGAGCCCGCCGTGTAGAACTGCGTGATGTAGACGAAGGCGACGCTCGTGGCCAGCCCGACGACGCCAGCGCCGAAGAAGTAGAGCCACGCATCGCTTCCGTCGGTCTGGAGCATCACCGCACAGGTGATCGCCATGCCCACCGCAGAAAGGATCGTGGTGACCCAATAGCCGCGGTTCAACATGTTCATTGGGTCTTCGTCTTCGCGACCCGTCACGAAGAACATTGCCACGATCGTGCCCACAAGCCCGAAGGCGCGCACGACGAGTGGGAAGAAGATCCAGGCCTCTGGGTTCGCCCAGCCTGCCGTTGTGGCAATCGTGAACGCACCAACGCCCAAGATCATTGCGCCGATGTTCTCGGCCGCTGTTGATTCAAAGAGGTCAGCGCCGCGACCTGCGCAGTCGCCCACGTTGTCGCCGACCAGGTCGGCGATCACACCCGCATTGCGGGGGTCATCCTCGGGGATGCCCTTCTCGACCTTGCCAACCAGGTCCGATCCAACGTCTGCCGCCTTGGTGTAGATACCGCCACCGAGCTGCGCGAAGAGCGCAACGAACGAGGCGCCGAAGCCGTAACCAACGATAAGGAACGGAGCCTCAGCAGGATTCGTCAAGCCACCGAAGGCGACGAAGACACCGTAGACGCCGAGTAGTGAAAGCGCAACGACGAGGAAACCGGAGACGGCTCCACCGCGCATCGCGACCTGTACCGCCTTCACCACGCCGTCACGTGCGGCGGCGGTGGTGCGGAGGTTTGCCTTGACGCTGATGTACATGCCGATGATGCCTGAGGCCATCGAGCAGATCGCGCCGAAGAGGAAGCTGAGGCCCGTGCGAATGCCGAGCTCTACGCCGTAGACACTCGTCTCGGCTACTTCCGCGGTCTCAAAGACCGAGATGAGTGCGCCGATCGCAACTGAACCGACTACCGCGAGTGCGGCGATTGTGAAGTACTGGCGTCGCATGAAGGCGACCGCCCCTTCGAAGATTGTGCCGGCGACCTCTTGCATTGCCTTGGTCCCGCGATCACGTCCAAGGACGTCGTTCGCGAGCCAAATGGCGAAGAGGACGGCGACGATACCTGCTGGGAGAATCAAACTCTGCAGCAGCGTCGTAGTGATTTCCATTGTTTGAACACTCCTCCGATGCGTCCAGATCCGTCGCGTGGCCGCGGTGCGTGCACCGCGCTTCGGGTCGGGCGTCTGTCGGGCTACGGGGCACATCTGTGACCCGACTGGGATGGGCACCCAGTAGCGCGATGGTAGGGCGCACTCCCGAGAAGGGTCAACCGTGGAGGCGATCCACGCACGCCCACCCCTATACTCCCCGCATGCGGAAGCGCCACCTCCTGATCGAGATCCTGCAGACCGTCGCGCTCACCGTGATCGCGTACTACCTCCTGATGACCTTCGTCACCCAGCCGTTTCGAGTCGAACAGACCTCTATGCAGAACTCCTTTCAGCCTGGCGAATACGTGATGGTGGACAAGATCACCCCTCGCATCACCGGTTTTCATCGTGGAGATGTCGTGATCTTTCGACCACCTGAGAGCTGGCCGTCTAGTAGTGATGGCACGCCGTACATCAAGCGCGTCATCGGCCTCCCGGGAGAAACGATCGTCCTCGGGCCCGAGGGACTCACCGTCAATGGCACACGGATCGACGAGCCGTACGTCTACCGCGAAAGCGGGAGCGACCTTGAGGAGCTCATCTCATGGACGCTTGGCTCAGATGAGATCCTCGTCTTTGGCGATCACCGATCCAACTCTTCTGACTCGCGGGCGTTTGGACCAATCCCTTCCTCCAGCGTTATCGGGCGCGCATTCGTGCGCTACTTCCCAATAGATCAGATGAGCATGATCGTGCCGCCCGCATATCCGTCCGCGCCGTGAGCGAGATCGGTCTCGAATTTCCGCTCACTATCATCGCAACGCTCGCTGCTGCCCTTGCCGTGACGAGTGCACGCCGCGGTGCGTGGATTGCGCTCATCGTCGCCACCTCCGCCGTAGCGCTTCTCGAATTCCAGCCGACGGACTCAGTCCCGCTCACTCTTGTCTTGCGGCTCGCCGCCATCTTTGGGGCTATCCTCGCTGCGTTGCCGCCCGGCCTCCTAACGCCGCAAGCGCTGACACACGACCTTGCGCCACGTCGCATCCTCTCAACGCTGAGCGAGCATCCTGTGGTCGTTGCCACCGCGCTCGCCGGCCTGCTGCTCGGCGCAATCCCACTTGCGCTACCCATTGGAGGTGGCTCCACCCTACTTCGCAGTGCGGGAGTTGCACTGCTTCTGATTGGACTGCCACCGCTGCTCACGAGTAGATATGTTGAAGCCACCGCGCGGGCTGCAGTTGTCACGCTCTCCGGCGCACTGCTTCTCCGTGCAGCAATCCTCGGTCCTCTCGACGCACTCAGTTCCCTCATTGTCGCCGGCGGATTCGCGGCGTTGCTCTTAACAGGGACGGCCGTCGCGGGTCAACTCACGAAGGCTGAAGATTCATGAGCGAGGCGCAGGCAGCCCTGCTACTCAGCGCCTTGCGCGCATTCGCGCCACTCGTCCTTGCGCTGCTGAGCCTCCTTGCTGTGCCGCTCGTGAGTGCGCTGCGATTTGGCGGGCCACTTCAAGCGGCAACGCGAGCACGATATATCGTCGTCGCGCTGCTTCTCCTTAGTGGCGGGTCGGCGTTTATCGCTGGTGCAGGTGTGACGTCAACGCTGTCGATCGGGGATCTCACGATCAATCCGTCACAGCCTGGTCGACTCCTGGTCGCGCTCGGGGGCCCAATCTTCGCGATCATCGTTGCCGTTGGCGAGGGTCGACGCGCTGGCGCGATGGGGCAGGTTGCCCTCTTCGGACTCGCCGTCATTGATCTTGCCCTCGCGATCCCGATCGGTCTCGCGCCGATCACGCTGCTGCTGATTGGCGGGACGTCCCTCGCCGCGCTTGCGGCGGGCGGGAAAGAGGATGCTGAACGTGCGCGCGCGGTATTCCGCGACCTTCGCAGCGCCGGAGTGCTGATCACGCTGACCGTGATTGCTGAACTGCTGCGCGCGTCGATTCCGCTTTCAGCGACCGATCCCGCCTACGCGACTACCGCGTCACTCACCGCAGGAGTCGCACTCGCCCTTTCATTGATCGTGCTCGCATGCGTTGGAGCATTCCCCTTCCATCACCGCCTCGTGCGGATCTTTGACTCCCTTCCGATTGTCGGTTCGCTGATGGTTGGCGTCTGGATCCCCGCCGCAATTACGCTCATCATCTTCAGCGAACTCTC
>JACCEB010977854.1_pt1 | contig 10456 bp, 9 predicted proteins | sample 7454761 | NCBI WGS metagenome assembly JACCEB01 (sample SAMN15323454, study PRJNA562643) | freshwater metagenome | isolation source: river surface water | place: USA:Blue River Watershed | collected 2017-08-18 | reverse complement strand
TTCCAGTGGAAATACAGACCCAATAAAAGCAAAAAGGCCGCCAATCCTATGAGGATCTTCGAGCCGTATTTCATTGCTAGACTAAAAAGAGTAGAGTACATTATAGTCCTATAATTGCCGTGTATGCTGCGATTATACCAGCAATTACCCCCGCTGTTGTGCCGACTATCAGGAACACTTTCCATGCGCCTATCGTATTACGGACGATTTTAATTTCCGGTGCGCCGTTATCGACATCGATAATATTGACTACTTTTTCAACTAATTCATTTGTGACAGCCATGTTCACGGTCATATCGGCGATAGACCTTGCTAGAATTATATTGGATTCAGTAAGTTGCCTTGTTGTGTCGTCCCTGCGCCTACCGTGTTCCTCATGCTGCTTGTGCAATAACTCACATTCAAATCGATGCTTTAGTAATTCATTTATGTCTGTCCGCATCTCTTTAATTTCTGTCGTTATCAATCCTGACTGTAAATCCTGCATTTTAGAGCCTTTTCAATAGTTAATATGTGGTAAAAATCACACCAAGAATTGCGGAACTGTGGTAATCATTCCGCCGTTAGGATCATTTTTTACAGAGGCACCCGTGTTCGGGCTTATGTACGCGGTGCCTTCCGCCCCGTTCATATCGGCGCGGAAGCGATTCCAGTTATACCGCGCACCCACTACCCCATCGATAGTAGTTCTAGAAGTATTATCGTTGGTAATATATTGATAAATAGCTATATTGGTCTTCAGCCATATTAACCTATCCATTATGAATTGAAAATCAGGAGGATCTTGTGATATCAACTGGCCCGATGCATTAAAGTTCGGATTTTCGATAACGGTAGTAGGAGCCGAAGGGAAATTCCACAGATCGTTCGGAGCCGGATTAGTCGCAGTATTAGGGCGAGTGTAGTATCCGGTTCTAGAATCCTGATCTAGGCCCTGAATCTGGTTACAAATTACCACTTTGTCGGCGGCGTAGTTACGGGCATTCACGATAGACTGGAGCGCCGTTCCGTTGTGGAAATTAGGACCACCTATGCCTAGCGCGTTGACCACACAGCCATCAGGGGCATTGTTATTAGTCATGTCTTGCATATAGGCATTGTCAAACGTCGGCATTTCAATAATAGGGTGCGCTGTAAAAATGTTTTTAATATTCTTCAGCCATTGCAATCTACCATCGAAGAATTGATCCCGGTTATAGTCTGGACTGGCGGCACTGTATTTAATATCAACTATATTGTCCGCGACCGGGATAGGCTCAGTCATGACGATACCGGCAAAACCAGGATGGTCTTTAAATCTGGTATTTAACGCGTCCAGAAATGCTTGAAATCTATCTCGCAATCTGTATATAGGCTGGCCAGCGGCATCGTTGCCAGATAGCCCGTTGCTGAAATATTGCCACCGTAGATGATAGCCCTGGGTATCGGTACCGGTCTGACCCTGAGTAGACTCATAGCCTACCAGTCTGTGATAACGCACCATACCATTAGCATAAGCCGTACCGGTTGCTTGTAGATACGCCGGAAGAATGTGGTCAACAACAGCATCAGCTGGGTCGAAAGTTTTTGTGTCTAAGAGAAAAAGGACTTTTTTATTCTGCGCACTGGCTAGCCCCGAGCGCTGGTATATATTCCCATCATAAGTGGGATTGCCGACCATGTTTAGTAACTGTTCGGTATCGCCCCAGTCATATACCCCCTCAGAGGTTTCTATATCACCCCAACCTATTGACCACAGTATTCCCCTGAACCATGTGTTATGCGCTAACTGCCCGTACACGCTGGTAGTATCAGAAGGGCTATAAGGCCCTGTCGGAAAGTACGTGGCATTGCCAACCATGAACGCGCCTATTTTGGCGTATATACCGGGATAGAAATTCGTCGTGCTCTCAGGAATCGTTTTTATTGCGCCTGAAGTATCACCCCGTGCGTAGAGAGAAAAGCCACCGGACATATCAGTCCTTACTCAGTAATAGACAGCCGTCCGCTGTCTACTTGTACGTAAAAGTTAACGGTGTTCGTAGAGACATTTATTTTAACAGTTTTACCCGCTGTTCCGGTAGCTACCGTACCGGATCCTATAGTAGTTCCCGACGCGATATACCCAGAAGAATTAGACGTAAACAGCCCGGTCTGTACGGAGGCATTGCCTACGTTTCGGAATCCAGCGCGGTACGGTGTCCAGGTATTAGTAGCACTGCTGTACGTCAAGCTTTGCATTGTAGTCGCGTCCAACACAAACGCTATTGTGCGACTAGCCGATCCTGCGTTCGTGAATACCGAACCGTCAAATATTATCTCGCTGTATATCTTGAGCGCGGGCAACGTGAAAGTGTGCGCTGTAACCGCCGTACCAACCATAGCAAAAATAGGTACGCCCATACTGGCTACCCAGGGAGTTTCTAAGTCAATGACTGTGGTGCTGACTATCCCGCCGGTCTTAATTCGATGGAATGTACCAGTTGTCCAGTTTGTAGGGCTATTGGTCAAATACATGTAACAACCTCCCGCCGCAGACGCAGTTAGGCCGTGGACTGCACTGGACGTCGCTCTAACAGTACCGCCGTTATTAGCTACTGTCCATGTTATACCAGTATTCGGCCAGATTATACGGCGCGTCTCGCCTACTATCCTGTCGTATAAACACTCTCCGTCTAACGCGGTTATGTCCGTGCCATCAGAATAAAAAGAACTAGGAGAGCCGTGAGCCCCTGAAGGATTCTTGACGATAAACGCCATGTTCGCCAACGCGCTTGCGCCTGCGGCATACGCATCAGCCAGGGTGTCATACGTCAACGGGCCAGATATTACTGTACCGGACGAATCTGTTAATTTTTTCGTGGAATTATCCCAAGAAACATTCGCTCCGGCCTGTATGCGAATAGCTATTTCTTCATCACTACTGGGCAAAACGCCGGATACATAGACTACTGGCACATTGTAATACGCAGCGGAAACGAGCGTAGGAGTTCCTGTTACACGATACCGTAATACTGTAGCTCCGGCATTAGTATTGCTGGTAATATCGATTGTATCATTCGCAGTAATTACGGATATGAATCCCGATCGATCCCCGGCGTCATTGTCCGTTTTACTAATACGTAGAATAGTAGCGGCGGAAGCCGTAGCCTGATTGAAACGAATCTTACCGGCACCGGGATCGGCGTTACCTGTAGACGCACCGAACAGATATTGGAGTCCGGGTTTATCCCCTTGGGCACCTGTTGCACCCGTAGCACCTGCCAGGCCTGTAGCACCTGTTGCACCTGCCGGACCGGTTTCGCCGGTAGCACCTGCCGGGCCTGTAGCTCCCGTAGATCCTGCCGGGCCGGTCGGACCGGTCGGGCCTGTAGCGCCTTGAGGGCCTGTAGCGCCTTGAGGGCCTTGAGGGCCGGTCGCTCCCGTTTCTCCGGTGCCGCCTTTCGGTCCCTGTGCCCCCGTGTCGCCTTTCTCGCCGGGGTCGCCTTGGGGACCTTCGGTGCCGGTAACGGACAATCCCGGAGTCGGCCATACGCCGCCGGTTTTCGGGCCGAAGATCAAAGAAGGTAAACCGTTTTCCAGTTTTATGTAGAAATCATCGTCATCGCCTTCAGTCGTTGGGTCTGACGTGCCACTCAATATAGTGTTGACCGCTTCACCCGGAGAGCCTACGTAGCTACTCCACAAGCCTGTGAAGTCGCTCGCTACGGGGGGTTCCAGAGGAACGGCTGACACTTTAAATGCTATATAGTTCAGTCTACTGCCTGGTGACAATGAGAATCCAGTACCGTCCGAATCGCTAGCATAGGCGACATAGTTGTAATTATTTGCGCCAACAAGTTCTTGTACGAGTTTTTTATACTGAAATAAACTGGTTACCCAAGACATATGACCCCCTTAATATGCGTAGGTTGCTGCGTTATTAGCTATAAAAGCAAAGTCATCGCTTGGAATTCCTGCTGCCATAGGCGCACCCTTGCTAGAGACCATTCCAGCTGCCGCTTTAGCGTAATTGAGGGAACCATTAGCCACCGTTATTCGGTAGCATTGCCAGCCGGGGACAGCGGGCGAACGAGCCGGATCTAATGACCGGCTGACATAGATGTAGTCTGTATTGGTAATATCATCCATTATCGTAGTGACTGGATGATCTACCATATAAATAACTTTATCTCCAGGGGCTATTGACGCCATTTTTAACTCCTATCTATCGTTAGATCTCGTACCGCCGTACGCACCGAGTGCGGGCAATGTTCTCATGGCCGGATCACGAAGTAATAAAGCCGCTTCTGGTGATATGCCGTTATTAATTAGGTTTCCTATTCCTGCCGCCGCAGCATTAGCCGGTTGAGAGGTGTATAGCCTGGCCACCAAGCCGAAAGGAAGTTTCGCAAGATTTTCCAGGGATAGATTCTGCATCGATCTAGTAGCTGTGCCAGAATCCCCAACAATCGGTTTGAACGCTTCACCGAACCTAGCCGCGTCGTAAAAATCTGATTTATTTTTACCCATCACGTAGCCAGCTTTGTCTTTACTGGCCAGTACATTCGGAAGTGCGGCTTTACTTACGTCCCCTGTGGAAGAATTTACCACACCTGTTCTACTAGTAATAGTCATCAGGTTGCGGTACTGCTTCCGCGCATCATCGAAAAGCTTGGCGGTTTCGCCCGTCAGCCCTTTACGCAAATGCGCATCAGCTACGTCCTTCAATTCACCGAGGGCCATCCCTAGATCTCTGTCGCCTTGCCCCGTCATGTTTTTAAACGAAGCCTTTCCTAGTTTGCTGGCCATTTGTTGTAACTGTTTACCGCTGGCCTGACCGGACTCAACAAGTTCTGTAAAATTTTTTACAAGCGGATTGTCCTTAAAACTCATGTTCGCGGGTAATAATCCCTCGAGGCGCTTGTCTATGAGGTCTATTTTTTGCAGTACGTTAGGGGTCTCGATTTTACGTACTTTATCGTCTGCCACCATACGGTAAACCCCGGATATACGGTCTCGGGCCTGTTCAAGTATGGTCGAATTTACGTAATCGGCCTGTTCGCCTATCGCTTTCGCCGTTTCGCGGTTAAGCATGCCCGCATTATTGCGCTTGATATCATCGAACGCGCCTGATGTAAACGGGTTACTCTCCAGTGCCGCTTCCAGTTTTTGGAGGGTCTTTGAGCCGGACGCTTGTCCCGGTGTTACCTGAAAACCTAATTCCTGACCGCGTCTCATTAGTTCTTGTTCGGGTTTACTCAATCCCGCCGTACGCTCAACACTGCTCACAGCTTGTTGGCGCGCGCTGTTACCCTGGCCGCGCAGAGCCGCTATCAATTTATCGCCTACGTATTTGCCCGCTGCACCACCAGCCGCCCCGAAGGCCATGTTCTCGCCGCGTGACTCATTCTCTGCTGTAGGTTGAAGTGCTCCTAAACCTGCGCCGATTAGAGTTGAGCCTACGTAAGTATTCGCACCGGGTATAAACGCAGCGGGAGCCGCGACGGCCACATTCCCGAGTATATCGCCCGCTGTACCGGCTTTAGTCGAACGCAACCCCTCCATAGCCTGCTTGTGCTGCGCTATTTCCTCGGGCTTTGCCAACCCTAGCATTTGCTTGCCGCCTAGATACGCGCCGTACATGCCGCCGCCTATACCAGCCATGACATTTTCCAGGGTTGATTGCTTCTGCGCTTGCGCTTTATAGGGGTCTTGAGGTACGGCTTTAGCCTGTAACCTTCCCTGAATCTTGGCGATAACCTGTTCACGGGTCGCGCCTTCCGGCCCGTCGATTGAGTATTCCTGCCCGTCCGGTGCGGTTATGCGATACGTTCTCACCGTAATTCACCCCAGCCATCGTTTGACGGTGCCGCCGATTGCACAGGAGCCTGCACGGGTTGTTGACCTGCGCGTAACCTTGCACGGTTTATACCGTTTCTAAGAACGCCTTGAAACTCCTTAGCCGCTTTGGTGAATTCCTCTTCCGTATTGGCTTTATCCATACGAGATATCGCTTGCGTCGCTTTCTCTCCCTCAATTTGGGTAATTTGCCCGCCGCCTTTTAGACTCTCAAACGCCTCCAGAAACTGTTTGCCTTGCAGTTGTTTCATGGCGATGTCAAAACTCGCGGCATCTGTGCCAGGTAGCATCGATTGTATCTTACCGATAGGGGCGCTTTTCCCGACAGACAATTTAAACCCAGGATGTGCTAGAAGGTCATCCACAAGGCCGATAGTATTTTCACCTTGTAGTATCGCATTAGGCAAGTCAGCGGCCCCTTTTGCTTGCCCTATCGCCTGCTCGCGCGCACCGGCAATACGAGCGGCTTTTTGCGCTTGAAATTCCGGATCCATCTCCAGTGCTAGACGCTGTTGTGCTAGCCCCCGGTTCTGCGCATGCTGTTGCGCGGATTGCGCCATTTGTGCATATCCTTGCTGTAGCCGAGCGGCCTCACCGGGGGCCATCCCCACGCCCATAGCACCGCGTTGTTGTAATGAGTAGGGGTCAACGAAAGATATCTGCGAACCCTGGTTCACTTGCATAGCTTTTTCAGCAGGGCGTATCCCGGTACTGGCGGTATCGCCTGAGTCGAATACGTTATGAAAAACAGCGTTGCCCTTTTCGTCATACCCTTTCTGAGTAGATTTTACTTTCGGGGCCATTTTCAGCCCCATCTCAATCAGCCCCGGCATACCGGTCGATATAAGAGCATCGCTCACGTCTTTACGGCTGAAATTATCCACTCCGGATTCGGGGGAAAATTTCTTCATGACTTCTTGCATTTTGGATTGTTCGTCCAGTTTGTGCTGTGTCTGTTGTTGTTCTAGCCGAAATTTCTGCTGGTTCATATCCAGTTCTTGTTGTCGTCCAGCAGCATGTTGGCCCGCCATGTAACCTTGCATACCTTGCTGCATACCGTTGCCTAATGCCTCGCCAAAGGATATGGGGCGTTGGCTATACCCCGATGATTGGAGTAAACCGGTAGCCAGCCCCATCAGCCCCATGACTCGGGGGTCGTTCATATTCGTTATGTCGAATTTAGGTTTTTCTGCCATATCCACTCCTTAAGCCAATGCCCCGCCTGCACCGCCTAGGACAGCACCGCCTAATGCCCCGACTGCTGTTCCTATCCCGGGTACTACAGATCCCGCCATTGCTCCAGCCATAGCGCCTGAGGCCGCGCCTCCTAAACCGCCTACTAATCTATTTTTACTAGCGCTTTGAGTCTGCACGCCGCCTATACCGGGATTAATCATGCTGTTATACTGGGATAGGTTTTGCCAGTTGAAATTCTGACCGCCTTGCAGTGCATCTATCAAAGCCCCGTAATTTACATCCTGCATATTGCCTACGCTATTCAACACCCCTAAGCCTTGCAATCTGTTATTAAGATTCTGCGTATTGGTGTTTAGTATTTGCGCGTTGTTCTGTAGCCCTAAGTTAGCGTTGAATTGCTGAGTATTCAGCGCATTATTTGCGTTAAATTGTTGCGCGTTTAAATTATTCTCGACGTTGCCCTGGTTCGCGGCGAACTGTCGTCCAGCATTTGCTTGTGCATTCTGGAAGGCTTGATCGTTTAACGTGCCCGCTGTTGCTTGCATACGGTTCTGAGCATTCTCATACGCGCCGCCGTACAGGCTAGTAAGCGCCGGCGCGAGATCTTGATTCAACCGGGATGCGGCCAGCCCCTCGGCTATGCCTTGACGCGAACCACCGTACATCCCGGAAGCCAGTGCCTCACTGCGTAACCCCGGCATGACGTTTTCGTTCATGTTACGGGTCAGTTGACCGGTAATAGCCGCAGCTTGTTGATCCAGGTACGGATTATTCGGTTGCCCAGATAATAACTGTTGCAAGGATTGAGTCGGATTTAGGGCCCCTTGCCCCTGCCGAGCTTGCGTCAGGCTTGTTTGGGGGGCTTGTATGCTTTGCGCGTTAACTTGTGGCGCACCTGCTATATTTGCTACCCCGTTGAAACGAGTATCGTAACCGCCCTGTAATATCTGTCCCGCGCCCCATTTAGCGTAATCCAGTGACGGATCGTTGTTACGATTCAATATACTCGCAGCGTAATTATCGGTAAATTGCTGCATTTGCGGCGTCCAGCCGCCTTCACCGTACAGCTTGCTAGCTTCCGGGAATACGCCAGCTATGCCTTTACCCTCCTTACCTATTAAGTAGGGTTGCGCTTCCGTCCAAGGAACATTAGTCGTTTTTCCACTACTTCCGCCGCCGCCCATTAGCCTAGCTCCTTAACAAAAGTTTCATACTTGTACTGGTAACCGTAACCGTTGCCTAAAATCTTTCCTATCGCCTTCCGGCACTTAGTATCTACCCATTTAGCCCCGGCTTCATTAGCGTAGCGCATTAGCGCCTCGTCTAATTCATCCCCCCATTGTGACCAGTCTTCTCCCCCGAGTAAAAATATAAATACCGATTTTCCGAGAGGGTATTCTTCTACCTTAGTGACCATCGCACATACGGGCTTATCGTAATTGGTTATAATCCAGCCTACTGTTTCGCCCGTCATCAAATCACGTAGAACGAAGTCCAATGGGTGCCGCTGTATGGTTCCTTGTTTTTCCAGTGCATCTAGCAGAAAGGGGCGCATATAAGGCCAATTAGCCGGAACATTGTCCGGATGCAGTCTCCATACTTGAACGTCTTTCTCTATAGCTTCAGCCATGCGCTTCCGTCATACCAGTAAAAGCCTTTTCCACTACCGGGATTCCAGTTAAAGCCATCGGTCACTCTGAAGTCCCCCGCTCTAGGTTTTGCCGGTGCTGCCACCGACATGGACAAATGTCCTGCGGCCAAACTGTTTATAGCTTTTTGAATGTTAAGCAATTCGTCTTCTAGGAAACGGCGTAATTGCGCAGGATCGTCAGGTACGATACCCGGTACATAGAATACATCGCTGACCGTGACATTTCTCATTACCAATTACCTTTGTCGATTAAATCAATATCATAGCTATCTAGCCGCCAATTATACGCTGAACCGGAACGAAATTTCAATGAGATATATCTCCCCGCAACAAGGCAATTATTCGATACTGTTTCGCCTATGGTATGGGTCATTGTTGTATATTGAGGGGTTTCATAAGGGTCGTTTTGACTCCCTACCTCTATGATTACCGTATCGCCGGTATTGCCCATAATCCGGGGTCTTATTTCACGGATTAATTTGATTTTCTCAGGTGCACCGAACGATAAGCCTTGTCTTTCCAGGGAGGAAACAGGTGGCACACCGGCAAAACTCGAAGCGGCGTCTAACAAATACAGTTTCGTGTCTGACGACCCCATCAATACCCTAGACGAATTAGGCACTTGATCAGGGCCGTTCCATGTGGTCAAGTCGCTCGACCATGGGTCGCCGTCAGAGGACCATGTGCCGGTCAGGCTATTATCTGCCTGCCCGTAGTTAGCGTGATGTATGCTCGGTAGCGTACGTTTGCTGACTGTTTTATCTTTGTAATTGTAAACTACTGCTGTATCGGGTGCTGTACCACCAATACTGGTAAAGCAAATAAATGCCTCGTTAAAGAACGGATTCTTAAATACAAAACACCGATGTGCTTGATCCACATCGATATTCTGAAATAACCAGCGCCGAGTTATTTTGTCCAGTACGGAATACGCCTGGTTACCATCATGAATGATAATATCGTCAGTAGTCAGTACGATGTGGTAGCCGTCTATTTCCACAATACAATTGCGGTTCATAGCACCCGACATCCCCATTACTTTCTGATTGCGCATTACCTGAGAACCGCCGGCAAAGTCCAATCTCCATACGGATTTTTCTTTGTATATGACCAGGGAATCGCGCAGCGCTAAGCCGTCAATTATCTGGTCGTACCCTTCTGCAAGATCGAATTCACCAGCATCAACTGTAGGATCGGTATGATCCCATGACGAAGGGACTGAACCCGGCACTGCGGGGTGCGACCACTTGACCATGTACGGGTAATTAGTTGTCGTTTTTGTTATATTCAGCGCTACCAGGAAGTTCCTGAAACTTCGCATTGACTTACAATAAGTATTCGATGGCCAATTGCTCAATGCCCGAAAGTTATTGGCGGTGTTCAAATCCAATTGCTGAGGGGGATCAACCGCGTTTCCGGGGTTCAAAATGGGAATACCGCCAATAACAGTTGATGTCCAGGAATTGGCAGTGGCCGCGTAATTTACGTCATTGCCCGCTGTTTGCCTGGTTAAATTAGTGTGTACCGGACTACCCGCCGTGATAGTTACGACATAAATTTTAGTCAAAGAAGCATATATCCAATATCTAGCTCCATTAATAATTACCGGGAGCACATGGTATGGCTCTACAGACGGCGTACCGTAAACTTCGCCATGGCCCAGAAACTGGCTGGCATAGCCGTCCAGGAAGCGTATGTTACTCGCGTCTGTCCAGGTGTTTATAGGCAATTCGTGTTTCGATAGATCCTGAATTACGCCATATTGCCCGATATTATTTACCCGTATGA
>JACCEB010228278.1_pt1 | contig 10456 bp, 3 predicted proteins | sample 7454761 | NCBI WGS metagenome assembly JACCEB01 (sample SAMN15323454, study PRJNA562643) | freshwater metagenome | isolation source: river surface water | place: USA:Blue River Watershed | collected 2017-08-18 | reverse complement strand
TTTTCCAAAAAGGATGAATAGATCGATCCCGATTGATAGCAGCTTTACCATCACAAACACCACGATAGAAGATGCCTCCTAAGTCGAAGATTACAGTCAAGGTCCCCGAGAAGAAGGCTGCTGAGGCAATTGTTGCCGCCGAAGAGCCCACTACGCCTGTTGCAGCGCCCACCAAGAAGGGGAAGGTGAAGACGATTGAGGAGACCTACAAGTCGATGACTCAGTACGAGCACATCCTTCACGCCCCCGATACCTACATCGGATCCATCGAGAAGACCGAGCTTGAGACCTGGGTATATGACGAGGGAGGTGCAGGCGCTGGCGCTGAGCCTGCTGAAGTGAAGATGGTTTATCGTAATATCTCTTATATCCCCGGTTTCTTCAAGATCTTCGACGAGATCCTCGTCAACGCAATCGACCAGTACACCCGCACCCAAGACGACGCCCATATCGTCAACAAGGTGACAATGATCAAGGTCTGGTTTGACGTCGACAAGGGATCGATCACCGTCTTCAACAACGGTGAGGGTATCCCCGTCGAGATCCACAAGGAACAGGGCGTCTATGTCCCAGAGATGATCTTCGGTACGTTGCTCTCTGGCTCCAACTACGACAAGGATGAGGAGAAGACGACTGGAGGCAAGAACGGCTACGGCGCCAAGCTCGCCAATATCTACTCCAAGCGCTTTGTCGTCGAGACCGTCGACTCCGAACGCAAGCTCAAGTATATCCAAGTCTTTGAGAAGAATATGTCCGTGAAGCACGAACCCGTCATCTCCAAGTTCGCCGGAAAGCCTTACACCAAGATCGAGTTTCTTCCCGATCTCGAGAGGTTTGGCCTTGAGGGGCTCGATGGAGATGATACTCTCCTCTATATGAAGAAGCGCGTCGTTGACGCCACCGCCTGCACCGGCAAGACCGTCGTCGTCTACCTCGATGACGTCAAGCTCGAGTGCAAGACCCTCGAGAAGTACGTCGGGTACTATCTCGGATCGATGGTCGAGAAGGTCTACGAGGAGGTGAACGAGCGATGGGAGGTAGTGATCGCCGTGAGCCCCGACCAGAAGTTCGACCAGATGTCCTTTGTCAACGGCGTGGCAACAATCAAGGGCGGCAAGCACGTCGACAACGTCGTCACCAACATCACCAACAAGCTGATTAAGCACGTGGCGAGTAAGCGCGGCAAGGTGGAGCTGAAGCCCTCTCACGTCAAGGAGAATATGTTCGTCTTCCTGCGGAGCGTCATTGTCAATCCCGCCTTCGACAGCCAGACGAAGGAGTATCTCACCACGCCGGCAATCAAGTTCGGCAGCAAGTGCGAGGTGAGCGACAAGTTCATCGAGAAGCTCGCCAAGACGGCGATCGTGGAGCGCGCTCAGAAGCTGACCCACTTCAAGGAGACCCTCGACCTCCAAAAGGCGAGCGGTCGCAAGGTGAGCCGGATCAACGTCCCCAAGCTCGATGACGCCAATATGGCAGGAACCGCAGAGTCCCGGAAGTGCACTTTGATCCTGACCGAGGGAGACTCAGCTAAGGCACTCGCGGTGAGCGGCCTGAGCGTCGTTGGACGAGATTACTTTGGCGCCTTCCCGTTGAAGGGTAAGCCGCTCAATGTCCGAGACGTGAAGCCGGACAGGGTCCGCGAGAATTCCGAGATCGCCAATATCGTCAAGATTCTCGGTCTGAAGTTCAACGTGACGAACAAGAAGAAGACGGCCGCAGAGACGCTCCAGGAGCTGCGTTACGGCCACGTGATGATCTTCGCCGATCAGGATGATGATGGCGAGCACATCAAGGGCCTCCTGCTCAACTTCTTCGACGTCTTCTGGCCGGAGCTGGGGACGATTCCCGACTTCATTACCATTCTCTCCACGCCGATTCTCAAGGCGTTCAAGGGCTCGATGAACAAGCCGAAGGAGGTCTTGAATTTCTACACGAAGTCGGAGTACGAGGAGTGGGAGAAGCTGACGAATGGCGGACGCGGATATCAGATCAAGTATTACAAGGGTCTTGGTACCTCGACCGCCCAGGAGGCGAAGGAGTACTTCCAAGACTTTGACAAGAAGAAGATTTGCTACTTTTCGGGAGCGGAGGAGGGCGAGATGGCCGCCTCTCGAGATGCAATGGATATGGCCTTCAACTCGAAGCGCACCGAGGATCGCAAGGCGTGGCTCGCGAAGTATGACCGCTCCCAGATCCTGGAGCAGTCCCAGAAGGTCGTCCGATTTGACGAGTTCGTCAACAAGGGCTTGATTCACTTCAGCGAGTACGACAACCACAGGTCGATCCCGAGCGTCTGCGATGGATTCAAGCCCTCTCAGCGCAAGGTCCTCTATGCGGCGCTCAAGAGGAATATGCGCGACCAGGTGAAGGTGGCGCAGTTCGCCGGTTATGTGAGCGAGCACTCCGGATACCATCACGGTGAGGCGTCGCTTAATGGCGCCATCGTCAAGATGGCCCAGGACTATGTCGGCAGTAACAATATCAATCTGCTGATGCCCGATGGCCAGTTCGGAACTCGCCTGATGGGCGGCAAGGACTCGGCCTCAGAGAGGTACATCTTCACTCGGCTCAACCCACTCACGACGCTCATCTTCAACGATCAGGATACGCCCCTGCTCAACTTCCTGATGGACGATGGCGACAAGGTCGAGCCGGAGTACTACGTCCCGATCCTTCCGATGATCCTGGTCAACGGCAGCACCGGCATTGGCACCGGCTACAGCACGGATGTCCCAATGCACAATCCTCTCGACGTGATTGCGGGGATTGAGGCGCTGATGGCCGGCCGGGAGCCGGAGAGGATCCGGCCATGGTATCGCGGATTCACGGGCAAGATCGAGGAGACGGAGAGGTCAGAAAAGCACTTTATTAACAAGGGTGTGGTCAAGATCCTCAATGATACGACGATTGAGATCACGGAGCTCCCGATTGAGGTCTGGACGAGTGATTACAAGATCTACCTGGAGGCGCTGATTGTTGGCAGCACTTCGAGCCCCAGCCCTAAGGCGGCGAAGGCAGAGGCGGAGGGTAAGGCGAAGGTGGATAAGAAGAGCACTCCTGTCGCCAAGCAGGTGATCCAGAGCTTCAAGGAGTACCATACGGATGCAACGGTGCGGTTCGAGATCAAGATGAAGGCGGAGGATGTCGAGTATTACAGGACGCATATGGAGGAGCTGGAGGATTACTTGAAGCTGACTGGTCGGATTCAGTACACGAATATGACGATGTATGATCCCAAGGGCCATCTCAAGAAGTACGAGTCAACCGAGGATGTTCTCAAGGAGTTCTATCTGGTCCGCTTGGCCTTCTACACCAAGCGGCGCGCGTATCAGATGAAGGTTCTTCGCCGCCTGCTCAACATCTGCGAGGCGAAGGTGCGGTTTATTGAGGAGATCATTGCGAAGACGCTGGACATCATGTATAAGGAGAATGATGCGGTGATTGCCCTACTGGAGGAGCGCGGATATCCGAAGTTTAGCACGGAGGATAAGGACATCGCAAAGGATGGCCCGCACGAAGACCAGGATTACGAGTACCTGCTGACGATGCATATTCGGTCACTTACGAAGACCAGACTCGATCAGCTCAGGAAGGAGCACGAGGAGAAACTGGCGAGGTTTAAGGAGCTGGAGGCGAAGGATGAGATCCAGCTCTGGAAGGATGACCTGGCGGAGTTCAAGGTGAAGTATGGGGAGATGATTGCGGAGTATGAGGAGAGGTATGAGGCGGAGCGGAATGCTGTCGTTGCTCCGACGGGCGCGGTGAAGAAGAAGCGCGCTGTGACGGTGAAGAAGGGGAGTGCTTAAGATCTCGTAAGTGAGATATATATTACCATAACATTACCATAAAACTATACTAATAACAATATATATTATATAATTATTCTATTACTGATTATAGTAATAGAATATACATATATTGACAAACATACATTTTTATGGTAATCCATAAGGTTTTGACTGGATCTTCTGTAGAGTTTCTTTGGTAAAATTAGGTAAGCTTTTCTTACTGTTCGGTGTTACTGGGAAGAGTACCTTAAGATTCGTCTTATTACCGTTGTTTGCGTTTGCCTTGTTAGATAGTATTAAGAGCCGTTCTCGATTGTTCGTTTGCCCATAGATGTTTACTAAGATGTAGTAGATACCGAAGTTCGACATCTCACCATTCTCGTTACAGTAGATGTAGTCGTAGAGACGTTTCTTTGTTTCATCGCTGAACATATCGATGTATTGGTATACAAGATTTGCATTATTTAGACAACATTTATCTGTATAATTACCACTACTTGGTAATATAGGTGTAGTTAGCATACATACCGTCCGAGAACTTCTACTTGTTTCATTCGAAGAATACTTGGATTCTCGTAACTCTTTCATTTGTCTATGTATACTATCACCAAAGTACTCATCACATCTAAATAGATAAGCATTGCTACCATTATAGTGCATCATGTGGTGGGACGGCTCTCTCGTTTTTTTCTCATTCGTTGTATTTTTTTGAAGGCACATATTCCATATACGAATATCAAAATTATTTGCTGTTGCTACTGGATCATTACCAGAAGCGGGCGGCTTTTGATTGGCAGGATCATATACGATTGATGTAAATACATTATTATATGTATCCACGAGTTTTGTACCACGATAGTATACACTGAATACATGATGACCACTATATATATGATTAACTCGCTTAGCAATCAAAAATAGCTGCTGGTTAACATTTGTATCTGTAAGTTTACTTTTAGGTATGTCTTTGATCACATCTGAAAACATATGCTTGCCATTTTTAGCGCGGTTGTAATCCTTATCAGTATAGGTTGTATAACATATCTGTAATTCACGTATATCAAAATTTGGATCATTCATAGTCATCTCTTGTAACTTTTTAAGTATCATATATAGTTTCATCAACGCATATACTACACCTACATGGTATAGTACAAGAGTGTTATTCTCAAGATATGATACATGTAAATACTCCGGTTTACTACCTCCTTGCTGTTGGCCTCTTCCAGGAAATAGTTGATCAATTGGAAACGGATTCAATCGTCTACTTCTACCTAACTTAGATGATGATTGTTCCGATGGCATACGCGATGATGATTGTGCTAATGGCATACGCGATGATGATTGTGCTGATGGCATACGTGGTGATGATTGTGCTGATGGCATACGTGGTGATGATTGTGCTGATGGCATACGTGGTGATGACTGTAAAGGCTTAGATATTAATGCTACTAAACTATCGGCATATGCGTTCAGTTTATTTAGATAATTTTCAAGTGTATTATCCTTTCCAACGATACACATATCTGCTTGACGTGCGAATATACATCTCCTTATCTGATTTAGTGCCAGATCCCATCTCTGTTTTCTGGTAAGCTTTGTGGGAACTTTTGTACACATTTTATCAAAAGATACTTTATACTCACTAAGATAGCAGTTTAAGGTAGTAACAAACACTTCATTTGTGATTGAACATATTGCGATATTATGGTGGTTTAACAAGTTTAATGATGATGATTTATATATATCTCTTTTGTTCCTTGATGTTGACGATGACGACTGATCGCCACCTGAGGTGGACATGTCCCTGCTACTTCCCGGTAACCTTCGGGTATTCAGGGAAGTTGACTTGTGCTGCATATCTTTCAACATATACTATCATAATAAAGGAAAATATTACTACATATGTAGTACAACTCGCTTGGCAGATCGAAGATCTGCAGGGAGTATCAGGGAGTCGACAAACTTCTTGGAGTAGTCAATAACTTGTTTGGGATATCAAAGAGAGATACACCCAACTATGTTACCATCAAAATATAGCGGTAAAAAGGGATCCATATGGTATAATGTATGGGATATCTTGAGGGATGATTCAGAGGATGATTCAGAGGATGATTCCGATGGTAGTTCAAATGGTAATTTCCTGGACCAGTTAATCGATAATCATGAGAGGAGTTCAGACGATGATTCAGATAGTAGTTCAGATGATGAATATCAGCCACCTTTTACGGATAATTTTGAGTATGACTATAGAGACAGGACAAAAGACCCTATAAAGATTGATCCAGTAGAATCTTTCGCAGAAGAATACGAAAAAGGTCTTATGAACTCTATTATAGAGAATCTTGTAGGTGATCCGGTAGAAGATCCTCTGGTAACCCCAGATACACGTGTTGGTGTATATATAATGTCGTATGTTTTCACGATAAATTGCTATACAAAACGCGGTTTACGAAAGGAAAAACCAATACGAAATATATGTACTGGTGAGTATAAAGAGATCGTATATGATGATAACGATCTTCGTAATGTTGCGACATATTGCTCTGAGTTACCTACAAAAATAGAAGAGTCCGAATCACAATACGATGACTTTTATATAACACCATACATCCATCAGCATGAGGTTGATGAGATTATATCACAACCTTCTTGGCTCTCCATAGGGGAGCAGAAGGTAGCAGGTAGTCGTCAAGTAAATATATGGGAAGATGTGGTAACAACCAACAAAAAGATCATAGAACTACGATGTGAAAGTCGATCAAAGTTCCAGTATACAGATCTCAAATACGACTCATTCAATCTATCCAGAATAAATAAAATTGAACGTCTTTATCATCCTTGGGATAGTGATGATGGTAATGATCAACCATATGTCTTACCAAACATATCATTCATACCAGAGTCAATAAAGAGTCTCAAGTACTTGGAGAAGTTACATTTCAACAACATTCCATTAAACACATTACCAGAATCCATAAGTGAACTTAAACATCTTACGGTAATCAATATTACAGGGTGTTATCTTGTATCATTCCCTGAATCAGTCTATCATGTTGAGGGTTTAAAAGAGTTAACTGTTACATCATGTAACCTAATATCACTACCAGAATCAATAAGCACTCTTCACAACTTAGAAAAACTGTATTTATATGGTAATCGATTCACATCATTACCTGAGTCGATTGGCAATCTTCATAGTCTTGAATATTTTTCGATTAGTGATAATCCTATAACATCATTACCAGATTCAATCGGTGACTTGAGTAGTATATTAGACATACGTGTGTATAATACACATATTGGATCATTACCTGACTCGATATGTAATCTTAGAACGTTAAGATATCTTTACTGTATGAATTGCCAGCTTGAATTATTACCAGAATCAATCGGCGATCTTGTTAACTTGCTGGGTTTGTATATTAACCATAATAAACTTACTTCATTACCACGTTCAATAAGCAAACTCAGATATATCGAAAGGATTGTATTGGATAACAACCACTTCCGATCAATACCAGAAGATCTATTTGATGTCAAACTATGTCAACTGGATCTTTCGCACTGTAATCTGGATAAGTTTGATATACCTTTATGTATTCAGCATCGTCCTCTATTCAATTTATCTACGTTAAATCTAAGTCATACAAACCTTTTAGTACTACCAGACTCCATAGGGATTCTTATAAGCCTAACTGAACTTAAATGCTTATATAACAACTTGATGGCATTACCAGAGTCCATTGGTAACCTTACGAAACTAATAAAATTTAACTGTTCACATAATAACTTGGTATCATTACCAGAAAGTGTCGGTAACCTTACAATACTAACAGAATTTGATTGTTCACACAATAATTTGATATCATTACCAGATTCTGTTGGTAACTTTAAGATGTTAGATTGTTTTAACTGTTCTTATAACAAAATAAAGATGTTACCAGATTCAGTGGGTAATTTAACAAAAGTAAGGTTTGTTGATTGTTGTCATAATCACCTTTGTAACTTACCTTGGACGATCTATAAGCTGAAGAGTTTATGGGGATTTATGTGTACTGACAATCAACTTACATGTCTACCGATACAGCTATATTGTTGTGATAGACTTACCTGTATAAAATATTCGAGTAATCCCATTGAATTTATCTCAGGATTGCTCATTGAAAAACTACGTGAGCTCAGTTTGAATAAGTATAACTCTTATTCCTCAAATGCCCACTATAATGACGTAGTACCCTTACGAGATTCGGTAGCAATGTCATTGATGAATCTTATGAATAAGATACCTATACAGTGTAAACGTATACCATTTCCATATACATATACTCAACGCAGTTCAGAAGAATGTTACGAAGATTTCTTCAGGCCAAATTATCAGTCGTGTGATGATTGGTCTGACTTGCACATCTATCAAGAAATATCAGACGATGATATGTATAAGATTATGATATCGTGTCCATATATTACTACTGATGTTCGTAAGTTTATCTTGAAATGTATCAAGCAAACTGAAGGATATTCAAGATATCAAATCACCTTTAAAGATGCACTCAAGAGAGTCATCTATTGGATTGAAACTTCAGGAAATCTACGAAAAGTTCTCTATACACGACTATGTGAGATGATGATGATCGTATCTTCTCGTTATGATGGGTTTAAGACTTTCCCAAACAGATTATACATGAGTGTTCCTGAACGAATCGTGTATTTTCACCGTGTTAACGAGCTCTTTACTCGTCTCATCAATACACTCGTGCCATACTTCGATGATATGTGTGTTGATTGAGATTGTATGTCGTTATAATAATATGTCTACTTATTATATTACTGAATATGGTAATATAATTTATGTATAAAATGGAATATTTACTTTATAGGTACTTCTTGATATCCTCCTCATACATATCCTCCTTCTCCAGCAGTTCCTTCGCAATTGCGTGGATCTTATCCGCATTGTGATGCATTAGATACTTTGTCATCTCCGTCACATGCTGAATGAACGCGCGCTTCTTCTCCTCCATCTCCTCCAAATACTTGTCCGAAGTCTTGATCCGACGATTCTGGTAATCACTCTCGTCATTCATATAGATCTCCTCAATCCCCGAATGGAAGTAATCATCCACCATCGCATTGAACTTATTGAGATCATCCTTCGCACCACTCGAGATATTCCCAATAAAGACCTCCTCCGCCATCCGGCCACCCAACAACATCGCCAACTGCGCAATGTAATCATCCCGCGTCTTCGAATACTTGTGCTCATTGACCGGGGCAATCGTCACGCCCAAGCTACCCTTGTTATGCGGGACGATCGAGATCTGCGTCGGCTTCTCCAGCTCCTTCATCACAATCCCCACAATCGCGTGTCCCGTCTCGTGATAAGCTGTCCTCTTCTTCTCATCCTCTGACAAGTTCTTCTTGACGTGATCCTCCGTCTTTCCCAGATGAATGTAATCAAGGGCATCATTCATACACTCCTCGTCAATAGCCGCGCGGTCCCGCTGACCCGCCATAATCGCCGCCTCATTACACATATTGTAGATCTGCGCACCGCTAAAGCCAAAGCTCTTCTTCGCCAAGAGCTTCATATACTCCGCGGACAACATCTCCTCCTTCACCTTCATCTTCTTGAAATAGGACTCGATGATCTCATAACGCTCCTCCACATTCGGCAACTTGAAGTGAATCACTCGGTCAATGCGCTTCGGGCGGAGGGCCGCCTTATCAATCACATCAAGGCGATTCGTCGCGCCCAAAATAAAGATCTCTCCCTTCTCCTTGAACCCATCCATCTCCGCCAGGAAGGTGTTGATAATCGCATCATCCTCATTCGAGGATGAGGCCGATCCCGTCACCGTCTTCCCTCCGCCACGCTTATGCAAAATACTATCAATCTCGTCAATGAAGATGACACAAGGAGAGTGCTTCCGGGCCTTTGCGAACATCTCCTTTACCGATGCGGGACCGAGGCCAACCAGGGGCTTCCGGAAATCGGATCCCTGAACATACATATAGTTGTAAGAGACCTCATTGGCGAGGGCCTTCGCAATCATCGTCTTACCCGTGCCACTGGGACCGTATAGGAGCGCACCCTTGGGAAGACGTGCACCGAGAGCAACGTACTTCTCACGATGCTTCAGGAAGTCGAAGAGCTCGAGAAGCTCCTTCTTCGCAATATGACATCCGGCGACATCCGCCATTGTCACACCGGTCTTTCCCTTCTTCTCAATCCGATACTTGTTCTTGTGCTGATCCCCAAACATATCCATAATCCCACCTCCACCCATCTTCCCCTTACCCTTGCCAAAAGGGAGCGAAAAGAGCGAACCAAAACCAGTGGAATCCTTCTCTTTCGCTTTCTCTTTGGCCTTATCCTCAGTTCCACTCTTGGCACTCTTCTCATCATCATCCTCTTCCTCATCACTCTCATCCTCGTCATCATCGCTCTCCGCCTCCTCTTGAGCCTTTTCATCAGGTCCCTTCGCACCGGGAACCTTCACTCCCATCTTCTTCAACTTCGCCTCCATCGCCTTCTCCCTCTCCGCCTCATCATCAATACTCTTCCCCAACGCAATGGCGATAAAGTAATCATAGACCTTTGTTACGACAAGCGTAATGAACTCATAGAGGATATATACAGTGATACCCGTGAAGAGAAGATA
>JACCEB010724479.1_pt1 | contig 10459 bp, 8 predicted proteins | sample 7454761 | NCBI WGS metagenome assembly JACCEB01 (sample SAMN15323454, study PRJNA562643) | freshwater metagenome | isolation source: river surface water | place: USA:Blue River Watershed | collected 2017-08-18 | reverse complement strand
TGACTGTACGTTCTTCTAGATCTGGATCAAGAATGATCATGAGTTCATAGTGACGCATGTGTTAACCCGACCTCCTCTGGACTAAGACGGCCACGGTATTTCCGTGACAGGAGGGTTAAAAACCTGAATCTTCACGGCCGGATGGCCCATCAGATGCAGGGGGTTAAGGGTAACTCGGTAGGGCTAGAAGTGGAAATTTCGCCTATTTATATGGGTAGTTCAGGCCAATAGCGCAAGGAGAGGAGACCGCCAGAGCGATGCCTGCGGGCCAGGGCGATCGCCAGGGCGATCAGCGCTGCGATTCGGAAGATTGTGATTGCGGCATAGGCCTTCACTGGGAGACCAAATTCTGCTCCGGTAAGAAGTGCGAGGTGTTGCCAGATTGCTAGGTGATAGAGAATTTCCGCAGATTGCCAGAACCAGAACCAGCTGAGGTCTCGCTTATCTCTCATTGCAAGGATGACCAGTGGGAGAAGCCAGAGAACATACTGCGGTGAATACACCTTACCGACCGTAATAAGAACGATAAAGATAAAGATTGAACTTTCGGCAAGGGTGAGAGTCTCTCTCGTCTGCAATAGAAAGATCGATACTCCCAATACACCCATCAACAAAGTCAGCAGTGACAAGTAATTGATATTGGTGAGATTTAAGCCGAATACGCTGAGGGCATACCAGATTGATCCCCAATCAGCTTCGCGATGAAGATTGAGATCGTAGAAACGCCACCACCCTTCGGGGGTTGTGAGCGCAAATGGAATATTAATTGCGATAAATGTTCCCAATGAGATTGAAAGATATTGAATACCTCGCTTTATCTCTTGGCGCCGTAAGAAGATGATAAGGATTGGTAAGAGTAAGGCGATGGGAAAGAATTTAGTTGCAATCGAGACTCCGAGGATTGCAGCACTTGCTAACTCTTGCTTGCGATCAAACCAATAAATTGCAAGGAGCGTTGTCACAATCGCCCAGAGATCCCAATTGATAAAGAGTGCAAGTATTCCTGTTGGTGCCAGCGCATAAACAAGTGCGTTATCTGGTTTCATTCGAAGGATGAGAACTGCAGATGCAATAAAGAGTAGGGCGATTAAAATGGAGCTGAAGTTAAAGTAGCTGACCGGTCCATCAGGTGAAACCTTGGCGGTTGCCCACATAACCAAACCTTGTAGGACTGGGTATTCAACAGCTTGGTCACCACCGTTATATGCCCACTCACCTTTTCCAAATGCACGTTCACTAAAGAGCGCCGGCAAATCGCTATAACAGGCGTGAATATATTGGCCTGGGCCGGCCCATACCGATCCTTGGCATGGGCTGAACTTGGCAAAGGAGAGGAGTGAAGCAAGGATTGCAAAGAGAATAATGACGCGAGTATTTACGCGCATAGAGAAGTTCCTATTACTTCTTCTTCATTGACTGCTTGCCACCGCTTGTCATCACAATCGGATCTAAACCACCAACATTTGCAGGTGCAGGGAAATCTAAGACTGGTTGGCCCTTCAATGCGCCCTTCATAAAGGCGGTCCAGATTCGAGCTGGGAACGATCCACCTGTCACCGATGTCAATCCACCAATACCGTTAAGAGATTCAGATGCGCTATCTCTAAAGAGAGCAACAGATGCTGCAAGTTGTGGTGTGTATGCGCTAAACCAAGCAGATGCATTTGATTGCGATGTTCCGGTCTTACCGGCAGCTGGGCGACCGAGTCCGAGCGCTGCTGCACCAGTTCCGCCATTAACAACAGATTTCAACGCATAAGTCAGATCTGCCATGACCTCTTTACTAAATACCTCTTGTGTCTTTGGCTTTCCTTCGTAGAGCACGCCCTTATTAGGACCAGTTACTTGAGCAACCATGTATGGCTTTGAGTAGATTCCATTTGCAGCAAATGTTGCATATGAGTTTGCAACATCAATGACATGTGGACTTGCCACACCTAATGAGACCGAAGGTGTTGGCATCATCGCAATATTCTCTGGAATACCTGAGCGGCGAGCCACATCAACAACTCGATCAAGGCCTGCCTTTATTCCGAGTGGAACATAGACGGTGTTGATTGAGTGTTGAGTCGCCGTCATGAGATCGACTTGGCCCCAACCTTCGCCGCCGTAGTTATCTACGAGGTAAGGCTTACCGAGATCATCGAAAGTTTGTGGCGTATCGCCATTCCACATCGATGTCAGTGGGATCCCTTGTTCGAGAGCTGCGATCAAGGCAAATGGTTTAAAGGTTGAACCCGCGAGAGCAATCGATTGGGTAGCGTCGTTAAGTTGGCGTACTACATAGTCTTTTCCACCATACATAGCGATGACCTCGCCGGTACCTGGGCGAATAGCGACGAGTCCAATATGAAGATTTGATGGAGCTTTACTTGGATATAACTTATTTACTGCATCGACTGCAGATTGTTGTGCACGTTGTTCGAGCGTTGTCTTGATGACATATCCGCCGACCATCAGCTGCTCTTGTGTAAATCCAAGCTTGCTTAACTCTTTCTGTACAGAATCAATGATGTAACCCTTAGGACCACTGAGTGACCCGCCAGTTGTACGAGGTGAGATTGTCGGCATCTTTGCCGCCTTCGCCTCTTCGGCGGTAATCCACTTCGCTTCTAACATTCCATCGATAACATATTTAAAGCGAGCCTCAAGGCGAGCGGCGTTTCGTGCCTTCTGATCCTTATCGCCGTAGAAAGGATCGTAAAGTCCAGGTGATCTCAAGATACTTGCGATGACCGCTGATTGAGAGATTGAAAGTTGATTAGCGTTGCGGTTGAAGTACTGCTGCGCAGCTGTCTGCACACCGTAAGAACCTCGACCGAAGTAAATGGTATTGAGATAGTTTTCAAGGATCTGATCTTTTGTCATCGCGTTCTCTAACTTGAGAGAGATGACCAACTCTTTAATCTTTCGTTGAATACTTCGCTCGGGCGTTAAGAATGCAGTCTTTGCATATTGCTGGGTAATCGTTGATCCACCACGTCCATTACCGAAAGTGATGACATTAGAAAGGACTGCTTGAGATAAACCTTTAACGCTAAAGGCGCGGTTGGAGTAGAAGCTGCGATCTTCGGCAGCCATTACTGCGTAACGAAGTCGCAATGGAATCTTTGCTAAGGGAAGTATCTGGCGATTCTGTGCGCCGATTCGACCAATCTCTTGCCCATTTGAGTATTGAATAACAGTTGCTTGGCTATTTACATATGCATTGGGATCTGGAATATCGACGGTAAACCAAGCGAGCGCAAAGAGGGTAGAGCCTGCAACGAAGCCAAAACCAGTAAGAAATACGGCTGCGCGGATGAGCTTGGTTTTAATCACTTTCCAAGGTTACCGCTGAAATCCTCATCCTCGAGGGTGCGTTGCCTACGTGGTGGCTTTCGCATACTTCCATCACCTAATAAATAGGTAGAACAGAGGTGATTCCATGAACATTCACGGCAAACTTCAACGATATAGACAGAGAATTCACCAAACTCTTTCTCCATCTCAATTAATTCAGATGGGCTCTTGATGCGCCCGGAATACTGACCCAATTGATCACCAAATGTATAGCGCAGCTCGACCAATGAATCTTTCTTACAGACCGGACAGTTTCTCCCAGCCTTCTCACCATGGAACTTTGCCGCTCGCATGAGATATGGATCGGCATCACAGGCATCGACGACACCACGGAAGAGGGCGAGGAGAGTTGCGCGCTTATCGAGTGAATAATCGATGAACCCTCGTTGAGTTCTTGCTTGCAGCGCCATGGCGAGAAGAATATTCGCTTTATCGCCACTACGCTTCTCGTGTGCAAGCAAAAGGTGCGACCTTCTGGCAGCTCATCGTCGATCGACGTATGCGTCCACTTCTGCGCACTCGATGGACCGGTCAATTTACCGATGGAATCTTCCAGAGCGCTCTCGCCTCATTTGTCCTCTTCTCACCAGAACGGCAAGCATCTGCCCTCAGCGCAGCGGTCGCATTTGCTGTCGTCTTACTTCCATATTCAATTGTTGGCCCAATGGTCGGCACTTTGCTCGATCGATTCTCGCGACAGCGAGCTGTTCTCTTCTCTAATCTCACACGTTCAGCGACTCTTATCTATATTGCGCTACTGATCTTTCAGGGTCGCACCGGAGTCGAATTAACCGCTTTTGTTCTTATCGCATTTGGCGTGAATCGTTTGATTCTCGCTGGGCTCTCGGCAGGATTGCCGCTCGTTGCACCGAGCTCCTCTCTTATTGCCGCAAATGCTCTCGCCGTTACGGGTGGCTCGGTCTGGGTTGTTCTCGGTGGTGGAATGGGCCTATTAATAAGGCGTTTAACTGATGCCCTCACAACTGCCGATCACGCAGATGGTTATCTCATCCTTGCCGCATCTGGCGGTTATTTAATGGCTGCGCTCTTTGCATCGATGATGAAGAAATCTGAAATTGGACCTGCACCGCATCAAATTCGTAAGGCATCACTTACCGAAGGATTTATAGAAGTTCGTGAAGGATTTAAATTCCTTGCAGTCCACCAAGATGCCGCCCGTGGGATTATTGCAACAGCTATTCATCGCGGTGGTATCACCGCACTCACATTAACTGCGATGTTGCTTGAGCGAAATACCTTTAATGATCCGGCCGATAGCGAAGCTGGTCTTGCCGGCTTAAGTATCGCTCTCTCATTTGCTGCAATTGGTTTCACTATTGGCGCACTTGTTGCCCCTATGGGAGTGCGCTGGACTGGACGCCATCGTTGGATGCGCCTATCAATGTTCGCTGCTGCTTTCGGAACTCTGATTCTTGTGATTGATCGTAATCAAATCCTCTTATGCGCTGCCGCATTTACAACCGGTTTATTTGGCCAGAGCGTTAAGGTGACAAATGATGCGCTAGTGCAATCAAAGATTAGTGATGAGTTCCGTGGTCGCGTCTTTGCTGTCTATGACGTTGTTGTAAATGGATGCATCGTTTCATTCGCGATTATCTCTGCCTTACTTCTACCGCAAAGTGGAGACTCGTGGGTGGTACCGTCACTTGTCTCGCTGAGCTACCTTCTTGTTGCAACTTTCTTACTTCGCCCCAAGAAGTTCTTTCTTAAGGGTGGCGACGTGAACGCCACCACTCCATAAGTTCTTCGGTAGCGCGCTCTTGCCCCAGCGGGCCATGCTCCATCCGAAGCTCCATTAAGAAATCCAGCGCCTTGCCGACATCGGCAGATGGTTTGATACCCAAGAGCTGCATAACCTGTGCACCATCGAGATCAGGGCGAATCTTTGAAAGCTCTTCTTCCTCCATCAACTTTGCAATGCGCTCTTCTAAGCCGTCATATGTGCGAGAGAGGCGTTCAGCCTTCTTTATATTGCGGGTAGTGCAATCTGCGCGTGTGAGAACATGGAGATGGGTGAGTAAATCGCCCGCATCACGAACATATCGTCGGACAGCTGAATCGGTCCATTCCCCATCACCATAACCATGGAAACGTAAGTGAAGCGCAGTCAGTGTTTCGACTGCATCGATAGTCTCGTTATCAAAGCGGAGCGCTTTCAATCGAGATTTAGCAAGACGTGCACCGACAACCTCGTGATGGTGGAATGAGACACCGCCTCCTGCAATGAGATTACGTGTCTTTGGTTTTCCAATATCGTGCAATAGAGCAGCAAGGCGATTGACAAGATTAGGTCCGCCTAATCGATCCTCTTGTGTGATTGCTTGTTCGAGAACTGTGATGGAGTGTTCGTAGACATCTTTATGGTGATGGTGTTCATCAATCTCAAGGCGCAACTTAGGAATCTCAGGGATGACATGCTCTGCGATTCCTGTATCTACAAGAATTGTGATTCCGATTCTTGGATTTGGTGACATCAACATCTTTACAAATTCATCACGGATGCGCTCGGCAGAGATAATCGAGATTCGCCCCGACATATTGTGCATTGCATCTAATACTTCTTTATCAAGGGTGAAATCTAATTGGCTAGCAAAGCGAGCAGCGCGCATCATTCGCAATGGATCATCAGAGAAAGATTGGGTAGCACTTGCTGGTGTGCGAAGAACCTTGGCAGCCAAATCTTCGATTCCATTAAAGGGATCGATAAATTCAGGGGTTGCCGTTGTAAGTTCTAACGCCATCGAGTTCACTGTGAAGTCACGGCGAGATAGATCACCTTCAATATCATCACCGTACTCAACATCGGGATTACGAGAATCTTCTTCATACTTCTCGCTGCGATATGTAGTTACTTCAACCGTTGTGTCGCCGCGCTTACCAGCGATAGTTCCAAATTGAATTCCGGTATCCCAAACATTCTCTGCCCACTTCTTTAAAATCTTCTTTGTTTCTAATGGATGGGCATCAGTTGTGAAATCAAGATCATTGCCGAGCCGTCCAAGAATCGCATCGCGAACTGGACCGCCTACGAGCGCCAATCGATAACCCTGCTCTTTAAAGGCAGCGGCGAGAGAGCTCGCCAGGGGCGCCCGCTCAATGAGGGTCGCCAAAGCCAGCTCTCGCCCTAAATCGCTCTTCGTGCCACTCACAATAGATAAGCCTAATAGGTACTCTTACTCCATGACCCCGGCACCTAGTGCGGGCAGCGAAGGTAGTAAGAAGAAGCGTCGACGTAAGCGTCCGGCGCATCGCTCCCCACAAAATTCACCTACCCAAGAGGGTGGGCAGCAAGAGAAGAAGACCCCCGCAAAGAGAGGCGCTCCTGCACGTACCTATGCAAAGCGCGTCGACGAGGTAAGCGCTGGCGGTCTCGTCATCGATACCACCGGCAAGCTCGGTCTCTTAATCGGCCGTCGCGATCAGAAGGATTCGAGCGGAAAGAAGATTCTCTGGTCACTTCCTAAGGGCCATATTGAAGAGGGTGAAACTCCCGAGCAAGCTGCTCTACGCGAAGTCGCTGAAGAGACTGGAATCCAATCTGAGATTAAGAAATCTCTTGGTGTCATTGATTTCTGGTTTATGGCAGGCGGGAAGCGAATCCATAAAACCGTTCATCACTATCTCTTCCGTGAAAGTGGCGGGTTACTTGCGGCGCAAGAGAGTGAAGTTGATGAGGTGGCATGGTTTCCGCTGGAGGAAATTATTGAAAAGCTCGCCTACCCTGATGAGAAGAAGTTAATTGCCCGCACCAATGCGACGACAGTCCTTGAGGCGCAATGAAGAAGGTCTTCCTCGCTATCGCTACTGCGCTCATTGCACTCGTTGCAATGCCGCCGGTGGACGCTGCAACACCAGTCGTTCGTGTAGTAGATATTCCTCATCGCAATTTCGATGGAACTTTTCGCGATAACGAATTAGCGACAGCGCTCACGCCAGATGGCAGATTAGGTAAAGCGCTCTTTCAATCAAATAGCACCGCAACCTGGGTTATTGATGCTCATCTCATCGATGAAGTATTAGATATGGCAGATGGTTACACATTTGAGGGAAGAGAAGATCCGGTCGGGGCAAGTATCGCTCAGATTTGGTTACAACAATTAAGGATTGCGACAGTTGGTAATCCAATCGTTGCACTTCCCTATGGAAATCCAGATGCATCACTGGCAAGGAAATTGGCACCAAGTGAGATTAAGTATTACTCAGCCTTAGGTGCGGAAAAGCTAGAGTCTTTCTTTGCTCGCCCAGTTATCTCACAGAACGGTTGGGGCCAGGGAAAATCGCGCCTAGATAGCCAATATCAAGAGTTTTACCGTAATGAAAGAGCGCTCTTACTCGGTTTAAGTAAGGTGATTGATGTACCCGAGATTAGTGATCTTCGCCAGCGCCTTGGCATCGTTCTCAATCCTTTATTAAGCGTTGAAGAGCGCGCATATTTCTCATATTCAGCACGCGATGCAGTGCGAAAAGTTTCTAGTAAGTTGAAAGTTGTCTCAGGTCGCTATCAACTCACTTCAACCACAACTAAGGTTCCTCTGACATTGGTCAATAAATTTGAGACAGCTACTACTATCAACCTCTCGTTGATTCCAATGAATTCCCGTGTTCAAGTTGAAAACGTCAATAACATCACCTTGCCAGCTAAATCCCAGATCCAAATCTCTGTACCTTTTGAGGTCATTGCATCTGGTTCGACTTTGGTCCTTGCCCAATTTATGACACCACAAGGAACTCGAGTCGGAGAAGTTTCAAAGTTAAATCTCACTCTTACTGTCATTGATTCCCGTATCGCCTGGTTTACGACCGGTGCCGGCATACTTCTCTTTATTGGTGCGATAACTCAATCAGTGCGTCGAATCCGCAGGAGTCGCCATGAAAAATAATGAACTTTTCCGCGCCTCTTCAATTATGGCGATTGGAACAATCCTCTCTCGTATTACTGGTTTCTTCCGTGCGATTCTTGGAGTAGCTGTCTTAGGTACTGCGCTATTGGCTGATACCTACAACGTTGCAAATACAATGCCTAACATTCTCTACAACTTACTTGTTGGTGGTGCACTTACCGCAATCTTTGTTCCCCAATTAGTCAGATCATTTGGCGATGAAGACGGTGGCCATGGTTTTGCATCTCGCCTGGTTACAACTATCTCTGGAATTTTGCTCGCACTTGTTATAGTCGGCGTTCTCTTTGCTCCATATCTCGTCCGTTTATATGCACCTGAATTCTCTGATCTAGGTTTTGAGCAAGAGCGAGAAATTGCCATTGCATTTACACGATATTGCCTGCCGCAGATCTTCTTCTTGGGGCTCTTCACAATGCTCGGTCAGGTAGCCAATGCACGCGGCTCTTTTGCACCGCTGATGTGGGCGCCAATCGCCAATAACCTTGTAGTTATCGCGGTTTTTTCAGGATTTCTCGCCTTTCAGCGCAATATCTCAGTCGGCACAATCACTGACTTCCAGATTCAACTGCTGGGATGGGGCACGACCGCCGGAGTTGTAATTCAAGCTCTGATTTTGATTCCAGTGGTGAAGCGATCTGGAATCAAGTTACGGCCTGTCTTTGGGGTTAAAGGTTTAGGAAAATCGTTCTCACTTGCAGGCTGGACTTTGATCTACGTTCTTATCTCTCAACTTGGTTATCTCGTTACCGTTAACGTGGCAACAGCTGCCGCAGTTCGCAGCGCGAAGGCGGGAATCTCAACCGGTGTTGGATTTACTCCCTATACCAGCGCTTACTACATCATGTTATTGCCTTACTCAATTGTGACAATCTCTATTGTGACTGCGCTACTTCCACATCTCTCTCGACTGGCAATTGAGAAGAAGGTAGAAGATGTACGCCTTCAATTGATTCGCGCAATCAAAATGGTCGGTGTTGTCACTGTTCCTAGCGCGATCGCACTCATCTTCTTTGGACCGCTTATGACAGAGGTTCTCTATATGGGAATCTCACTCGATGATTCGAGATATATCGGATATGTCTTGGCAGCACTTGGTTTAGGACTTGTTCCATTTAGTATCAACTTGATCTTGGTTCGTGGCTTTAACGCCTTTGAAGATACTAAAACACAAGTAATCTCAATCTTTATCATCAATGTGATCTCAGTTCTCTTCTCTTATCTCTTCCTCTGGAAGTTAGAGAGCGATGTTGTAACGATTGGCCTTGGAATCGCCTTCTCAATCAGTTATATCGTCGGCCTCTCAATCACCTTAAAGCTGATTAAAAAGCATGTTGGCACTCTCTCGATCAAGGATTTTGCCCGCCAACACCTCACACTCTTCCTGGCATCAATTCTTGCGATGGCTCCACTCTTTGCCCTCTCGACATATCTCGGTTGGGTCAGTGATGAGGTCTCTTTGCTGGTGCGAGCTCTTCGCTTGATCTTCACCTTGGCTCTCTCTGGAATCGCATACCTTTTCTTCGCACATCGCTTTAAAGTGGCTGAAATCGCAGGTCTTCGGAGCTTCGCCACATCTGCTCTCGCTAAGCTCAAGCGATAAAGGCGCGGTAAGGTGCGCATATGAGCACTGAAGTACGCGATATCGTCATTGTTGGTTCTGGCCCTGCTGGATACACCGCTGCAATCTACGCAGCTCGCGCACAACTCAACCCTGTGATCTATGAAGGTTCTGTCACAGCCGGTGGTGCGTTGATGAATACCACTGAGGTTGAAAACTTCCCTGGCTTTATCGATGGAATCATGGGACCAGATCTCATGGATAACATGCGCAAGCAGGCGAAGCGCTTTGGTGCTGAACTCATCACCGATGATGTGGTCGAAATGGATCTCAATGGTGAAATTAAGACCATTAAAGATGGTTCTGGAAATATCGTAAAGACAAAGGCAGTTATCTTGGCGATGGGTTCTGCCTACCGCGAGATCGGTCTTGAGAATGAGAAGCGGCTCTCGGGTCGTGGAGTCTCATGGTGTGCAACCTGCGATGGTTTCTTCTTCCGTGATCAGGTCATTGCTGTTGTCGGTGGTGGAGACTCTGCAGTTGAAGAGGCAACATTCCTCACAAAGTTTGCATCAAAGGTAGTCCTTATCCATCGTCGTGATTCTCTGCGCGCTTCAAAGATCATGCAAGATCGCGC
>JACCEB012160811.1_pt1 | contig 10462 bp, 7 predicted proteins | sample 7454761 | NCBI WGS metagenome assembly JACCEB01 (sample SAMN15323454, study PRJNA562643) | freshwater metagenome | isolation source: river surface water | place: USA:Blue River Watershed | collected 2017-08-18 | reverse complement strand
TTTTGGATAAATGAATCAATGTACTTTCATCTATATAATTATCGATTAAAATTATTTGGGATTTTGCTTTTTTAATCAAACCAGCAACAAATACATACGCATCAAAAATTTGTCCGTCGAAAAATATACCTTGCGTAGGCAATTCATGCGTTTTTAGTTGTAAGGAGATTTGTTTTACTTCTTTACTCAGAATTTCATAATTATTTTCTAAACAATCTATACGTTGGTTTACGGCATAACCTTTTAGTAAATAATTTTTTAGCACATTTGAAGCCCAAATACGAAATTGGGTTCCTCTTTTTGAATTTACTCTATATCCTATAGATAAAATTGCATCAAGATTAAAATGCTCAACTTGATAGATTTTTCCATCACTGGCAGTTGTTGCAAAAAATGCAACAACTGACTTTTCATCAAGTTCTTTATTGTTGAATATATTTTTTAAATGCCTAGATATTACAGATTTGTCTCTGTCAAATAAACTAGAGATTTGTTTAAGTGATAGCCAAAATGTTTCGTTTTCTTCATCCATCCTTACCTCAATATGCTCAGCTAAATCACCTGGTTGATAAAATATAATTTCATTTTTCATTTGATAAATTTTTATTTTAAAATGTTTAAATTTCAAATATAAAAATTAAAATATATCTTTATATTAAATTTTAAATAAATCAAAAAAATTAAATTCTAACAACCTTATTTACCAGGTTATTTTGAACTAAAAACACCAAGGAGGTTTCACGCAAAGGGTAGAAAAATTAACGATAAGTTCCGCAAAGAGATTACTTCATCTTTGCGTTTTCTTTGCGTGATTTATACTTTGCAAACTTCGCGTGAAATATTAACGTGAGTTACAACAATAAATCTTGGATATTTAAAAAGGTGGTGCGGGGATTTTTGTTTTCGTATAAACAAGCATAAACAGCTTGAGCGATTGGGACTTCAATAGAATAATTATTAGCGATTTGGTGTACACATTTACATGCGTAGTAACCTTCGGCAATCATTTTCATTTCTAGTTGTGCAGTTTTAACACTATAGCCCTTCCCTATCATGTTACCGAAGGTACGGTTACGTGAGTGCTGCGAATATGCCGTTACCAATAAATCGCCTAAATATGCCGATGTTTTAACATCGCGGTGTTTTGGATATAAATTATCGATAAAATGCTCGGTTTCCATGATTGCATTGGATAACAAAACCGCCATAAAATTATCGCCATAACCCAAACCGTAACAAATACCGGCTGCTATGGCATATACATTTTTCATGATGGCACTATATTCTGTACCCACCAAATCATCATTGGTATTTACTTTAATGTATCTGCATTTCAACAAATCGCTTATTGCTATAGCTCTTCCGCCTGTTGGCGTTGCAATAGTTAAGTAAGATAAACGCTCGTAAGCAACTTCTTCGGCGTGACAAGGACCAGCAACAATAGCAATATTGTTGTAATCCACTTTATACAACTCGTTTAAGTAAGAAGCCGGAATTAAATTGTACTCCGGAATAATCCCTTTTATTGCCGAAACAATTATTTTATCCGCCAAAATAGTGGCATCTATTTTAAATTCTTGTAAAATTTGATGTAAAAAAGCAGATGGAATCACAAAAAACAAAACATCGTTTTCTGCAATTACTTTACGTAAATCATTTTCAACCGAAATCCTGCTGGTATCAAACTGAATTCCACTGATATAATTAGGGTTAGATCCATATTTTTCGATATGCTCCTTAACCTCAGGCCTACGCACCCACCAAGTTAAATTTTGTGTATTGTTCAACAAAATTTTACTTAAAGCAGTTGCCCAAGAACCACCACCTATTACCGCTATTTTAGAATTAGTTAACAAGATTAAAAATCAATTAATGATTAATCCAAGCTTGCACCTCTTCTTTAGTTGGCGCTGCATCCTCAATTTTATTTTTTTTGCGGAAACCACAAATATTTTGATGCAATTTATTTACCTCTTGCTCCTTTAATTGTTGTGTGTTTTGCAAACCTAATTTAATTAAAGCACCCGCCCAAACTGCAGGAACTCCCACTGACGTAAAATCCTCCACAGTAGCCACTTTAACCTTTTTTTCTGGTCGCATTTGAGGGAAAAACAATACATCCTGAATACTGTTAGAGTTGGTCATAATCATAGTTAAACGATCAATACCCACACCCAAACCAGCAGTAGGCGGCATTCCGTATTCAATTGCACGTAAAAAATCTTCATCCAATACCATCGCCTCAGCATCACCACGTTTACCCAACTCCAATTGCTCCTCAAAACGCTCACGTTGATCAATAGGATCATTTAACTCCGTATAAGCATTTGCAATTTCCTTACCGTTACAAATACACTCAAAACGCTCCACTAAACCTTCTTTACTGCGGTGTTTTTTAGCCAAAGGCGACATTTCCACAGGGTAATCTGTAATGAAAGTAGGCTGAATTAATAAATGCTCTACTTTTTCGCCAAAAATCTCATCAATCAACTTCCCTTTACCCATCGAGTCGTCCACTTCAATACCCATACCTAGTGCTGTAGCACGTAATTCACCCTCATTCATATTGGTAATGTCCACTCCCGTATATTCCTTAATAGCTTCAAACATCGTATATCTTTTCCAAGGACGCTCAAAATTAATAGTATGTTCACCAACTTGTACTTTAGTAGTACCATGTAATTTTAAAGCCACTTTTTCTATCATTTCCTCCGTAGTATTCATCATCCAATTGTAATCCTTGTAAGCCACATACAGCTCCACTTGGGTAAATTCTGGATTATGAAATCTACTCATTCCCTCATTTCTAAAATCTTTTGCAAACTCAAAAACACCATCAAATCCACCAACAATTAAACGTTTTAAATACAACTCGTTCGCAATACGCAAATACAAAGTTTGATCTAAAGTATTGTGATGTGTTTTAAACGGACGAGCAGCTGCACCACCATACATAGGTTGTAAAATAGGTGTTTCTACTTCCAAATAACCTTTATCAGCTAAAAAATTACGCATAGTATTTACCAACAAAGTTCTTTTTTGGAAAGTATATCGCACCTCTGGATTCACAATTAAATCCACATATCTTTGGCGGTAACGTTGTTCGGCATCTGTAAAAGCATCGTGAATTTTTCCATCAGGATCGATTACAGGCATTGGAATTGGACGCAATGCTTTAGTTAAAATTTTAACCGATTGTACATAAATGGTAATTTCGCCCATTTCTGTAGTAAAAACATATCCTGTAACCCCAATAATATCACCTATATCTAGTAGTTTTTTTACAAATTCGTTGTATAAAAACTTATCTTCACCCGGACAAATTTCATCGCGGTTGAAGTACAACTGAATACGCGCAGTAGAATCTTGCAACTCGAAAAATGCAGCCTTACCCATGATTCTTTGGCGCATAATTCTTCCCGCAATACTTACCGATTTATAATCAATTTTATTTTTTTCGTAATTCTCTAAAATATCTTCAGCATTACAATCCACCTTAAATAATTCTGCAGGATAAGGATCAATTCCCGCCTCTCTCAATTTCTCTAACTTATTTCTTCTCTGAATTTCTTGTTCGCTTAATTCGTTTTGCATGATAAGATATATAAAGGTTGATAGTTAATTTTTACAATTTCGCAAATATATTAATTTTTAATCTATATTTTGATTACGATTTACGATTATTTAAACACCAGTTTTTTGCATTTACAAAAGCTTGTAACCAAGGTGTAACCTCGTGTGCATTATCTTTTGGATAATACGCCCAATTCCAAGGGAAAATCGAACGCTCTAAATGTGGCATCATTACTAAATGGCGACCATCCTCGGAAGCAATTGCTGCCGCGTTATAATCCGACCCATTAGGATTTGCAGGGAATAAATTGTATCCGTATTTACCTACAATTTGATAATTGTTTTCCTCCAAAGGCAAATGGAATTTTCCTTCGCCATGCGCCGACCAAATTCCCAAAGTTGCACCTTCTAAATTATGTAACATTACAGATTTATTTGCCGGTATAGTAACAGAAGTAAACGTACACTCGAACTTACCTGAGTTATTATGCTGCATTTTAGGCTGTTGAGTATGATTAGGATAAATTAAACCCAACTCTACAAACAACTGACAACCATTACAAACCCCTAAAGACAAAGTATCTTTACGCGCAAAGAACTTTTGCAAAGCAATTTTAGCTTTTTCGTTGTACAAAAATGCACCCGCCCAACCTTTAGCCGAACCTAATACATCCGAATTTGAAAAACCACCTACCGCTGCAATCATTTGCACCTTCTCTAATGTTTCTCTCCCAGTAATTAAATCGGTCATGTGCACATCCTTAACCTCAAAACCAGCCAAATACAAAGCATTTGCCATTTCACGCTCCGAGTTAGAACCCTTTTCGCGAATAATAGCAGCCACAGGTTTTACACCCGAAACACTAGGTTTTACTCCGTTAAAGTTTTGAGGAAAACTAAATTGTAAAGGAATGTTTTTATAATTTTTAAATCGAGCTTCTGCTTGCGTTTTTTCTGTTTGTTTTTTATCCAATAAATAAGATGTTTCCATCCAAATATCCCGATAAGTTTCGATAGCAAAAGCATAGTTATTTTGTTGGTACTGGATAGTTAAATCGCTTCCCTCAATAGCCTCACCCAAAACAAAATATTCGATACTGTTAGTTTTTAAAATATTTTCGGCAATCCCATTACCTTCCACTTGTAAAACCACCGCTATATTTTCGGCAAACAAAATCTCTTGGATATTTTGCGCAGATAAAGTACTTAAATCCAATTGAGCACCTGTATTGGTATTAGCAAAACACATTTCCAACAAAGTAGTAATTAAACCACCAGAACCTACATCATGTCCAGCTAAAACCTGATTGTCCGCAATTAATTTTTGCACCACATTAAATGCTTTAGCAAAAAAATGGCTGTTTTGAATATCCGAACAAGAAGAACCAATCACATTTAAAGTTTGTGCAAAAGCTGTACCTCCTAATTTAAATTTATCTTGAGATAAGTTAATGTAAATGATTTTATTACCCGACTTTACTTGTAAGTTTGGTTCAATTACTTTTTGAATATCTACACAATGCCCCACAGCGCTTATCACCACTGTTCCCGGACTAATAACTTCCTCGTTAGGATATTTTTGTTTCATCGATAAAGAATCCTTACCCGTTGGAATATTAATTCCCAAATCGATTGCAAATTGAGCAGCAGCTTCCACAGCAGAATACAACCTTGCATCCTCACCTTTATTTTTACATGGCCACATCCAGTTAGCACTTAAAGAAACTGATTGTAAACCATTTTCCAAAGGTGCCCAAATGATATTACTTAAACTTTCCGCAATTGCGTTACGTGAACCCGCAGAGGGCTGAATTAACGCCGAAATTGGAGAATGACCAATTGAAGTAGCAATTCCAGATTTACCTTTATAATCCAAAGCCATTACTCCACAATTGTTTAAAGGCAATTGCAATTGCCCTGTACATTGTTGTTTAGCCACTTTACCCGTTACACATCTATCCACTTTATTGGTTAACCAATCTTTGCTCGCAACACTTTCTAATCGCAACACATTTTTAACCGCCTCATATACATCTACAGCACCATAATTAGCATCTTTATACTTGTTATCTACCGTTTCATCATGCATATACATTTTAGGCGAACTACCAAACATATCGCTTAACGCCAAATCCATAGGTTTATCCCCATTTTGTCGGTGCTCAAAAGTAAAACGCTCATCGCCCGTAACTTCACCAACAGTATAAATTGGCGCCCTTTCACGCTCCGCAATCTTAGTTAATTTTTCGATATCTTTTTCCTGAATCACTAAACCCATTCTTTCCTGCGATTCGTTTCCAATAATTTCTTTAGCAGATAAAGTTGGATCCCCCACCGGTAAAGCATCTAAATAAATTTTACCACCAGTTTCTTCAACCAATTCCGATAAACAATTTAAATGTCCGCCAGCACCATGATCATGAATAGAAACGATTGGATTTTCGCCACTTTCGATTAAAGCACGAATGGCATTTAAAGCACGTTTTTGCATTTCGGGATTACTTCTTTGCACCGCATTTAATTCGATAACATTAGAAAAAGCACCAGTATCCGCAGAAGAAACAGCAGCTCCACCCATACCAATACGATAATTTTCGCCACCTAAAACCACTACTTTATCCCCTTTTTTCGGGCTAGCTTTTAAACTTTCCTTTTCAACACCAAAACCAATTCCACCAGCCTGCATAATCACCTTATCGTATCCTAATTTACGGGTATTTTCTTCATGTTCGAAAGTTAAAACAGAACCACAAATTAAAGGCTGACCGAATTTATTACCAAAATCAGAAGCACCATTGGACGCCTTGATTAAAATATCCATAGGAGTTTGGTACAACCATTTTCTTTCTGCCATACCCTTTTCCCAATCTCTATCCTCATTTAATCTGGAATAGGAAGTCATGTAAACCGCAGTACCAGCTAAAGGAATAGACCCCTTTCCACCTGCCATCCTATCTCTAATTTCACCACCCGAACCCGTAGCAGCACCATTAAAAGGCTCAACTGTAGTTGGAAAATTATGCGTTTCCGCTTTTAAGGAAATTACCGATTGTATGTTTTTAGTTTCATAAAATCCAGGTTCATCCGCTTTATTTGGCGCAAATTGCTCAATTTCAGGACCTTTTACAAAAGCAACATTATCTTTATAAGCCGAAACAATTCCGTTAGGATGCGCAGCAGAAGTTTGTTTGATTAATTTAAATAAACTAACCGGTTTTTCCTCACCATCAATTACAAAGGTACCGTTAAAGATTTTATGACGACAATGTTCCGAGTTTACTTGCGAAAAACCAAACACCTCCGAATCCGTTAATTTTCTACCTAATCTATTCGCTAATTCGTTTAAATAATTTACCTCTTCCCCACTTAAAGCCAAACCTTCTTGTTGATTGTATGCTGCAATATCATCAATATACTGAATTGGAGCAGGCTGAATTTTTATATGAAAAATTTCTTGATGTAACGATGAAAATTTTTGCTGTAACATAGGGTCGAAAACCCAATCCGCACTTTCTGGGAAAAACTCTTCAATCCTTACCACACCATCAACGCCCATGTTTTGAGTAATTTCCACCGCATTAGTACTCCATGGTGTAATCATATTGGATCTAGGGCCTATAAAATTTCCCTCCACAACAGAGCTAGAGATTAAACCCTGATTACCAAATAACCACTCTAATTTATTTTGATTAATGGATTGATATTGCGAATTAATTTGAACTGCAAATACTTTTTCGTTTGGATTTCCAAAAAATAAAATCATGCTATAAGTTTTAAAAGTGCAAACTTACTATTTTTTGATTGTATTTAAAGGATTTTAACCAGTGAGTTATTAACTAAATATTGTGTTGTTTTAACTAAAACAAAGTATTCCCTGAAGACAAGTCTTGACTATTTTCAAATTCGATAAGAATTGGGTCGTTTAATCGAATAGCAAATAATTTATTTACTTTTTCCCCTCTAACAGCTATTTCTAAGTATCCTGTAGAATTAAAAAAACACATCAATTCGGTACTATTCACTTTTCGATAATGCTGATGAATTTTTGTAATTTTTTCCTTTGTACCCCTTAATCGCAATTCAAAAGCCCTTCCTTTTCCAACCTCTTCAAACAAAGTTTTATGAATATTAGAATGAATATTTCCAAAGCTATCAGCATAAATTACAATACCATTTATTTCATGCTCGTTTACTCTAGGATTAATCGCATTTAACTCTACAAAATCCTCTTCAACAGTTAAAAAATCATCAATATTTTCACCATCAATCATTTTTTTAGCCAATTCGGCATAAATATTTTTAGATGGAAATAATAAATTTTGCACCTCTTCAAAACCAATAATTTTTTTTACCCAAGTAGGTTTTTCGGGTATTACCAAAGATAAAAAACCATTATTTGGACCAATAAAAAAATGATTATTATACATTGCCAAAACATGCTTATTAACACTATCCGAAACGGAAAAAATTGAAAAAATATGAATGGTTTGTTCTGGAAAAAAATGATAAGCATTGCGTAAATTAAACGCACCTTCAAACACATTAAACGGACTCACCTCATTGCAAATCTCAATAAAATCAATAGATTTATCCCCATTTAAAAACACAGATTTTACAGCAGCTAAATAATAATCTCGCTTTCCTAAATCGCTCGTAAATGTTACAACTTTTTTATCCATTTCATCACTACACTAACTGATTTAACACAGCATAAATTTCTCGGCAAATCCAAGCATCCGTAGCAGCATAATCCAACTGAGCATCCGACAATACATCTAACTCCCAATTGCTTACTCTTTGTTTTTTACTAATTTTTATCCCCAAAACCATTGCTGATAAATTTTTAGCCCCAATATTTTCGAAACCTTCTTTTTTGCACCATTCGTTTAAATCCACAATATTTTGTGGATTAAAGCTAACATATTCGGCTTTTAACTCTTTTAAATCTTGAAAAAAAGCAATACCAACTTTAGTTATATTTTTATTTTCGAATAAATCGATGAATAATTTATGAAAACCCAATTTATGAATTCGGAATAAATATACTTTTTTTGAAGTAGCAATTTGAATTAAAGAAGTTTTGTGCGTAACACCTTTTTTGAACGAAGGCTTAGTTTCCGTATCCACACCAACAAATTTTTCCAAATTAATCTCTTTAAAAATATCCTCGATATTTTTAATATTATCCACCAAACAAATTTCCCCCTCGTATTTACCACTAGGTAAAACCTCAATTTCGTCCTTATTTATTTGCTTTTTAATCATTTAACAATTCAATAAAAACAAATATAAATAAAGGTATTGAAATTACTAATAGATTTATTTCCTGAGTATTTAAAATGTTATCAAAAGTGAATTTTTAATAACTTTAAACAAAAAAAGCTACCCGTTAAGGATAGCTTTTTTATAATTTAATTTAAAGTTATTTATCTCCTAAATCATCAAAACTAATATCGGTATAATTAGAACCTTTTTCGTTTAAATCGTCCTCCTCATGATCGTGCCCTTCATAAACACCTTTTTCTTTTTGTATAAAATCAATTACCTCATTTAAACCTTGCGCAAACTTTTCAAAATCTTCTTTGTACAAAAACAACTTATGTTTTTCAAAAACAAACTTACCATCATCTGTAAATTTCTTTTTGCTTTCGGTGATTGTTAAATAATAATCTTCACCTTTTGTAGATTTTACATCAAAAAAATAAGTTCTTTTACCTGCTCTTACAGATTTAGAATAAATCTCATCCTTTCTGTCCACTCCGTTTTCATGATCTCTGTTATCCATCACTCAATCTTTAATTAGTTGTTAAATTATTTATACACACAGTTTGTTTTAGATATTCATCTTAAAAACAACAACGTAAATATATGATTTTTTTTTAAAAAAAATTATTTTTAAGGAAATCTTATCAAAAAAAATTAGCTTTACACAAATTATAAATGATTAAAAATGCAAAATAACTTAGCAGCTTTCGAACGTTTAATTAATATAATGAATGAGCTTAGAGCCAAATGTCCTTGGGACAAAAAACAAACATTACAAAGCTTAAGCAACCTAACAATTGAGGAAGTTTACGAATTAACGGATGCAATTTTAAATAACGATTATGAAGAAATAGCAGGCGAATTAGGTGATTTATTTTTACACTTAGTGTTTTACGCAAAAATTGGAACTGAGCTAGAAAAGTTTACATTAGAAAGTATTTTAAATCGAGTTTGCGATAAATTAATCGAAAGACATCCACATATTTATGGAGAAACTGTTGCCAACGATGAAGAAGAAGTGAAAAAAAATTGGGAAAAAATCAAACTACAATCTGGTAAAAAAAGCGTTTTACAAGGTGTACCATTAGCTTTACCTGCTTTAGTAAAAGCTTACCGCATACAAAGTAAAGTAGCAGGTATTGGATTTGATTGGAAAAATCCAATTGAAGTTTGGGAAAAAGTTGAGGAAGAAATAAGCGAATTAAAGATTGAAATTGAAAAAGGTGATAAAATAAGAATTGAAGAAGAATATGGCGATTTATTATTTACCCTTGTAAATTATGGTAGATTTTTAAAAATTATTCCAGAAGATGCCTTGCAAAAAGCAAATAATAAATTTAAAAAACGCTTTGAAAAAATGGAAGATTTAATTATTAAAGATAAACTAAATATTCAAAACTTAGATAGCAATATTCTGAACAATTATTGGGAAAAAGTAAAAACTAACGAATAATTTATTAACTCAATATATGATTAATAATGTGTTTTCTAATAATTTTAATGATTCTACGGGATTGTACCAGTAATTATTTCAAAAAATAATCTCTCACAGAAATCTCAGACTAACACAGATTATATAGGTTTAGATATTTTTCATTACGCTGATTACGTTACACTTAACAGA
>JACCEB011049820.1_pt1 | contig 10465 bp, 13 predicted proteins | sample 7454761 | NCBI WGS metagenome assembly JACCEB01 (sample SAMN15323454, study PRJNA562643) | freshwater metagenome | isolation source: river surface water | place: USA:Blue River Watershed | collected 2017-08-18 | reverse complement strand
ATTTGCATATCATATTCTGACACAATGTGTCGCCGAGTAACATATAATACATATGTGTCTATTCATTGAAATATATTTTGCGGAAGGTTTCCATTTGTTTATCTGGCAATTTGTTTTTCAAAAATAGTTCAAATCTTTTTTCTAAACTTAATGAATTTTTCTCATTTCCAGTAGGTTTTCCAGTTAGCATAGTTACTATAAAAAATAAAGAATACATACCACATTCCGTGTTATGTTCTTGATGACGATGTCCAACATTTGTTAATACACGAAATTGCATACCATGTGATTTCCCCTGTTTTTTAATAGTTGAAATTAACTTTTTAACTTCGGCGGGCATTGGGCTACCGTTGCTATCAAAATAAAACATAAATTTGTTTCGTAAATCAATAAAAAGAGATACCCAATGCGTCCCGTCAATATCATGTGTCGACAAGTTAAATACAACACCAATTTTAGTAGTTTTGTTCGATAAATATTCATTTAGGGAAAATGTGCATAGTTCACGGGTGACACATTTATCCCCGTTCAATGTATTTTTGGCATCATAATCAATGGGGGATGGATTAATAAATTCGAATTCCGGATATGCATGTTCATATTGATTCAATACATCCATAATATCAAAGTTGGATAACCAAGTATTGGGGTCTTTATGCCATTCTTTTGGATGGTCTGGTGCAAATGTATGTGTGTCAATCTTTTTCCTTAAATTTTCGTCTTTAATATAATTAAGCCAACAATCTTCTGAATCACATTTGTGAGATAAACGTTCACGTAATTGTGTCCATATTTCTGATGGATTATTGGATATAATTTTATTATCGGGGTGTTCTTCATTATATGCTGTTTTAATTTGATTTAATAATCCGGGTGTATAACATGTTTTCGTTCCAGGAATTTGTTTGGATTTTACCATAGGACTACATTGCATCTGTTTATATGTATGTGGTTTGTGTTTAGAATGATTAGATGAGCGTTTACGTGTGTATTTATTCAGAGGCATTTTACCTTTTGATATATATTTATATTCTTATTTACGTGACACAAAATTTTTCAATGTGCCATCTAATTTAAATACTGGTTTCCCCCACATAGATGTCCCACCATTGCGCCCGGTATAATTGGAAGTATTTGTCTCCATTTGTGCGGGGTCAAACATAATAGATTCATCTGTCTCGCAATATTCGTATTCTTCATCACAATTCGGTGTAGTTTCTTCTACGGTTTTCAAGTGTGCACCGCATTTTTCCACAAATCGTTCCATGATTTCCATGATTTCGGAAGTGGTATTGTCTGGAGATGCAATTGAATCTGATACAAAATGGTCAATCCACTGTTTAGCGATAGAATGCATGGTTTCTCTGTATTTGTAATAGTTGCGGTGTTTATCTTCAAATTCTTGCAATAAAGAAGGGTCTTGTTTAGCTAAATACTTTCTGTATTTGCTTTTGGGAACCATAAGTTCGAGAGTTAGTTTGTCTATTTCGGATTGAGTAACTGACTCCATAAAATTATAATATAGTCCAATATATTATAACAATAATGCTAACTACTAATTTAGGAGGAGCCAACTTAGGAGGAGGTGCATACAACGGCATTTCAGTTAAACAATCAATGAATAATACACGTGATAGTGAATATGCCAGTGTTCGCCGCATTTTACGTTCATCGTGGAATGGAAATGGTGCTGCTGGCGAATTCGGTGAAAACAAGCGTATTATTACTCCATTTCGCGCGGTGATGAATACCGGCGATTTTTTAGGAAGACAATACTATGTGTGTGGAGGTGCGGCAGAAGTTCACACTAAACGTGCTGGATTGAGTCGGATGTTGTCCCCATTGCAACAGAATTGTGATAATACCGGTGTTCCTGGTGGGGCTTCTAATGGGAAATTTGTGTCGGATTCTTCATTGTATACTCGATTTCGCAAGGAGCGTGCTATGAATCAGAACTATAATGAAAATGGTTATAATGGATTTATTAATGATTCGTTTGTTCCATTGATGCGTGTTCGAAGACACAGATAAATGATGTATGATGTGTCAGAAAATTGAAACAGTAATTGTCCTAAATATGTATTGTATATTTGGAATACTTTATTCTTAAAAACTCTCTGTATCTCTGTCTCTCTCTCTAAAACTCACTAACTCTTTCACGTTTTAAACATGAATGCTTTTGTATTTGACATTAACTTTTCATCATGGAATTTGACACAAATGTCTCAAACTTCAGAACAATTGATTGATATTAACAATATCAATAATACCATTGGAAGATATGGTATTGATAAGTTTGTTCAAAATTTGACTTCCAAAACAATGGAAGATGTTGCTAAATTCTTGTTTCATAATAATTTAGCAATTGCTCAAATTATTCCGGACATAAAATACGATGTCTTATTGTCATCTTCTCAGTTGACATTAACCCGTCTACTGGAAGATATTAAAGACTTCTATGTTCGTATTGACTTAGTGAATACGTTTGTTCGATTCAAACATAGTAATTTTATGCTCACTGCATTTATTAACACAATTGTGGATGAATGGAACACGCCGATGCTGTTTATGATTATTGGTATGACATTGTTGTTTTACTTGTTATACATGAAGATGACAATTGAAGATAAAATTGAGTATTCATATAATTATGTTGACAATGTCGAAATGAATTTGAAAACGGAATTGAGCACGATTGAAAATGAAACCATCCGTTTATTCAAATTAATTGATGAAGTGACAAACAACTTCTATGACTCAAACAGAGCCAATACTTCGACGGCGGAACATAACACAGATGTGTCGCCTACTACGAATGTGCAAGTGCCTACAAATGTGCAAGTGCCTACAGATGTGCAAGTGCCTACAGATGTGGAAATGTCGGACACGAATGAAACTATTTCGCCGAATGATATTTATATTCAATATTGCAAAGGAAAGTTGGCAAATTTAGTCTATTTAATTGAGCAATATTTGGATTTATTCAAAGACTTTGTAGAGATTGATCCCAACTTTATGTTGTTTATAACTCCAACTATTGATATACCTAAATTCAGATACTTAAATCCGAATGATTCCGGAGCAGTGTTAATGAAATACTTTAAAAAGTATTTTATTAAAAATGCCCAAACCGGTGAAAAGGCTTTGTATCCTATTGGTCTCATATACTCGAATGTTTACTATGAAAAACGTGTTAAAACGTTGGCCCGTATTAATGGTCCTAAATTATCGCGCATGGTAAAAGAAAAAAAATATGACGAACTGAATAACAGTTTATACGAGATTATCAGTGACAACAAATTTATATTTGAGTTTAATAGTATGAGTCCTGGGTTATACCAGACAGGAACTGAATATGAGCTTGAATTACTTGAGTGTGTCCATTCTGAATTGAAAGAATGTTACCAGAACTATAAACTGTATCTCGCATTAAACATTCATATCAACGAATAATTGGTATACTCGAATGTGGGCAGATAGATAACTAATAATAATAATATAAATTATTTTTTATGATTTATTATTGAAAAATCCAGCAATAAAAATGCTGGACTGACCAGACTAAGATAGTTAGGTGATATAAAAAATATTTATTTACAATACGAAATATGTAAATAAATTAGATAGTATTAGCAGTATTATAGCTTATGCACTCGCAGTATAACTTATGCATTCGCAGTAGGTGCAATAGTGAGTTTCTGGAAGTAGTCCGCAGTTAAAGACACCATTTTCTTTCTGGGTTTGGTTTTCTTTATCTTGGGTGGTTGTTCTTCGGTAATAGCACAAACTTCCAGGTATTCTTCAGCCAGAATATTTTTGATGAAATCGTAGACTAAATTTAGGATTTGTTCAGTGCAGTTTCCTACAATCAAACAACTTCCAGTGCGGAAAATCATGAAGGAAACTTCAGTGTATTTTTTGTTTTCATTCAATACACTCATTTTTAAACCGCAATCCTCCTTCATAATACGACCATTTTGAATACTTGTCTCAAAACCCATGTCGCGGTTGAAATAAAACTTGCATTTTATTCCAGGATAAATGCAGGGGTCATATGCAGTTTCAATGCCGTATTTTTCGCGAAGAATGGAATACAACTTGTCGCGATTAATGTAATATCCGCAATTGAAATTCGAATTAATCAACACATTCTCATCCGGGTTGGTTTCAATAAAATCCACCTGGTCGGAGAAATGCGGCTGCATAATTTGTGTCAACATCTGACGGGCGATTTCCAAAATACGCTCATTCAATATACCTGGAATTTCCAATTTTCCAGTAGCAAATATTTTCACGTGAATTTCGCGAAATGCGCCTTCAAACATGAAACGAATAATAATAGCAAAACAATTGTCGAATGCCTTGCGTTTCTTGCCGCGGCAGTTCATGATGTCTTTTCTGGACACACCAACTGTGATTTTGCGCTGGTCTTTGAATTTGATGACGCGTGCGCTTGGATTGTTGATGGTTTTGATGACAGACTCGGTGTAGTAAGGAATGGCCTTGAGTTTTTCAACCAGTTGTTCGTATTCCTCTTCACTGTTGGATTCGATTTTGATTTGTTTGTTTACGACACCTTCGCGAGGTTCCCAGTATTCCAAAACGGGCATATCCCAAAACAGTTTTTCGAGATTAATTCCGGATTTGTTCATAAATAGAACTTTGGTTTTAGTAGAAATATATAAATCTCCACAAATCGGTTTTCCATCCTCCGATAATTTAGGAAGATTTAAGTTTTCCAATAATTCTTCCTCATCATCCGAATTTGGGTCAATTACCACAGCTGAAATAGGAACAGATGGTGTAATCGCCGGTTTAGACAATGCCTTCGTCATCGGGGACATAGTCGGTAATGACCAACCATTTGTCTGTTTCTGCGATTGAATAAACATTCGCCATTCATCATCAATAGTATTTGACACAGAAGAAGTAGCAGCGGAAGCAGAAGATAACATTGCACAATAAGAATGTCGAGTTTGAGTTTTTTGTTTAGAAATTTGAGAGATTTATAAATCGCGCGATACGAAACGTAAGGTGTGTTTTCTTTATATGGGTTTAGGGTATTACCTTTATATCATTTCAATTTTTATAAATTATATCAATAGCAAAATAATCATTATGTGTGTGTGTCGGTAAAATAATTGTCCAACAAAAATATACGTATACTTTAAACCAATGGAAACAATTTTAGCAAGTAATAGTGCGCTAACTATTCGTCCCACTTCACATGTAGAACAAGAGCAACCGCGTAGTCCTACATATGGATTTAAGATTGAGAGTAAAACATTAATATTTGACCCATGCACGGCTGGAACTCCGCCAAGTGAGTTTATGAATAATTTAAAGCGTCGTATGAGTGTATATTTTGATGAGCGCCCCACATCAGGGAATGCAGCTTACCATAAATGTAATTAAACATTCAATTGGTGTGTCATCCGTTGCATGTGTAATTTGTTCTACCATGGTTAAAAACTTCGGGGTAATGTCTTCCAAATGGTTTCGGATTATGTAATTGAAATATGTATTTAATATAGTCCGTTTATCCATATTATATTGCATACTAACCATATGTATATATTCCAATACTGATTTGCGACATTTACTTTGCAATAATTGTCTCATAGCTATCCATACTTTAGGCGTAACAATCGATGAATGTGATGATGTGTCCATATGATGATACAACTGTATGAAATTGATAATACTGCGAATATCGGACTTGTGTATTGTTTGTATGGTTTCAATATCTTCATCTGTTAACTGTAAATTCTCTTTTTCTGCAATATTGCGAATAAATGAAAATATTTCTGCTCTCGGCAACTGATTGAATCGGACACATATAAACTCATTCTGCAATGACTCATCTATTTTACTTATATAATTACAAATCAGACAGAATCGCACAGTATTTCTACATGTCTGTAACAGAGATTTGAGAGCCTGTTGCGCGGTTTTAGTCATATAGTCGACTTCATCCAGAATGACGAATTTGAATCCGGTTTCGAATAGATTTTTCGACTTGACAAACTGATTGATTTGTATACGGATAATATCGATACCTCTTTCATCCGATGCATTTAAATGAATGACATTTTCGCGACGTTTATTTATCCATAATGGGCCGGCTGTTTCGGCAACCGACTGATACTCATTAATTAAATTGATAATAGTAGTTGTTTTGCCAGTTCCTGGGGGACCATAAAATAGTAGATGTGGGAAATAGTGTCGAGATAGAATATTACTAAATAATGTCCGATTCATTGGGTCCAACACAATGTCATTAAAATGTGTCGGTCTGTATTTTTCAATCCATGGGATATTTTCTTGTTGAACTTGTGTCTCCATTTTTATGACACATTAAATCGTTGTTTTTATACTGATAATTTGTATATATCATTTTTATGTAGAATGTCACAATATGTCAATAAAATCTGTCTGACCAATAAAGACATAGTCTGACTGACCGATAAAGACATAGTCTGACCGATAAAGGATAATAAATATATCACTATTTCATATATTTATTTACTTGCATGTTATCAGACCAACCTATCCTAAATAACATCAATAACTCTATTCTTTTTACAGTAAAAGCTATGCCATCTCAAACTGGTGTGTCAGATTCTACCGGAAGTTTTAGTAATAATCGACACACTTTTGCAAACACATTCTTACCCACTCCTCTACCTCTTCATAAAAAACATTATGGTTCTCATGATGCATCCAGTGTTACTGAACGCAGACGTGTCCGTAGTGTTGGTATTTCATTAAATCCCAATGCTACTGCAATTCATTCTGACACAAAACATGATAATTCTGTGTCCGATGCCTTGCGCCGAACCCGCGCCGGAGGCGCGGTTGTGTCAAGTAAAGTTGTCGCAAATCGTGTGCATTCAGTCGGCGTTCCCACCAACTCGTCACATCCGCGTCTATTAGTGCGTTCAAATTATCATACACCATTGCCATTATTTGGCGAAGGATTGAAACGCCGTATTCAATACATATAATCTATATCGGTCCGACCCTAAACTGGTAGGATAAAAGATAAAATATTTGATTATTTTATACTACTATTCCGACACAAATGAATGAATATTTAGTTGAATTTATGGGGGCAGTTGTGTTTGTTTACACAATTTTGGCAACTGGTCATCCTTTAGCTATCGGAGCTGTTCTTACCATTGTTATTTATTTGACTTCCAAGATTTCGGGTGGACACATCAATCCTATTGTGTCCATTGTTATGGCTCTTTCTGGTAAATTACCATTGAAAGAATTAATCCCATATGTTGTTGTGCAAATATTAGGTGCCTTAGCTGCTTTACAATTATATAAGAAATACAATATTTTCAAATAAATGTATCGTAGTTTCAAACTATTTTTTGATGTATTGTGTCTATATATTGGACACAATAATCCACATAATGTCCACCCGACCATGCTTCGTTTATTTATTACACTCCACATTTGGGTCTACATATGTCGGCGCAACTATGGACCTAAACCATCGCTTACGACAACATAATAAAGAAATTAAGGGCGGCGCATGTGCAACTGGTGCCAAGGTTGCTCGCGGTGAATCCTGGGAGCGACATTGTTATGTGTCCGGATTTCCGGATTGGAAAGCCGCGCTTCAATTTGAATGGCGATGGAAACAGATATCTCGACAAATAGCTATTCGCAATGGAAAACAACAACCAATTGAACGGAGAATGGATGCATTACGCAAACTATGCGCATTAGAACAATCTACCAGCAAAGCAGTTCCATATAAAGATTGGACACAACCATTATATATTCATATCGAATCCACCGGTCAAATATTAAATCAACAGTGTGAAGTAGTTGACTTAGCAGATGTGTCACTTGACCTACCGGCTGTTTCACTTGACCCAACGGGAGTTTCACTTGACCTACCGGTTGTTTCACTTGACCCATCGGGAGTTTCACTTGACCAACAGGATATTGTAGAGTGCAAAGAGCCCGATGATACCAAGTGACCCAATATATGCATTAACAATCATTTCATCATTTTTGGAGTAAGATACTTTAGGTGGTTGATAGCTTCGGTCATTTATATTTAGGTTTCCAAAGTCGCTGACTTTAGGGGATTGTAATTCTTGTTTTGGTGCAACTGACGGAATCCAAATCTGTCCTAAAATAGGTTTTGTTTCAAAACCTTCAACGGGACCATTGACTGGAATAGCAAACCCGGTTTTATCCGTGATATAAGATAAACTATCTAAATTTAATGTTGTGTCAGTTGGTATATCTGGAACATATACAGTCGATGGAGTCGGTGCAACAACAATCTGTTCAATATCATGAGATGTGGATTGATTTGTGCTGGAATAAATTATCGGTGGAACGTTTCGTTTAAATATATCTGACACAACCTTGGGCATATTTTATAGTATTCAACTCTATTTTATTTATGGAGTTTTACACCGTTTGACATTTTAACTTGTATCGGTCTGACTTCTACCACAATGTAGCAGTCAGTATTGATAAATGGTTATATATTAGTCGTATTATGCATTGCATAATACGACAAAAGCTCCGGTGTTTTTATCACTTGACCGATATAGATTAATTATTACCATTAGATAGCAATTATACTAATATAATCTAATCTTTGTCGGTCCGACCCTTTTAGGGTCGGCTGTTCCTCTGTTTTGCATTTGCAAAATCAAAGTCAAAGAGAGATGGATGACGACTCATCTGATTATAAACAGATGACCCGATATTCATTAATTATTATTTTGGTAAGAATTAATAAATGATTTTATAAAACTTTTATCAAATTCAGTATTACAATCTTTTTTTTCTTTTTTATCAATAAATTGTGAACATAATTGTTGTTTTATATGTTTTACTTTTTTGGTATTCAGTTTTTTAACAGCCAACTTTTTTATTTCTTTCGTATTCATTATCTAATATCTATCTAAATAAAATTACTAAATATTTTTATTTATATATTTGTCTTTGTTTTCTACCCCCAAATGCAAAATCCGAGTCAAAGATAGATGGCGGATGACTCAGCTGCTTATAAACATATGAACCGACACAGATTAATTCACCGACAAATCATTCATTTGCCGAGCTAAACGACACTGTTTGACAATTTCAACCGCAGCATATTTCGACTGCACCCCTTCTACCCGGCTCCATTTATGCGGATTATCGGCGATTTTATATGTTGCAAAAAATTCGCAAATACAGTCAATTGCCATCGGGTGTATATCTGGGATATCATTATTTACACAGTCGTAGGTAGGAACTGCCAATATTTTTTCATCCATTCCTTTTTCATCTTCCATAATCATGACACCGACAACTCGGCAATGATATATGTTTCCAATATGTAGTTCATCGTCGGTTAGAATAAGCGCATCTAATTCGTCGCCGTCATCTGCGAGAGTTCCGGGAATAAATCCGTATGCATATGGATAAAAAAAGGGTGGGGGTAAAATGCGGTCGATTTCCAAACGTTTGGTTTCTTTGTTATATTCATATTTGACATTTGAACCTTTCGATATTTCAATATATATATCAATCAAATCATCTCGTTTTTGCATATCTGCCGCGGGTATGTGATATATATTATATCGAATATAATACATACCAGAAATATACTTTTTATCTTAGTTTTTACATTTATTTATATTTTTTATTTAGTTTTATTTGATGTAAATTTCCCCACACATCATTATTTTATTGCCAAAATGATATCCATTATTTATTCAAAATATCATTTATGTCTTTAAACTTAAAGACCGCACGATTGGACAAACTCGGCATCGTTTTCGCTTTCTTTGCAGAATACTCCGCAATGATTGAACACGCAGAATTCCATTCGTCAACACACTCTAACATCATCGTGCTTCCGCGAGAAACCAATATAAATATCAGCTCCGCATACTCTTCCACAACTTTGTCATTGTCCGCATCCGATGCAATACGTGTAATTTCCGATAAATACCAATGCATTAAACGCAATAACTCAGAACATTCAATCATGTCATGCTTGACACAACTGATTGCAAAGGTGGTTGCATTCTTGCGACGGTCCATATGCTTATTGTATTTGCAATACTCATCATAATTCAAATCGGGGTCAACATACAACACTGGCTCCTGCGCAATCATACCATTTATCATAGTCATCATTGGCGCGCGGAAATCATCAAATTCATCGAGAATTTCGCGGTATAATTCGGCATAAATATCGGTATACATCTTGTTTGAACACATAATATCGACCATTGAATTAATCAATTTCGCGGTGTTCTCTTCAGATACCATATCTGGCATCGCGTAATAGTCACGAACCGTCTGAATAATGCGAATATGGTGTTGCTCATAATTCGCATTCGTCAATTTATTAATAAGAGTTCTAAGCTCACTTACAACCTTATCAATACCGACCTTCACTTCCATCTTGGTAGCTTTGAAGTTACGGATT